>Ga0213832_1000158_pt1 | contig 100616 bp, 97 predicted proteins | sample SWATP13_FD_161660 | JGI IMG/M metagenome (GOLD analysis project Ga0213832, IMG submission 161660) | Coastal seawater microbial communities from Marineland, Florida, United States - SWA TP1 #3 | ecosystem: Environmental > Aquatic > Marine > Coastal | place: USA: Florida | collected 2016-08-06 | reverse complement strand
GGTTAAAATCACTTTACTCTGCGTTGAAAATTGTTGATTTAGATGACTAAATGACACAATTTCCGCCTTGATTAAAGTGATTTTATCTCTCAGTAGAATTATTAAACAAAGATAAACAGCCCCTAGTGATGACAGAGCGTGTTGCCAGTAAGTAGGCCTTAAGCTGCAGCGAGTAAAAAGCTTGGCTGATGAAATGCTCACTGGGAGACGGGCGATATTTACGCTCTCGGCTTTTCTGGTAAAGCTCATGTACCCGCTCTCGATAGCTTTCAATATTATCATTGCCAAATAGCTTGGTATTTAGTGCAATCCTGGCATCGACATCCCGCTGTACCTCACTGTAAACCAATGCGTCTCTGAGTTGTTTTTGTGGATGTGGCGAATTAACGAAGGCTAGGGTTCCAAACCTGGCATAGGTGAATAGTGCGAAAAAGGCTCTTTTTATTAAGCTGTTGTTTTCAACGTCGGCAGGATGAGTTTGCCATTTTATGCGCTCCGGGTACAAGTATTCCTGCTCAGATGCCTTTTCATAAGAGCCTTCACACAAATCCTGCCGTACCTCGGAATAATAGTGGTTGATGATCTTTATGCGATTGATAAAAGCAAGTCTATAGGTAGAGGTGTATAGACGGTAGTTTACCATGGCGATGTCTTCTATTATTGCCAGGCTTTTCTCTTCAGCAAATAGTGAATCATCTTGAACAAGAAAGCCATGTCAAGGAGTCAAATACTGTTTTGCCGTCAGCACCTTGTTTACTATTTTCAAATAATTGAAAACTAAGTGTCATGGCATCGTCATAAACATCCTATAGCTTAACAGGCTATGGCGATGCTAGATAATATTTACCAATACGATTTGCGTTTATTGCTCTGGTGTAGAAAGTCCCGTTTCTACCCTCAGTTTATTGCATTAAATCGCATTCTTTCCCGTACCGGTGACGGCTATATGCAATTACTGGTACCCGTATGCTACCTGCTGTTAAAGCCTGAGCAGGGCAAAGATTTTCTCTACCTGGTGGCATTTGCCTTTGCGATAGAACGTCCCCTGTATTTTATTTTGAAGAATGTGCTAAAAAGAAGGCGGCCACCGGAAGTGGTGCCTGAATTTACCAGTATCATCCGGGCATCGGATCAATTCAGTTTTCCCTCGGGCCACACCATGGCGGCATTTTTACTTGCCGGACTTAGTCTTGTATCTATAGGCAGTATTGCCTTTCCGCTTTACCTTTGGGCGTTTATGGTTGCGGTATCCAGGGTGGTGCTTGGTGTCCATTTTCCGTCCGATACCCTTGCCGGCGCCATATTAGGCACCTTGATTGCGTATCTGGTGGCAAGTCCTTAAAGGTATTACCTTGTTACTGGGCTTTTATTCAGGCTGCTTTGGCTAAACTGGGTACCCAGTAAAGACAATAAACAATAGCCGGCAAAGTAATAGAAGCCCATGCCAACGGCGGAGAGGGTTTCACTGCTGATCAGTAAGTCCACCTTAAAGCCAAACATGGCAAACTGCTGGCCATTGGCTGTTTCTGCATGGTTGGTTGACAGTACCGCAAGAAAGACGGCCACCACAAAAACATCCGCCATTGACCATTTGCCAATCTTGCCGACAAAATTAAGTATATTGTGCTCCAAGGCAGTGTGTTTTTTTAAATAGGCCAAACTCACCAAACAGGTTTTCAGTATCGGAATGCAAATGGAGAAGATAAAAATCAGCCCGGCAACCAGCAAGCGTTCGTCCTGCCATAGCTCTTGAATAGTGGCGATAAGGGACAACTCTTTGTTAATAAGGTCTGAAGATAAACTGGAGGTGCTTAATCTGGCGGTCATCTCCATGTTTAAAGAAAACATGGGTAATAAAATGCCGGGAATAAAGAGTAAGATGGCGGCGACATTGAGGCCAAAGCCAAGGTGTTTTTTCATGCATCAGGTTCCGTGATTGATTTTTACTTGGGGGCCATAGGGCCCCAGGCAGTGATATTCTAATCAAGTTAGGCACGATTAGGAATAATTTGAATTTCTACCCTGCGGTTTAATAAGTTCAAAGATTTGGTTTATTTGACTAATTTTTAATAAATTGCATTGGCCTAACACTAAGCTTTATTTGTAACTTATTGAAATATATTTGTAAAATATTTTGGCGCATGATTTGCAATGTTTTGCCGACTGGCTTTAAACAAGCATTATATTAATAAAGGAAAAAAATATGTCAGTTGCAATTGAAGATCGTCCCATTGAACGAGTGAGAGAAGAGGTGATTGATCAGCTGATCATGAATTACAGCCATGGCGAGATTTCCTATCAAGCCTTTGAAAGAAGGCTGGATCAGGCGATGGAGTCCAAGGATAACAGGGAGCTGCTTGGCCTGACAGAAGACCTGGTACTGAAAACGGATAAGGATTACCAGGAGAGTAAACAGAAAGATTTTGGCGTTAATTATACGCCGGGTGAAACCGAAGAGCTTGAGTATATGGTCAATATCTTTAGTGGCAGCAATCGCACCGGGCCATGGAAGGTGGCAAAGGAAATTCGCTCAATCAGTATTTTTAGCGGTGCCGATATAGACTTTACCGACGCTCAGTTTTGCCACCCACAGGTGCGGATCAAAATGTTTAGCCTGTTTAGCGGTGATACCATTTATGTACCGGAAAATATTAATGTTGTTTCCAAGGCTTTTTGTATTTTTGGCGGCATTGATAACAGTGCTCCGTCAAATGCCAGCATGGGGGCGCCTACCATTATCATTGAAGGTTTTGCCATGTTCAGTGGTGTAGATATCAAGGTAAAAAGAACCATGAAGGAAAAGCTGGTGGCTTTCGCCGATAGCCTGAAAAAAATGTTTGCCTAGAGGCTGTTTATCTTTCGCGGTTGTTTTTGCAGCAGTTTGTTGGCAATTTATACAAGGCAGAGCCTTTGTAATCTAGTTATTCTACATAAAAAGGCGATAACGCAGTAGAAATAGCCAACAAGCGCTGCCTGACAGGTTCGGCTAAAAGCGTTTTATTCTTGATTCCAGGCATCCTGCCTTCCACCATACAGGCCAGCATAGCTGTTCAAACTCGTTCCCTACGAGTTTGTGTTGCTCGATATTTATTTAGATGACTAAACATTATATCGAGCGCCGCGACTAAACCAGGTTTAAATAGAACGAAATTCAAACAGCAAGGTTCAACACGCTCTAATATGATAAGAATATTATTCGTGAATAAAGCCCTATTGCCATGAAATAGGGCGGGTGTAGTCTTTAGGCAGGTATAGACGACCTTCTCTGATACTTATATAAGCCGATCACCGATGCGCCAATCCAAAACAGCTCAATAACAAAGCTGGCCAAATTGAAGTTATAGCAGAGGCTGATCAGGAGCAATATGGCTCCGGTCAGGTTAAGCAGGTTATAACCAAGACTTTGAGGCTCTATCTTGCCAAGCTGTAACAAAAAAAATGCGCCAACCACCAAAAAGGTGCCCGACATGCCTATGATGTCAAAAAGAATATCTAACATTTAAAACTCCAAGCTAAGGAAGGTGATCCAGTTTGCTGGCCCAGTCCGTGGGAAGGATCGTTTTCACTCCATGAAACAGCTTGTCGTTAATACCCGAGGTATTTAGCCCGGGTATTTTAGGTAGCTACCTGATTGTTTGCAATAGGGAATGTTATTTGCCATTTAAGGCTCAACCCAACAGCAGGTTTCTGATATCTTGGACATGAGTATCAAGCCCGTGCATTGCTGTGGTTAAACGGGTTAAACTCTCGCTGATTCTGCTTGGCTCTAGGTTGGTGATATCATGCTCCAGTTGCTCTGCGAGTTCCTTGATATGGTCACAGGCCAGGTTTGCAGCAACCCCTTTAAGAGTGTGTGTGGCTTCGGCTGCGTTTGCCAGCTCTTGCCCAGTTATTGCTTCGGTTATCGGGTCCAGGTACTCATTTTGACTATCGCTAAATATTTGTAACAGGTTGAGGTATTTGTCGGTACCTTGAAAACGCTTCTCAATGGTTTTTTCCAGTGCGGCTTTATCATAGGGGGGAGTTTTTTCTATTTCCGGTGCTGAGGGGGTATCCTGCTTCTGGTGCAGGTCTTGGCTCTGCTCTGGATTAGGGGATATCCATTTAACCAGGGTATTGAACAGCTCGTCTACATCAATGGGTTTGCTGATATAATCGTTCATACCGACGGAGAAACACTTTTCTTGGTCCGCCAACATGGTTTTTGCCGTCAAGGCTATGATAGGAACCTGTTGCCCCTGTTCCAACTCCCTTATTTGCTGAGTTGCCTGATAGCCGTCCATCACCGGCATCTGGATATCCAGGAGAATGGCATCAAAAGGCCTAATCTCGTGTTCAAACTTGTTGACGGCCTCCTGGCCGTTGCAGGCCCATTGTACGCTTGCACCTATGCCTTCTAGCAGTTCAATAAGAATCTGCCTGTTTATTTCCTGATCGTCCACTATCAGAATATGGCTACCGGCCAGTTCAACATTCTCTTCGAATTCTGGCTTATAGCCTTGTTGCCTATGGTGCACGGCATTGGCAAGTGAAGTGATAAGTTTTGCGCAATACAGTGGCGTTGAAACTATGCTGTCAATCACTTGTTGTCGGTCTCTTTCAACCTCACCGCCCAGGCCTTCGGGATTCACTAAGGCAATGGTAAGAAAGTTCGGATTCGTACCGCCCTGTTTAATTTGTTCGAGTACCTCTAGTATACCGTCTGATTTTTCGGTTAAATCTAAAAATATCGCGTCGTAGTCATGAAGGAAAATGCCTGGGGGGATTAGGTCACTGTGAAGTGCGGTAAGGTTAAATTGCATGTATTCCATCATAGTTATGAATTTTTCTCTTACGTCGGGCTCAGGGCCGACAAAGAGGACGGACTTTCCTTGCAAAGCCGTCGGTATTAGCTCATATATGGGCTGATCTTCGGTTTGTCGCTCCAGGGTCAGCCGAAAACTAAAACAACTGCCGATGTCAGGCATACTATCCAGGTCTAGTTCACCGCCCATAAGCTCTACCAAGCGTTGGCTAATCGAAAGCCCTAGCCCGGTTCCTCCGTATTTCCTTGTCGTTGAACTGTCTGCCTGCTGGAATGCGGAAAATACCTTGTGTTGTTGCTCAGAGGTTAATCCTATGCCAGTGTCCTTTACCGAAAATTCGATGTTAACCATGTCATCATCCATATCGATAAGTGCCAGCCTTAAAGTGACATTTCCTTGCGGGGTAAACTTGATTGCGTTGCTAAGCAAATTTTTTAATACCTGGCCAATTCGCAGGGCATCACCTATCAAAAGGTGGGGGAGTTGGTTGTCAATATCAAAATCATAATTCAGCCCTTTTTGATAGGCTGAGTATGCCGTGACATTGCTGATTTGCTGCAATAGCTCACCGAGCTCAAAAGGGCTATTTTCAATGGTCAGCTTACCGGCTTCGACCTTGGAATAATCGAGAATATCATCTATTATGCCAAGCAGAAAATGGGCAGAGCCTTTGATCTTATTTAAATAGTCTCTTTGCTGGACGTTGAGCTGAGTGTGCTTAAGTAGGTGTGCCATGCCGATAATGCCATTCATTGGTGTGCGGATTTCGTGGCTCATATTAGCAAGAAATTCACTCTTGGCCTGGCTCGCGGTCTGTGCTTTTCGCTCGGAATGCTGCGCCTTTTCCTCTGATATTTTCCGCTCTTCTACTTCTTTTTCCAGCAACAACATATTGGCTTTTAATTCCTTTGTTCTGCTCTGCACAGTTTCTTCCAGTTGTTGCTTGTGCTCGACCAGCTCCTGTTCGGCAAGCTTTTGTTCATTCAGATGGATTAGCAGGTTGTCCTGTAACATATTTATTGAATCAACCACCCGGTCCAGTTCGTCCTTTTCCGGAGAGCTCTTGGTGCGTTTCAATATAAAATGCTTGGAGAGATCGTTGAAATTAATGCCCTTGGCATAAGTTGCCAGGTGCTGTAAATGACGCGTTAATAAAAAGTGGATAATCACCAGGATGCACAGGGAAACAATAAAGGTTTTAACAAATTGTGTCCCTAAGATAAGCAAGGTTTTGTTCTGGATACGTTTATAGATGCCTTCAAGGGTAAATGAGGCGTGCAATTGGCCGACTTCTGCGGAGAAGTTGCCGCTACGGTAGATAAGGGGAAAATCCTTTGATACCGAGTCTGCGCTCGTGTGTTCTCCCACGCTGACCAGCAGGGTCAGCTCATTGCCGCGCAATTCTTCTACCTGTAAATAAACCATATCGCGCATTTTCAAGGCGCCGTCCAGTTGCAGCTGTACCTGCTCCTTGTCAAGGTTCCAAATGCTGTTGGCCAGCGGCTCCAGAATACTGTCTTCTATGGTTTGCATGTCCTGCGTAATTTGTCCGCGATCGCTTTGGTAGTCGCTATAAAGTTGAATACCTGTGCCGACCAGGGTAAGCAGTGAGCTGATCAGCAGAATATAGAGTAGGAGTTTTGCCGCCAGTGTGTGTCGCTTTTTATACTTGCTAAGTTTGTTGAACATGGCGTTATTCTCTGCTGTCTTCCAGTTTGACGACATTGGCGTAGGCCCGACGTTGCTTGTCTATGCCTATTTCCCGGTTTAGCTCCCACCACTTGCGGGCGACATCATCGAGTGCCTCCTGAGGAGAGCTCCTGCCCGTGGTGGCTCGAGTAATGCCTATGGACAGGGCTTTCATATACAGGCCGGATTTATGTATGCGTAAGTCATAGACACGGTTTTTGCTGGCGGACTGGTCAACAAAAGATTGTATATAGGCTTTGGCAATCACGGGATCCCAGCCGGCTTGATCCCGCCAAAAGCTTTCATCTATATCCAGCATCCGGTAAGGATTGACGCCAAATCGACCAATCAGCAGGTCTGAATAATGGTTTTTTTGGTTGCTAAAGAAACCCAGGAAGTCAAAGGCCATGTCCGGGTTATTGGCGTTGGCCGTTACCGCAGAGGTCCAGCCCCAGGCGATATAGGGAGCATAATTCACTTCAGGGAAGTGATCCCATTGCCCTTTTACTCGATTCCAGACCTTATGTGAGCCCGGGGAAATGGCCGCCGAAACCTTATTGAAGGTTGGTGAGTCTTTTTGCATGGCAAAGATAAAGGAATCGTCCCAGCTATCACAAAATACTGCCTCTCCCGAGGCAAAGGACTGGTTAACATCGGCCAGGCCAAATTGCTTGCCGCCTTTGGGGTAATAGTTGTGAGCGGTAACAAAATCCTCCAGGGCTTCGACGAAACCTGGCGTGTTGATCAAGGGTTTCATTGTTGATAATTCAAAAAAGAAGCCGCCTTTAACCTCAGGGTGTTTGGCGTAAGGGGCAGCGCGCTTGATAAAGTTTGAAAACATTAAATCCTGCATCTTGGTGATTTCTACCAGGCCATTAATGGCCTGGTTTTCACCAATGGCGCGCCCATGGAAAAATTCGGCTTGTTGATTAACCTCTTGCCAGGTTTTGGGCGGGACTAACGGCTTTTGGTATTTTTGAAAGTAGAGCCTTTGCAGCTTTATATCGGTAAAGGCATCTGTCCGGTATTGAAAATAATGCCGGTCGCCATCGATGGGAACCTGGTAGATAGTATCGTTCCAGGTGGCAATGGACTTGTGGTAGGGAATGATGTCCTGAAATTGGTGCGACGCCTTCATTGAGTCCAGCATGGGGTGCAAATACTCGAAGGTATCCGGTAGCCACAGGGAACCGTAAAATACAACGTCGTACCAATGATTGCGCAGGCCCCATAACAGTCTGGGGTACAAGTCACCAAAGGGGACAAAGGTGAGTTCAACTTTTGCGCCTGTCAACTGGGAAAACTGGTTAGCATGCAGCTCCACAGGCTCCCCCATATTGGGCTTTTCATGAACCAGGATCCTGAGTGTCTGCCCCTGGTAATCACGTTTCCTTATTTGCTCATAGGAGTAAGGGGCAAGAACCGGGTTAGATACCGAACCACTGGTGGCATTTGCTTCTTTGCAGGCCACGAGAATACAGGCCTGAGTGATACCGGCATAAAATAATAAGGTTAATATGCAAGACTTCTTACGGATATTTAGCATCGCATATGCAGAAATCAATCAAGTATTTTTTAACTATAGACCATCAATTCACCTACCAGTGTATTTCATTGATACTGCTGATTAATTGTTTTGAAAGAAGAGTTTAACTGCAAAAAAGCTTTGCCAATTTTACTGTTAGTCTTTGGCACTCGGCGGCTGAAGCCTTTCCGAAAAGGAAGCGGCAAGGCTTCAGCCGAGGGCAGGGACTAGTCTTGATATAGTTTGCCATGAAGAAAGGGGGCAAAAGCCAGAGTAAGCGCCTGGGTGTATATACTTTCTCGGGTTGCTATACCATTGGTGAGCAGGCCTATGGCTCCACCTTTTTGCTTGATATTCCGGGTATTAAATAACCTGTCCATCACATGGCCCAGCTCTTCCCCCGATCTAAGCGCCTGGAAAACCACACTGGGTAAGGGCAAGTTGGTACTGCGGCCAACAGATTGTTTGTGTTTATCCGCAATAACAACATAGGCAAAGGTGGCAGGGCCATACTCGAAGTTATCAACCCCTCCCTCCATGGCGACATAATAATCAGCATCAAAATTTACTTGGCAAAATTCCACCCGATTGATTGCACCCAGGCGGGTTTCTTGCTCCGTCATTGGCTGTTCGGCAACACCCGATGGCGCCTGCTCACCAAGGCAGTCAATTTCCGCCTCGGGAAAGAGCCTGGTCATGGCATTTCTGACCGCATTGATTTTTACGGGGTTCCTGGAGCCGACAATGATTTTAATCTGTATAGTTTTCATAACCTGATCTAGATGTTAATTAAAAGAAGCCGTTCACTTCCCATTTGCATGGATCTTACCATTACTGCCGTTTTGCTGTAACCAAGCCAGTAACTTTTATTGTTTTGCCAAAATAAAAAAAACCTGTATATACAAGGCGTTAAAATCGGTTAAAAAATACTCGATACAAAGCTTGATTTAGATCGGGTTTTTCTTGTCACAATATCTATATCATGCGCCGCAAATAAAGCAGTTGAGCCTTTGCATCCCAAGGTGTTATTCGGACTCTGCTTTAGACAATTTACTGAAACCAGCGACAGTTAAGGTGGTATTATGAAAAAATTTCTTGTGTTTGCGGCATCTATGGTTATTGCCAGCCAGGCAGCGGCGACCGATAAGGTACAGTTTGTCAGTGATAACAGGTCCATTGAATCACAGGCATGTTTAGATGCGGTTTCCGGCAAGGCGTCCCTGACTCAACTGGCGGAAAAGCTTGGTGTCAATGAACAAGTATTGGACAGTCAGGTTCAATGTAACGGTATGGCAATTTCAAAATTTGTCCGCCAGTTCGAGAAAAAGCCGAACCAGGAAAATATCACGTTAACAGAAAATCGCTATGCCTTAAATGTAAAGCATGCCAACAGCGATGCCCAGCTTTGCGCAATCGCCGCCTCCGGTGATATGGCCAAGTTAAAACGAGTAACCCGTGCACAGGGCCTAAATGTTAAGCGTTTTGTTAAACATAACACTTGTAATGATCAGCCGGTCAGTGAATTTGTTCGCCAGTTTGGCGGCGAGCAGGCGGCAATTGAGTTACAAAAGCATATCTAAACATTAGCTCAATCTCAAAAAGCAGTAATGGTCTAATTACTGCTTTTCTCCTCTGGCTTTCTCTTTAATAGCTTAAATTATCATACCCTATTTACTTGAAAATGATTCTCATTTACAATTCTGGTATCCTCAATTGTATGGACCTGCTTGTGCCTATTTTCAGGCTCTCTTGAGCTAATAGCCGCACTGCTTTTCAGGGTATGAAACATAAACCACTACTTGCTGCCACCAGCTTGATCGAGCTGATGGAAAAGAAACGCTATGGCGTTGAATACCAACCTATTATCAAGCTGAGCACTAACGATATTTATGCTTATGAATCTTTAGCCCGCTTTTACGATGCCGATAACCAGGCTATTCGGCCGGATCTAGTCTATTCCTCGCTCCATGACAGTCCGTTAAGCCTGTTTCAAGTGGAATATAAGCAAAAGAAGTTACAGCTATCCTATGCTCCCAATGGCGTAGATATTTTTGTTAACCTGGACCAGGATTCTTATTTTTCCAGCGGTGCCATCAAGGCACAGAATCCCTTTTTAGAATTATTCAATGGTTTTCACAAGTCGAAAATTGTTGTTGAGCTTATTGAAAACTCAGAAATAAATGATGCCATCATGAGCCTGGCCATGATAGATAACCTGGCCAAGAGCAATATCAGTACTGCCATAGACGATGTCTGCAACCCTCAGTCAATGATTTCAACCTCTGTGATTCAACTGGTAGACTTTATAAAACTGGATCGATATGTCTTGAAAAATATTGCCAATGATAACTTTATGCACCTGGTGCATGCCATTATTGGTTATGCGCATGCAACGGGCAAGCAGGTCATACTCGAAGGCGTCGAAAGCCGGGAACACCTGAGTATTGCCCAAAAACTGAATGTGGACTTTGTTCAGGGTTTTCTTTATCGGGAGCTGTTTATTAACGTGAGCTAGGCTGACTAGCTTGCCATTGATCAAATGCCAGTTGCAGCCGGTTTACCAGTTCGGAAGAACTGGCTTTGCTTAATGCCATACAGGGGGTATTGTTTTCTTCAGGATGCAATTCAATGGTTGCTGCAAATAACTCTGGGCGTTTGCCAAACTGGGCCAAGCGAAAGGCCAGTGAATGCTCTGATTGTGCGATGAAGTCTATCCTGCCGGCAAACAGCTTATTCCAGTTGGTGGCTTCGTTTGAGGCCACATCCAGGTTTATACCATTGGTAAAGCCCTTGCGGAGCAGGTATTGATGGCTGTTATCATTACGCATAACGCCTATACGGTAGTTTTTTGCTTGCTCAAGGCTGGTGATTGATAGCGGATTTTTTCTCAGTTTATAGAGAAATACCTTGGTTGGCTTGGCAATGGGGCAAAACCAGTGAAACTTCTGCTCTCTATAAGCGGATCTGAAGATGGTGTAAATAAGGACTTCTTCCTGCTGTGTCGCCAAATGATAACTTCTGGCCCAGGGGTAGAGGGAAATGTCATAATCCACCCCTGCTAAAGCCAGCACTTCTTTGACATTTTTGCTTGCCGTGCCCTGAATGCTGCCCTGCTCATCTTGATAGTTAAAGGGAGGAAAATTTTCCGTCACTACCATGAGCTTACCGGCAAAGCATATCTTGGCAAAACAGAGCAAAATTAAGGCGAGAATCTTTAACAACCAGCATTACCTCATTGCTCGGGAACCTATTTGAGTATATGCAGTATTAAGGTATACCACAATCTTCCACTATATAGCCTCTTGCTTTGGGCCATTTTTTCGGTGTGGACTATCTATTAAGTAAATAATATTTAAGGAAAAATTTTGGCTGGCTCAAGTTTGCTGGCGCTTATCGATGATATTGCCACAGTGCTGGATGATGTTGCCGTGCTTTCCAAGGTGGCGGCCAAAAAAACGGCGGGCGTGCTTGGCGATGACTTGGCAATCAGTGCTTTTGCCCCAGCATTGATCACCCTGTTACTGGTCATTGGCGGATTATTTTTATTTTTCGAAGGAAAAGTTAAAAAAACTATAGTGATAAATCTCACCTTTATATTGGTAAAGCGGGAATCCGAGAAGGATAAAAAACCTTCGAATGAGGGGTAAGCCTGCTTGCATGGGGCATCGTTGACCGTCTTTGCAAAGCCCTGCTTATCACGACAATAAGCCAAAAGGCTATAGTCTAGGTAACACCTTAAACAAGGGATATCAGCCATGGCCGCCACTGCCTTTGGCAGTACGGGTACAGGATTTAGGGAATAAGCCCTAATTTCGCCCGACAAAGTAATACTAATAGCGAAGCCGAATATTGTTTCAGCTTCGCTAATAGCAGGAGTTCATCTGCCTGGCTAATTTAGCCTAATAGGCGTTTTTATTTAGGCGACCGATGTAATGGCTTCGTTGTTCATTACAACCGACATGCCCTGGCTCAGGGCTTTTTCAAAGCCTTGCTTAAGAATGCTGTGATCTAACTGTGTCTCATCAGCAATTAATTCTGCCTGGCCGATAAATATGTCGTCCCAGCCAAGTTCATTGAGGTGAGCTTCGACATCATCAAGAATGGCGTCAAAGTTCTCGTTAACTGAAAATAGCGTAAAGGTGTGCCAATCGCCCTTGCTATATTGGCCTTCGTCTAACTGATATTGGGCTGTTCCACTAATTACAAGCATGATGAATCCTACCTATTTAATTGTTACTAATACTGGTGTTAAAAGCATTTACGACGACAGCCGACTATTGGGTGTCAAATAATTGTTGTTGCTATTAACAATCAAAGCTATGCACTAATTGTTCCAAGATTGTTTCTGTTTATATTATCGTGTTATATCAATAGATTATGTTTTGTTTGTGGTTGATTTGTGGCTGTCCTCTATGTTATCAAACGGGCTAAGTAACCTCAGGTTTGTATAAGAAATAGTGCTATATCAATTTAAAACAATGACTTAGAGTTTCTTTTTATTTCTAGCTTGATATTTTTATCTGAATTCAAGGCATTTTGGAGTAGGAATAGCAGGCTATTTCACTTCAAAATAACGAAGAAGTCAGTAAAAATAGCTGCTAGAAACACATTACTTATGCGAAGCTGAGGTTAAGTAGAAGCTCAGGCTATGGTATCGACAGTACAGGTATCATGCAGGAACCATGGCTGGAGTTAAACACTGTACCGGGACGCCTTAAGCTGTGTATCACAAGGGAGAAACAAGCTGGTTATGGCGGGGAGATCATGAATATACAGAGTTACGCCAGGCGCTAATCTTTCTCAATGGTAACAGAGGGGGGAATGGGGTTATGGCTTTTGGGCCTATCGATTTGTTGAGCAATCAGATCCTGTGGCAGGTAAGGGGTTAACAGGTATTCAATCAGGGTTTGAACACCTTGACAGTCCATTACGTTTAATCGACCACACATTTATCTGCTTTCACTGCTTGTTGTAAGAGACCGTGTTTCCCCGGGCACTGAGAAAAAGTCCATTTTGGAGGCTTTAAGCCGTGCGGGGACTTTCATGGGGACATGGACGCCAATATGGTGCCTGGCATTGATATGCTGGTGTAAAATATCTCTGCCTTCTGCCGAATAAAAAAACCAGTAGGGCGGGAACGCGGTATCCGTGATCCTGCTCTGCCAGTGGGATTTATAGGGAATATAATGAGCATCGTCAGGATCAGCGTCCCCCATGTGCATAACGGTAAGTTGATCGTCTATGGAAACGCGAAATACCAGGTTTTCGACCCTTGCCCTGCGCGGCCAGCCCGCATGAGGAATGCGCACCACTTCAACACGGATATTTTCATACTCTACCCTCTTGGCTTGCTCGCCATATTCCAGGCTTATGGCGGTAACTTGGCCGGCGAGGGCGCCAATGTCAGTGATTTCTTCCAACATGGCGATTGCCTGTTGCGGCGCAAACAGATGTACCTCGGGATGGCGCTTAAGGTATTGCAGCATATCCTTGGCCGAAAAGTGATCTTCATGGGCATGGCTGATAAACACCGCCTTGATGTTGTCATAGGGGGCCTGACCTTGAAACAGCTTTTGCCTTATTTCTTCGGGCACCAGTTGGTAGGTGTTAAAGTTATTGTGGAAAAAGGGGTCAAAAACTACTTTACTCTTGTTATGGCTGATCACCACCCCTTCATTGGCCAGGTAACGGGCCGAAGAAGTTAGGTTCTCATCTTGCTGATGGGCCGAACTGAAAAAGGCAGCAAAGGCAAATAATGAAGATAAGCTAATCTTGAGCAGGATATTTTTTCTTATTCTGGATAAAGGCATAAATAATAAAAACTATCTGTAAGTGAGGCTCATACTAGTCAATATTGGATAAATTAAGAAGTTGTTTATTGAATATAGTATCTAACACTTGCCGTTATCTCGCCTAATCCGTATGCTAAATGACATATAGTGGTCAGACCTTTATGAGTATGAATCAAGAATCCCTGTTTATTGAAGACGGCGAGCACCAGTTACACCTGCGCCATATTTGGCAAGATACGCTTGGTTCGCCCGTGCTTATGGTGCATGGCGCAGTAGAAAACGGCCGTATTTTTTATACCGAAAACAACAAGGGCTTTGCCTGTTTCCTGGCCGGGCAGGGGTTTGATGTTTATGTTGCGGATCTAAGGGGGCGGGGCAAGAGCAGGCCGGCTATTCATGCCGATGCCAGTTATGGCCAGTTTGAAGCCATTACCCGGGATATCCCGCTGTTTATGGACTTCATCCATAACAAAATCAATAAGCCCATGCACCTGGTTTCCCACTCTTGGGGAGGCGTGCTATTGGCCAGCTGCCTGAGCCGGTTTCCACAGAGATTGGCTCAGGTATACTCGAATGTCTGTTTTGGCACCAAGCGCTCGGTAGCCATTACCAACCTGGAAAAACTGATTAAGGTAAAGCTGTTCTGGAATGCTTTTGCAGTCAAAATTGCTAAACGCAAAGGCTTTTTTGATGCCAAGAAATATCGGGTTGGTTCGGATAACGAAACCATCCAATCGGTGGCCGACAGTGTGGCCTGGGTTAAAAAAGGCCACTGGCTGGATCCACAAGATGGCTTTGACTATTTTCAGGCGGCCAAATATGTTGACTGGCCTGCCAGCTGGTATCTGACGGGGGTTAAAGACAAGGCCCTGGGCCATGTCGATGATGTCCTTAACTTTATTGAGGAAACCGCCAATACCGAGGCCAGATTCAGCCTGTTGTCAAAAAAGGCGGGCAATGCCCTGGACTATGATCATATTAATATCCTGACTCACCCTGAGGCAGTATCCGATCACTTCCCACAAATCAGCCAGTGGATGAAAGAGCAAGAGTAGTGACTTAACTCATTTATTGACTGATTTTTACATTTTCATACATATTCATAAGATAATTTACAGCCTTCCTTGTTAGTATCCTTCCCGAAATCAATTAGATACAACAAGGAATGTATTAAATGAAACTTTTTACCCTATCAGCAATAGCTTCAACTTTATTATTTTCCGCCCTGGCTATGGCCGAAGACTACCAGTCAATTTCTCATCTGGGCTACCAGAGAGTAGAAGTGAACGATGTTTCTGTAAATACCAGCATAATGAATACCAGGTATTACCTCTCGGGTAAATCAACTTTAGGGCCACTGGATCAGTTTGACTATATCAATACCAGCTCCAACGTGTTCGCGGGCTACTGGCACTCCAGTGCGGCAGGGTTTGATCGATATTTGTCGAGTGATTCCTCCACTACCAAGGCAGATGCCTATCATATTGGTGGCGAGTATTTCCTTGGCAAACTGCTATTAGGCGCCAGCTATCGCCATTTGGACATGGAAGATGATAGCGATACCACTACGTTGACCATGGGTTATTTATTCGATAAGCATTTTTTAGTTAAGGCAAAGTATTTTGATTTTGAAGATGGCAACGAAGAACTCTTATTTTCCGCAGCTTATACACATCAAATCAATGCTAGTGACTATCTAGGTGTGACTGTAAGTAGTGATGATGATTTTGATTACAAGTCAGTGTCGGCCAAGTACCTGATGAAGTTTAATCGGGATCAGTATTTTGTGACTGAATTGACCTATCAAGATGGCAAGTATGATGATTTCTGGTCGGCGGCCGTTGACTATTATTTTGATAGCAGGACATCCGTATCGGCAATGTATGATGAAAATGAGAACTATCGCCTTGGGGTCAAGCATTACCTGAATGATAATATTGCCCTGTCTGCCGGGTATGGTGCAAACGGAGAAGAATCTGACTTTGATCTTTATGATCTAGGCGTAACACTTCAGTTTTAACTGTTAAGACTAGTTGCTATGGACTGCGCCATGCGTGCGGATTTTTATGAATGCTGTTGCTCAATATTTAATTCAATGACTAAACATTATATCGAGCGCCGCGACTAAACCACGTTTAAATAGAACAAAATACAAATAGCAAAGATCAACAGCCTCTAGTCTTCTATGTAAACAGTGAGCGGATTCGGCGAGCAAATAAACTCGTCGAGTTTTTCACTGCTGTTTTTATAACGTATTCTTCGGTGCATTAATTCGATACTGAACTTACCTTGACTAAAGCGATAACCTTTGGAAAGTTCAATCTGTATTTCATGTTTTGTGTGTGCCGGAATCAGTAAAAATTCACTGGCTTCGGGTGACAGCCTCTTTACCATCATGCCCTGGTAGTTAAGTAGAACCCCGACATCATTGGTGATCTTAAACAGATTGGAAAGAAACCCTTCGAAGGGGGTATACCAGGAAAGGAGCTCTATGTTGTTATCCCGGTTATTTTGAACCGAAAAGCTGAGCCAAATTCCCTTGTCCAACGCCTGAGGTGAAGTTATCGACATCTTGCATTCAATATCTGGACTATTATCAGATGCCTGCACTTCAGTGATATTCATTATCATAAAGAATATGAGTCCCCATTTACAATCAGAAAATGTCATGGCATATACCTATAAAGGTTAGATAAGCAGAGTGCTTATCTAACCTTACACCAAATTGGCCTGAATGATTAGTTTAGGTTCGGTGTGTTTTCCGCAAAGTATTCATGGCTATCAGCGTTATTAAGCGCTTGGTCCGGGTTTGAAATTGCCAGATCTTTAGCACCCGACTGGCCATAAACCACGTCATCAGTACCGGCAACCACAGTGAAGTGGCTAAGCTCATGTACTATGGTACCGGCACGTGAATCCGTGCCCAGCTCGTTTGCATTCCAGAATGCACGGCACAGGTATACCTTATAAGGCTGGTTAGGGTAAACATAGGCAAAGTAAGACTTTTTACAGCTGCAGTCAAAAGTCAACGGCTGATTATCGATGGCATCATTGATGGCGTCGAAGTTGGCAGCAGCCTTGTTATAACGAGCCGAAGTTGCTGCCCCGAACCAGGTATCGTAACGGGCCGAGGTATTGTTAGCTGAGTGAGAGTTTAGGTAGGCGACAGAGTCATTGGTAATTTGATCGGCAGCAGCAAGCGCGCTGATAATATCGGTTTTTTGCGCATTGTCACAACGGCCCGTAAAGCAAGTACCATTGGTACAGTCGTTACCGCCATTGCCGCCAGGTTTCCCCTTGTTTGAGGCGCCTTTTGCTGCAATTTCATCTAACCAGATATAGGCTGGGGCAGAGCTTAATCTTTCAACGCCTCTACGTTCGGCCTTTTGTTGCTGGCCCTTATTACTATAAAGGTGGAAAGAGCTAACGTCATAGCTAACTTCATAGGTACCTGCTTCACTCATATCATAAAGTGAAGACAGTTCGAAGGTTTTGCTCAGTGACTCGCCAGATTTGATTTTGATGAAATCTTTCTCCGTCGGGGCTGGACGTTTGTAATGAGGCCCAAAAAACTCTACTTCTACGCCATCACGTGTTACGTGGAAGATATGCTCTTCTTCAAGGTCGGTATACCAACCAAGAATCTTTTGTGTGCCTTTTCCATTGTTGCTAATGGTTAAGGTGGCATTCACATTGCCGTTGTCAGCCGCTTCGACCGATACATCAACGTCCAATGGTGCTTTGGCGGCGTTAGCCTGAAGCGCTAATGCCGTTGTAAATATAATTGCTAATCTAGAAAGGTATTTCATAGATCTGACCCTTTTGTTATCTTTAAAACTCTGAGTAAATTGTTATTATTTTTCTCCGCCGACGTTTATCGGCTTATTCATAATGTGAATTTGGCCAAGTGATTCCTAGCAAATTTCCGTCAGTTTTTGTTAGAAATGCGACATCAGCTACCTATATTGGACGAGCTAGCGCTAGTAGCTTATTCACTTATGGCTTTGATTGCCGTAGAAGACACGGTCCGGTTCTGCTATCTGACAGCAAAGTAACCATTGGCCAAATTAAAATATTGGGCGTTATGGGGCTAATTGTTTATTGAATCGACAGCAGGGTATAATTGCAGAAATTTTCCTATGACAATCAGGCCTTATATGCGTTTTCTTTCTCGCCGTTTGGTGTTACCCAGTGACTTAAATTATTCCAACTCCTTGTTTGGTGGTCGCGTTTTACAATGGATAGATGAAGAAGCGGCTATCTATGCCATATGTCAACTGGAAACCAATAGCCTGGTAACCAAGCTTATCAGTGAAGTCAGCTTTGAATCGCCGGCCTTACAAGGCGATGTGGTAGAGTTTGGTTTGGAAACAAAAAAGGTCGGTAGAACTTCTATCACCTTGTCCTGCCTGGTGCGGAACAAGGCAACAAAAAAAACCATCTGTTTGGCCGATGATATCGTTTTTGTCCAGGTCGACCCCGAAACCCGAACACCCATGCCACATGGCAAGACTCTGGAAATGCTAAAACAGCAAGCCGAGGATGAACTGGCTCAGTTAAGCAACGACTAAAAATAAAATCCTAACCTAATTACTTGTTGTTTTCATAAGATTACCTAGGTAACCCCTTTTTTGACTACCATTGTAATATGTTGATTGAAGGAGAGAGGCGTTGGTTTTAGAGAAAACTGGTTGCTATATTGGCAAGTTGCTGGATGCTAGCTGTCTGTCATTCAAGCAGCCAGCTGCTTCTTTATATACCAAGTATATTTCGCCAGAGCAGGCTCAGGTGATCAGCCAGGCGCTTCGTGAAGAAAATTATCAGGTAAAGGTAAATGATTTGCCATTTCCTGACAGTGCCAGGATAAACACCCTGGCTTATGTCGCCTTGGCCAATGAGAATCACAGGGGACCCGAACTGAGCATTTTCAATTTAATTGTTTGAAGTCTTTGATTTTAATTAAGCTTATGTTGGGGCTGCTATGTTAGGCTGGCACAAAGGCTCAATCAAGGCAATTGGACCTAGGTATGAGGGCATTGCTATCTAGCTTGAGCTATAATCCAAAAAGAATAATGGCTCCAGGTAGAGGTATGCGGTTTTTAATCTTTCGTTTTATCTTGTTGGCATGCTTCACTTCTCTGACTCATTCCGCTCACGCTTTTCAACAAAACTCCCGCCTGGTGATTCCACTGAACGAGTGGAGCAGTCAAAGGGTGTTGTCTCGTGCCATAGGCAACCTCATTGAGCAAGAGGGCATTCCCGTCAGCTACCAGGAGATCAATGTTGAAGATCAGTGGGGGGCATTACAGCGTGGCATAGTGCATTTTCAGCTGGAAGTGTGGCAGCCTTCAATGGCAAAACCCTTTCAGCACTATGTCAGTAAAAACAAAATACTGGATTTGGGCACACACCAGGCCAAAGTGCGTGAAGATTGGTGGTACCCTGAGTATGTGGAAAAACTCTGCCCCGACTTGCCCAGCTGGCGGGCGCTAAATGCCTGTGCACCACTTTTCTCCAGACATTTCTCAAAGGGCAAGGGGGTTTACTATGCCGGGCCCTGGGATTATGGTGATGCCGATTTGATTAGGAAGTTAGGCCTCAATTTTGTTATTAAGCGGGACAAATCTGATGCCTATATTTGGCATAGATTGAAGCAGGCCATGTTACACAAGGAGCCGATTATTCATTTAAACTGGACGCCGAATTGGACCGACGTTCGGATAAAAGGCAAGTTTATTGAATTTCCACACGCCAAAATTGATTGCACTTCTTCTGACCTGGTTGCTCAAAAGCACTCAGACGAAACTTGCTATAAATCGCGCCGAGGCTGGTTAAAAAAGGCGGCCTGGCCGGGTATAGTCAAGCACTGGCCCTGTATCTATCAAGCCATTAAAAGGATCAGCTTTACTCGGGAGATGATAGCGGAAGCCGGTGCCCTGGTAGCGGCGGACGGCTACAATGAGCTCAAGGCAGCAGAGCTTTGGCTGGAAAAATACCAGGCTCAGAGCCAAGGCTGGTTTGATGTCCAGTGCCATTAACCGGATAGCTGTTTTACTGCCTCGATTAATTTAGTGTGAAGCTCCTGGTTCGATAGGTGGTTGTTTTGCAAGTCAAAATTGTCATAGAAACTGGGGATGGACAGGCTGGCCTTGACATGCCCGTCGAAATAGGGAGCAGAGTTGACCGCTAACGCCAGGACAGTAGCGCCACCCCTGGCCCCGGGTGAGGTAGATAACATGACCATGGGCTTTTGCTGAAACACCTTGGGCTGAATTCGTGAACACCAGTCAAACAGGCTTTTGTATGCCGCAGCATAACAACCATTGTGCTCTGCAAAGGAAATCATCAGTGCGTCGCATTCAGCAATCTTCTGTAAGAAAAACTTGGCAAGAGGCGGATGACCAAGTTCCTGCTCCCTGTCCTGGCTGAACAGGGGCAGTTCGTAATCATTCAAGTCCAGTACTTCCACATCGGCATTGGCAACCAGGCTGGCGGCATAGGTGACCAATTTTTTGTTGATGGACTTGGAGCTGGAGCTGGCGGCAAATGCGAGCAATTTCATAACGGGTTACCTGATTTTATCTGCAATGAATAAAAAAGCTTAGGCCAAGCAATAAATATTAGCTTAGCCTAAGCTTAGGTGCTTTGCCCGTATCAGCCGTTAAGATGCGAACTAAAAGTAGTACTCCAGGCTGGCCTGAATATAATCATCCTGCCTGACGCTATAGCTAGGGTCCAGCATATTATCGCTGGCCAGGAACCAGGCATCGATACGCCATTTCCAGTTATCGTTGATGCGGCTGGAGGCCTCGATAAAGCCGGTGTGGCTGGAGGAGTCATCCAGATCCTGGACATAGCCGAGTAAAACTTCGGTACCATTGACGTCATTCAATGCTAGCCGCGTCCCCAGCATCAGGGCATTTCTATCATCAGGCTTGGTGTTGTGATCGTTGTCATATTGATATTCCAGCAGCCAGCCCAAGTCCCAGACGGTTTCAAAGACACCAACCGAGGTATATTCAAAACCCGCCACGGCGGCAAAATAGCTTTGCTGCTGATTGACATCACGGTAAATACCTTCGAATTTATACAGCCAGTCGTCGACCGCCATTAGCAGGTCGACGCCGACCTGTTCCATCTGGCCATAATAAGGGGTCAGGCTTATTCCGCTATCCTCAGTCTTAGCAATAAAAGACGGATCTCTGGCCGTGCCGTTAAAGTACGACAGGCCTATGTCCCAGGCATCCAGGGTATGGGTCCAGCGCACAGCATAATCGATATGATGCTCTTCGGCAGAGGATTCGTAAATGGCGTCATCCTGGTTGATGTCAAATTCTGGCCTGAACCTGCCTTCCGTGCCGGGAAAGGTGCGTTCGCGAAAGCCGGGCAGAACAAAAAGATCCAGGTTACCCCAGTCCCTGATCAGGGTCAGGTTAACCATGGGCTGGCCCAATTTGTCTTCGCCATCCAGTGCTTCCACCAGGTCCGTCTGGTTAATCACATCCACCAGGTGCTGGGATTCCGCCTGACCCCAGTAGACAATGCCGATACCTGTCCTTAGCTCCCAGTCTTCGCCAACATGGAGCCACATCAGCTCACGGATATCGCCGTGGCTACGTTCGCTATCCCTTTGATCCCAGCGGTAAAACGGCTTAAAGGTGATGCTGTCCAGATCATCGTTCCAGCTATGGTAGATTTCCGGCTCAATAAAGGCAGAAAGCTGGCTGTTGTGCTGACCCGAATAGAGCGGGTCCTGCAAAAAGCTGCGCTGTTCCAGGGCGGCCTTAACCGTTATCTGGGTGTCTGCCGCCGCAAAAAGCGGCAGCAGGGCAAGGGTTACGGCGGATAGTTTCTTTAACTGATTGATCATTTGGCACGCTTCAAGGTTGCTTTGTTAAAGTCTTTATCCCTTAACCCGGTCTTAAAGGTCAGCTCCTTGGTGATAAAGTCCGTGCTCTTGCCTGTTTGGTTGTTGACCATGGACATCTTGTCGGCGCGCCAATACTTGTCCAGGTAAAGCTTATAATCGCTAAAGGTCAGGGTTTTTAATAATGACCCTTTGCGGTCATAAAACTCCACCTTAAGCGGGCGGTAATGGGCCTTGTCTATCCAGTTGATTTGCTTGGTATAGCCGGAGTACTTGTCTACCGGCTCAGACTCAATAACATAGGTGTCTTCGCCATTAACTACTTCATCCCGCAAATACTTATAGCTGTATTTTTCCACTTCAAATGAGCTCAAGTCTTCAAAGGCAAATTCGCTGCCCATAAAGGGGCCCGACTTATTGCGCGAGGCAATACGCTTAACCCGTTTTAATGCCGGCAGATACATCCACTGGTCATCCGGTGTCGTGGCATGGGAAAAGCTCAGAAATGCCGTGCCCTTTACGTCACGTGGCTGATCGAATATGGTCAGCGCCTTATCGCCGTCATTTTCCACCTCCAGTGATTTCAGCCGCATCTTCCTGACGGTTTCCTGGCCCTGGGCGTTACGCAAAATCATTTCGGCCTGTGAGATAGAGTCCCCCCAACCCAGGTCTCTGGCCTTACGCTCCTTGGCAATCGCCAGGCCCTTTTCTGCGACGGTTTCTGCAAATACAGGTGCCGATAACAAGCTGATGCCAACGACTATGCTGCTAAGCTGCTTGTAAAACTTCATGATGTTTCTCCTGTTGAGTCTCTTTTTTGTCCAATAATAATAAAAATGCCGGTAAGAATAGGAAGTCGACGATAAGGGCGGCCACTATGATGATAGCCGTCAATAGGCCCATATCTGAATTGAGTCTGAAGGCCGACATCGCCAGAATGCTAAAGCCTATGGTCAAGACCAGGGTGGTGATCCACAGGGCGCGGCCAACGCTGGCAAATGAGTAACGCACGCTGTCGGCGGCATCATGGCCTTCATTTCGTGCATGACGGTACTTGCTTAAGAAGTGCACGGTATCGTCGACTATGATACCCAGGGTCATGCTGAGTACCACGGACAGCCCCATATTGATTTCCCCCGAGTAGACGCCCCAGATACCAAAGCCGATGCCGGCCGGTAGCAGGTTGGGTAACAGGCTGATGGCTCCCATGCGCCACGAGCGCAGGGCAAAAACCAAGAGCAATGAAATTAAGACCAGTGCCAGCAGGGTGCCGTAGAGCATGCCCGTCATATTCTGCTCGCCGATATGGGCAAACATCAGGTTAGGGCTGGCCGCTTTCATGTCAAAACCCTGGCCGTTGTTGTCAAACCAATTTTGGGCACGGCGCTCGAACTGAGTAAACTCTTTACTGCCCTGATTCTGCATGGTTACGGTAATACGGGTTGCAGACTTGTCTATATTGATCTGGTTATTCAGATCCAGGCCATAAGGCAAGGACATTTCATAGAGCAACAGGTATTGTGCTGCCAGCTCCTGCTCCTGTGGCAGGGTATAGTAATCTTCATTGTCACCATGCATATTCTTGTTCAGGCGCAGGAAGGTACTGGCAATGCTGGAAACATGATCCACTTCCGGCTGCTCGGCCAGCCAGTCGCTAAACTGCTTGACCAGGTTCAGCATTTTAGGCGAGTTCAGCTGTGATGCCTGCTGGCCGAATAGGGCAAAATCTACCGTCGACATGCCGCTAATGTTTTCCTGCTGGAAATCTGTCGATTGTCTAAACGCCGTGCTCTGGTCAAAATACTCGGTGGCGACATCGTTGATCTGGTTATTAAAGGTAAAGGCAATAGTGGTTGCCATCACGATAAGTGAGACGGGCAGCAGGCGTTTGTGATTGGAAATAACCCAGTCGCCAAACCTTTCCATCTTGCTGTCGTTACTGGTGACTACCTTAGGTGTGCGCATGGGTAAAATGCGCAGCAGGGCCGGCAGTAAGGTAACGGAGAAGGCAAAGGCCAGCATGACGCCCAGGGCGGTCAGATTCCCCAGGTCCGCCAAGACAGGGACATCGGAAAAATTCAGGGTTAAGAAGCCAATGGCGGTGGTGGCACTGGTGATAAAGACCGGCATCAGGTTCAGCTTCATGCTGTAATCCAGGGCTTGGACCTTAGTCTTGCCCTTACGCATGGCGAACAGCATGGACGAGATAATATGCACACAGTCGGCTACGGCCAGCGTCATCACCATGGTAGGCACGTTGACCGTCGCCGTGCTCAGGAAGTAGCCCATCCAGCCGGACAGCCCCATGGTTGTGGCAATCGTGGTAACTATAATAATCAGTGTCGACAAGGTGCCGGTAAAGGACCTTAGCAGCAGCCAAAGCACGACAATAACGGCGATAAACATGCCGGGCACCAGGGTTGAGGCGTCTTTTTGCGCCTCGTTGGCAAAGGAATGATTCATAAAGACGATGCCGGTATGATAAAAATCATGGTCCGGATACTGCTCCTTATATTCATCCGTCATTTTAGTGATATAGCCGGTGATATCATTGACGGCAACTGAGGCGTCCAGAGCTGTTTCCGGGGTATCGGCATCGGGCAGTCGCACGGTGACATTAATGACGGCAACATGGCCTTTTTCCGACACCATACGGTTAACCAGGTTTGGTTCTTTTAGCGCTACTTCCCTTGCTCTGGCGATGGTTTGTTGGTCTATCAGCTCTATATCAGGAACGAGATCTTCTACGATCAGATCATCCTCTTGTGCCCAGGTATGCTGGTAATTGCTGATGGAGTCAACACGAGAAGAATTTGGCGTCAGCCAGGCCTGATCAGTCATGTCCTTGATCAAAGTTAGGGTTTCCTTTGAAAATACATTTCCTGACTTTGGCGCTATAATGATGCTGGCATTTTCGTTTTTATTGAAGGTCGACTGCATTTGTTCAAACGCAGTCAACTGAGGGTTATTGTCTCCAAAGAAAACCTTGTAGTCGCCGCGGAAATAGAGGTTTTGTCCTCCCGTTGCTGCGGCCATTATTAACAGAATACCGATCAGCAGGGTCAACCAGGGGCGGTTGAGTACGGTATTGAGCCATATGTGCTTCATGTTACCTTCCTTATTTAGTGACGTTTCGTCACAAAAACTTATAAAAAAACAGCATTGAACCAATATGCTGTCAAATTTTTCAAAAAACTATTCGCAATTCTCTCGCCGACTTGCTTTTAGTTTACTTTTTGTGACGAATCGTCACCTATGTTTTTAAAAAAACAGCACTAAATCATAGTGCTGCCATTTCCTCTGAAAATATTTCAGTGGCAATACGTTGCCAGGTTTTCTTATAATCCCATTGATGGGATAAGGGCTTCCAGCCCATGCCGTCCAGCATTATGCTGACGTTAAATAACAGCGCATAATCCATATCCAGCTGCTTGGCTTCCAGGGTGTCGGCTGCCCCTATCATTAGGGCATTAGTGCCAAATGAGATTGCCCAGTTGGCGAAACTCAAGCTGTCAATGCCAACTCCCATGCTGACGCTTAAAGAGCCGTCCTCTAACCCATCTTCGAACACCTGAGTACAGATCTGCGGCATTTCTGCTTCCAGCGCTTCCAACTCCTTTAACCGTGTTGGACTGGCTTTTTCGCGTACCGCAGGTGTCTTACCCGTTAACATGCACATATAGAGTGTCGGATGGCTAAGGCCATGAATACGCTGGGCAAAATGCACGGCCAAGCACCTTTCCCGGCTATTGCCATCAAACGTCAGTGCCCGTTTTGTGATTTGCATTCCCAGCTTGGTTCCCTTGATACAGAGTGCACACAACAAGTCTTCCTTACTGCTGAAGTGGTTGTATACAGTGCCTTTGGAGTAATCACAGGCAGCCACCAGTTTATCCATGGTCAAGCCGGAAAAACCCTCAGTTTCCATCAGTCTTTCGGCTATGCTCAGCAATTCCTGTTCGCGATCGGCAATGGCCGCCTGGCGCTTGTTTTTAAACTTACCGATAAGACACTTCGGCTCTGTAGTATTTCGGTCACAAAACTTCATAGGGTTAAACGAACAATATCGTCCTTATTACAATATTATGACGCATCGTCACAATGACGAAGCGTCATTTTATTAAATTCATGCCTAATTGCAAGGCCATTTTAACAAAAATTGTTCGCTTGGCGAAGTAGCTTGGCCTTAGCTTATTGTTAACCCTATGAAGTCAGGGGAATTTTCAAGGCTCTTCTAACTTTAGTTGGCGATACTTTTTTGGCTAAGCCAGCGCTTTAAACCGCTAATACCAAGGGTAAGTGTTGATTCTTATTCAAAGCAGTCTGGTTATGTCGAGCATTAGCCGTTAATCTGCCTGCTGATTGGGAAAATACAGTCGTATCATGCAGGCCGCTATCATTAATGCCATGCCTGCCTGTAATAGGGTCAATGCTTCATAACCGGCAATATAGTATGTACCTGATAGACGAAGTAAACCGGCAAGTCCACACAATATAAAACCTGCTATCGCCATTACCATGCCTAAACCATCAATCAATTTCTCCATTGCTATTCTCCTAAGTTTATTATTTTAATTCTGTTTACGAGCTTGTTGCTCCAAAACAGCCCATAGCAAAAGTATAGGGAACTTTCAGGGAAAGCCCCCTGAAAACTTAGTTTGGGTAAAAATAAGGCTGCAGGTTAAGGCTGTGCTACCTGTCAAAACTAGCTACCTTTCGCCAAAATATTGACCAGGCGCTCTATGGAAACTTCCTGCCGCTTTATTTCCCTGTTGGTGGATTGACGGTTCATTTCCATAAAGGTCCACATCTTCATGGCTATTTGCAGCATACTTACAAAGACCATGACTAGGCCCCAGTACAGCTTTTGCTCATAGCTAAGCTCGGTGACAAAAAAGAATTGGTATCCGGCCCAAAACAGCAGCAGGGTCACTAAAAAGGTCACTATGCTAACCAGTATCATCCATCTGCCCAGCGCTCCCTTGTAGGCATTGGCCAGCATTTTGAAAATGCCAGGTTCATGGGCAAGGATTTTGTCCAGCTCCTTGGCTTCGTTTTCCAGTTCCTGTTTGATTTTTTCATCAAGGTTCATGGGACATACTCCTATGCGTTGGTTAATTTCTGTTTTAATGTTTGTCGGGCACGATTAAGTCTTGATTTCACCGTACCTGTAGGGATTTCCAGCACTATGCTGATTCGTTGTTGTGGTTTTTTATTTTTGATATCCCTAGACGATGCTATCGTGCAAAAGGTTCAGGCAAGAGGTTTTTTATTTAAATTGGTAGAGTTGAATTTCATGTCGTATGTCCCTATGTAACAGTTAGGTTAACTTAATACTCTAAGCTAACACTTTACCAGGAATATAGTTTTTGCACTTGGTCACTGTTTTTCTACAACTTGTTTTTATAAGTTTATATGGCTTGTTACCCAGCTATGCGGTGACTGATAATGTTGACTGGACACCTCTTTATGCCGATATGGCAGAGGCAAAGCCGGACAAGTTTCAGCTGAGCCTGTTTTTTCAAGACGCTAAGGCCAATACTTCTGGACAGGATGTTACCTCCCCCGCCTTTATATACCATAGCGACACATTTGGCTTTAATGACCAGCTACGGGCGTTGCACCGGCTGCAACAAAGACAAAGAAGCGCCATTATTCAACAACAGCTAGAACAGCTAAGCTTTAGTGCTTATATCCGCTTTGTTGCGCTTTATCGCAACATTTCTTCAAGCCCTCCTCTTATTAACTCTTTATTTACCTAGTAACAAATCGCCTCGATGGCTTTATTGGCCATTGAGTGAATTTGTCTTTTCATGGCTAAACCAGTGTTTTGCTTGGCCGTTATTTGGGATTAATAAGTTGATTGCTAATGCTTTTCTTACAAGAGTTTTATTTTGAAATTGGTCTGGTGCTTTTACCCTGGCTGGTGTTTTTAATTGTCGGAATGATGGCGGCGAAGCTGCTGTCATGGGCAAGAGGGCGCAAGGGCGGCGCTATCGTCTTTGGTGTCCTGGTACAGATGTTCTTACCCGACCCCTATGTGGAGCGCACCATAGCGGCGGTCATTGTTGAGAAAAAGATCGAACAAAGGCGAAAGGACAGTGCAGAGCCCCATATAAAGGATGGTGAGTGACGTCTTGCCCGGGCTCAGTCACGAAGCGCAGGGAATTTGTCATTCAAAGGCAAGACAGCAAGCCTTGCCTTTGTTTGATGGCAGCTTATTTAGTGTTTTCGTGAATAAGGTAATCGATACGACTTTGAATATTAGCCCGTGCGCTGCTACTGGACAGGTGTTTGTTGACGCTTCCTTGTACCAGCAGCAGGTCACCCTGTTCGATCTCCCGTTGCAACAGCGCCATGATGGCATTTTCCTGGCCTGAGCTGCTCGAAATTTCCATGGTGCTCTCGACAAACTGTCTGACGCTTTCCTCATCGACCGGCATTTTCCCTGCTATGCTTTCCATCACCCTTTGTGCTTCGCTGGATGAAGAAATATTTTCCGTTGCTCTCATCAGGGCCTGCCAGCTGGACATGGATATCTGCTGGCTTTTCACCAGGGCAGATAGCACATTGGCTTTTTCGCTGGAAGAGCTTATTTCGCCGGTTGCCGAGAGCAGGGCTCCTATATTGGACTCGTTCAGCGATTGCTGAGCCAGAATGCTTTGCAAATAGTCACTCTGGCCACTGCTGGAGGAAATGCCAGTTGCGGCTTGGAGCAAGTGGTTAAGGTTTTCCTTATCCAGCTTGGATGATAGGGCCAGCGCCTTGAGTACCTCTAATGCATTTGATGAAGACAGGTCTTCAACAATGTCCAGGCACTGCTTTAGCAAGTGTTGGTTTTGCTGGCAGTAGTCTTCTGATGCAATAAGGGTTTCAGCTATAACGCCACCGCTGCTGATATCTGAAAGCGACTGCAGATAAATGGATTTTTCTGGCTCTGACATGCTTCTCGTTTTTGCCAGGGCGAGCAGGGTCTCGGCACTAACGGAGGAAGAGGAAATATCGCCGGCTTGTTGCAGCAGGCTTGCGGTTAGTTTCTTATTGTCGGGGTACTGACTGGCCAGCTGCAATATGATTTTTGCCGCAGCCTGACTCCCCAGGTTCTCAAGTATAATATCTGCCAACTTTGCCAGCTGTTCAGCCGTTAGCGGATAGTGGTTCATTAAGGCCTCCAGGTAGGCTTCTTCGGCACTGCCATCATTATTGATGTAACCAAAATTTAGACTGAGCTCAAACTGTCCCAACCGTTCCAGCTCGCTCAGTACGGCATCGAAGCCGGCAGAGGTCATCAGCTGCTGAGTACGCGTATAGGCCTTGATGCCCGTTAAAGGGTTAAGTGTTTCCACCTGTTCTGCCAGCCAGGCTTGAGCCTTTTCATCAAAGTCTTGCCTTTTACCGTCTATTTTAAAGCTGTAGTTTGGGCTGCCATCCTTGTTACGCAACACTTCCAATGACTTGTCGTTAAAGCCCGAGCGAGTTTCCAGATGCAAATAGGCATGCTCAGACAGAGAAACAATTTCTTGATAGTCCTGGCTAAATTCAATATCTCCTTTGAAATGCACCAGGTAGCTGTCTGTGACGCTTTTCTTCTCGAACTTATAGAGCTTAGGTTGAATATAGGTTTGCTGATGCTCGTTTGCGGTATGAGCACTTTCAGCCAAAATATTGGGAGAAGTTAGCAGCAATGTTGATGTGATGCAACTTGCAAGTATTGTTCTCGTTATTTTAAAAGCCATGTTAAGTTCCTGTTTTATACTTATCGCCAAAATTAGCAGCTTCCATGCCAAAATTAAAACCGTTAAAATTCAATGGTATAGTTTTTGATTGAGTGCTTGGATTGGCTTGTTCTATCATTTTTTATTAATTTTTGGCCGGTTTGGCTAATATTTATATTTATATTTATTGCAATGAAGATTTGCTTGGTATATTTATTAATCAGTGAAGGTGATAGGCTAGAGTTTAGAAAGGCCTATTAAGTTATAAGGCTGCCAGGCCAATATGTTAAAGGGATAGTAAGGGGGAGAGTGGATATGTCTATGAGTGCAAGAGAGTATGCGGTAAAAGCAGAAAAACTCTGCGTTTTGCCAGACGTTTACCTTAAGTTAAAGGAAATTATGGACGACGAGAGCTCTTCCTTAGTCGATATTGCCGATCTGTTAGCACTGGATCCCGGCTTGTCGTCGGTCTTGCTCAAGATAGCCAATAGCGCCTTTTTCAATTTTCCCCGGGAAGTGGACTCCATTTCAAAGGCGATATCCATACTGGGCACCAAGGAAGTGCATAACCTGATCAACACCTATGGGGCTACCGCAGCCTTTTCAAAAATTGAAGCCAATGTCATAGATCTGGACAGGTTTTGGGAGATCAGTGTCGATTGTGCCTTGCTCTGCAAGTTTCTCGCACAAAAGAAACGTTTTGAGAATACCGAAAGCTTGTTTGTCTCCGCGCTCCTGCATAATATCGGCGCGCTGGCTATTTTGCAGACGGATCCCAAGAAGGTCCAATATTGTGAGAATTACGATAGAAATGAAACGCCCTGGCAACGACAGTTGGATGTGTTTGGCTTTACCTTTGCCGATTGCAGTGCCGAGCTGCTAAATCTGTGGCAGCTGCCTCAAAGCATTATTCACCCCATCAGGGAGTACCATGGCGCCTACCAGGAAGACAAAGATCAGGCGTCTTCCTTGCTTTATGTGACTTCCCGCCTGGCACTGCTTAATTCACATCCGGGAATGTATACCAAAAAAACATTTGTTGGCCAGCATGTGATGGAAGACCTTGGCCTGACCATGCAAGACCTGGATGAAGCCGTTGATTTTTGTAACCTTGAAGGGCTAAATATCCTGGCGGCCCTAAAGCTGAAAAATTAAATATTTGTTTTTGGCTAAAAAATGCGCGATTCTGAGTGGTGAGATAACTTGGAGGCTTAATATGAAAATAATAATAAGAGTAATAATCCTGCTATTTTTACCCCTGGCCCTTGCATCCAATGCTGAGGACGTTAAAACCGACTGGATTTTCTGTACGGTTACAGATGACTACCATAGTACGGTATATTTCACCGAAATTTTTCACGGCAATTATGACCAGCTGGAGCGATACGAGCAGGAATTCTTGCAGCATATCGTCGAAAAATACGGTGATGATATTGATGAAGATACCTCTTGCTCATTTGAGGGAGAGAAAGCGGCTACCGACAGTGAATATCTGGTTCAGGTTGCAGACAGCAAAGAATTTTATAAAAATGTGGTAGCAACCAACTGGAAACGCTAATAAGCTGATATCTGCTGGCTTGGGAAGCATTTTCTTCCTAAGCTCGCGGTTTTATAGACAAGTAAGGGGCAATTATGTCATCGGATAAATTTGGCACTAGTGCAAATTATAAACGCCTGGAGCAAGGGTATCGTGATCAGGCACTTAAGCTATATCCCTGGGTATGTGGCCGTTGTGCTCGCGAGTTTGAATTCTCCAACCTTAGGGAGCTCACCGTGCATCATATAGATCATGACCATACCAATAACCCCAGCGATGGCAGCAACTGGGAACTGTTATGCATTTATTGCCATGATAACGAACATGCCAAGTATACCGAGCATGCCAATTACCAGACGGAAGTCGTTGCCGGCGAAAGTAATCAGCAGGCTGCAACCTATAATCCCTTTGCCGATCTAAAGTCTATGATGAAGAAATAGCTTTTCTTTAGTTACGCCGCACCTATCCGGTTATTTGTGATATATATCAAGTTTTCTCAAATGGAATTTGAGTATCATCCTTTCCTGATTTAATGAAGTGGTTAACCAGCTTAACCCAGTAATACCAATTGAAATAATAAATTGATCAACTTAGAGCTACAGTTAGCGAGCTTAGAACAAACAAAATTATTTAAACATAGTTATTCTATATTTCATTAATGGTATAAAGTTTGTTCTTCGCGTTTACACCTGAATTCATTAATAAGACATTGGACGTGATTGTTATACCAACCAGGTGATTTGGTATTAAGGGATGCTAGTGAAAACTCTTCATCACAATAAAAAACTTATTCTTACGCCACTCTTGCTGTTACTTATGGGCCTGGGCGCGTCCACCATCACGGCATACCTGCATGTAAGTAGCTGGCTGAAAACCGCCGTAAAAGATGAGCAGCTAACGCTTGCTTCTACGGCGCAAACGTCTCTGGAGCAGTGGATATCAACCAACAAGCAAGCTGTGCTCACCTTTAGTGAGCAAGTGGCCAAATTTGATGGTGCGATAGAAAACAACCCTGTCTTTGATTTGCTTATTGAGCAGTATACTCAGTCGGAACAATTCGAGTATTTGTCCATATCCCTGGAGGAAACCGGTTACTACCGGGTTAATAGCTGGGCCATCCCAAAAGGCTATGATCCCAGAACCAGGCCTTGGTATCAGGCCGCGAAGCAAAACAGAAAGGTTTCAATTATTTGGCCCTATGCCGGGGTTGACGAGCCTAAGAAATATTATCTGTCCATTTCGGCCCCCATAGTGCGTGGGGATAAATTTATTGGGGTTGTCAGTGGCGATATTTCACAACAATACCTGGAAAGTCTAATTGAAAAACAAGGCATAGGCTTTTTTCAAAGCAGTTTTTTGGTTAACTCACAGGGTGACGTTATTGTGCATTCTGAGCATGGCCTTATTGGGCAACACTTATCTGAATTAGCCCATTTCAAGGAAGCCATCCCCGACTCATTGTCAGCCATAGCAAACCAGGGACAGGTGTATCTGGCAAAAAACCATATGTTTGCCGTTGTCCCCCTGCCAAGTTTGGGATTAAACCTGGTATTACAGTTTTCAATCGACGATTTAAACCAAAGGTTGTTAACGGAAACCGTTACGCTTTTGGCGCATTTTCTGATCATCTTTATTTTAGTGGTATTGGCATTTTTCCTGGCCGGCCGGAAAATCGTTAAACCCGTATTTGATTTTCTATTGCTTGACAGCCAAACGGCATTACCCGATAAAAAGAACTTTAAAAGTCTCGTTGAGCACAGGTTTTTAGATGCAAATGTTGCAGGCTTGCTGGTGATCATAAACCTGGACTATTTTAATGAACTAACCTCATCCTACCCCTCTAGTGTGATACGTACCTTACTGAATCAGGTAAAGGGACGAATTCAGGACCAAATAGGTAGCAAAGCATTGCTGGGTGTCTTTTCAGAAAGTCGTTTTCTGGCATTTGTACCAAGTGAAAAAAAAGGGGCTGACAATGAGGAGGGTATACTGGCAGCTATCAAGGACTCATTGGATCGGCCTTTTATAATTGCAGAGCGGGAAATCAACCTGTCCAGTCATATTGGCGCCTGTGCATTTCCCAAGCTTGGCCATGATATAGAGGAGCTGATCAATCATGCTTTCACTGCCTTTTTCCGCTTCCCGTCGCTATGGGACAGCGGATTACCGTCTGTATTCCAATGATATGAAAGAAGGGGCGGGCAGAAGGCATTTAATGTTAAGCGCATTGCGCAATGGCTTGCGTAAAAATGAGCTGTTTATGCTCTATCAGCCCCAGTATAACATCCAGAGTGAAGAGCTAGTGTCGGTAGAGGCCCTGGTACGTTGGCAGTCCAAAGAGCTAGGAGGCATGATTTCCCCTGGCGATTTTATTCCCCTGGCAGAGGAGTCGGACCTGGTTGCTTTGCTGGGCTACCATATTTTGGAGCAGGTATTTCAGCAAATCAGCCACTGGTTAAATGACGGTGTCTATATCCCCAAAGTCGCCATTAATATTTCGCCCAGGCATTTGATCCAGCCTGACTTTATTGAAAACCTGCAGCATTTGGCCAATAAGTATCAGATAGATGCTCAGCAGGTGGAACTGGAAATCACAGAAACTTCCTTACTGGATAACCCTGAGCTGGCATTGTCTGTCTTGACTCGGTTAAAAGCGCTTGGCTTCTCGCTGGCAATCGATGACTTTGGTAGCGGTTACTCTTCGTTCCAGTACCTGAAAGTGATGCCAATCAACAAGTTGAAAATTGATCGCATGTTTATCAGTGAACTTGAGCATAGCAAGAGCGACCAGGCGATAATTCAGTCTCTGGTGGCTATCGCACAGAATTTAGGCTTTTCACTGCTTGCTGAGGGCGTGGAAACGCTAGGGCAACTGGCGATTCTTAAGCGTGAGCAGGTGGATCTGGTGCAGGGGTTTCTGTATGCCAAGCCTTTATCGGCCAAAGACTTGGCGGATGAGACTAAGGACTCAGAGCTATCGGATCGGGCCTTTATTTCCTAATCATGGGGCCAATTAGGTTATTCGGTTAAGTATTTCCGGTAGTCTTCGACACCAAAGTAGCGTATAGATTTTTTATGTTTAAGCTTTTTGGCAATCAGCTTATCGTCGGCATAAATTTTTACCACTTGCTTGTCACCATTGCTATCGCTTTCATAAAAGTGATTGTCATTAAGACGTAAGTTGTCAAACTCACTTTTCATGATTAACTTCATTAGCTTGCTTCTTGTTTAAAGTTTTTTATAGCTTGTTGATCTCTTTTTGTACCGAATAACCTTCGTCGGTCACTATTTTCTCCAATACCTGTACCCGCTCTTCAAGCTTTGCCACCTGTTGTTTAAGCACACTATTTTGCTCGTCACTCAAACGGTTATGATCTAAGGTTTTAGCCTTAAATTCCAGGTGCTTCTTGTACATGTCATATATGACGCCAAAGCCGACAGATATAAACACAATTGCTACCACCATAGTAGTGCCAGTCATATTATCCCCTTGATTTATTGATGACTCGTTAGTGAGTATATAAGTTTAAAAAATTTTATCCTACTGACAAAAGTCACTTTTAGGGGGAGCGTCTATATGTTTTATGATGATAGCCTGTGTGCATGCCTTAGCACTTGGCCATATGCGGGAATAAAAAAGCGGTTAAGCAGGGAAGGAGAGGTTTAAAAAGGCTTAACCGCAACGGAAAAAAGTTTATTTGGCGATGGAAGCGAGCTCCAGGGTGACTTGATCCAGCCCCTGTTCAGCGATCCTACGGCTAAACTCGGCTTGCTTGCTACTAAGCAGGGATATGCCCTCAACTACCATATCAAATGCCTTCCATTCCTTGGTCTTTTTATTCTTTCTCATTTTAAAGGCGATATTTATCGTCGGCTTGTTTGGATCCAGGATCTGGGTATTCACCGAGATGATTTTTTTACCCTTAGTAGGCTTTTCCGGTTCGAATATCACCTTTTGGTTTTTGTACTGGTTAAGCGCCGTTGCATAGGTGCGAACCAGGTAATGGTGCATGGACTCAACAAACTTTTCCCTTTGTTCCTTGCTGGTGCTTCGCAGCTTCTTGCCTAAAATGCGATAGGCAGCATACTTGTAATCAACAGCAGGCATCAGCTCTTCGGCAACTATCTGGCGCATCAAGCCGGGAAACTTCTTTAATTCCTGTTGATTGGCGGCAATGCGGCTAAACAGCTTGTTGCCTGTTGTTTCCAACACTTTATAAGGGGACACTTCTTCGGCGGCAAGTGTACCGGTGCTTAGTGCAATCAAGAGTGCTGAGAAATAAACAAAAAGCTTACGCATGAGGCATATTCCCTTTTAGTGAATAATAAAAATTACTAGGTTTCTTTGTTGGTGCGAATAATAACATACCGACCGCTCGGTCTGTCAATGGATTTGTTTATGCCTAAAGGTGATAATTCATGCTTATTTGGGATGAACGAGTCGTTATTGGAGTAGAGATGTTCTAAGTTTAGCTTTTAATTCAAAGGCATAATTTTTGTACTTCTTGCAGCAATAATTTGGCAATTGTCGAAATTATTTCTTTAATGCCCGGATGTAGTGGCAAAGCTCGTCGATCACTTTCTGAAACAGCTCTTTGTTGAGTGAGCTCTTGCTCAGGCTGATCGAGCCGTGGAAGGTAGCAACGATAAAATAGGCAACCTGGCTAAAATCGATATCTGCTTTGAGCTGGCCTTTGATTTCGGACAGGCTGGCAGCAATCAGGCCATTTAGCTGTTGCTGCATATCCAGGATGCGTAACCTGAAGCCTTCGTCGATACCGGCCATTTCCTGGCAAAGGTTGTTGAGTGGGCAGCCACAGGCAATATCTTCACAGCTCATATCCTCTACCATGGCACTAAAGAACTGGCACAGGCCTTCGACAGGATCCTTATGGTCAATTGCCGGCTGCCAGGTTTCAAGGAACATGGGGGTATAAATCTCTTCAAAGACTGCGTAGCCTAGTTCCAGTTTATTGGGAAAATGGTGATAAAGGGCACCCTTGGATATTTCACATTTGTTGAGAATGACAGAGAGGCTGGTGGCATTGAAGCCATGCTTGTGAATTTCATCTGCGGTCACTTGCAAAATCTTTTGTCGTGTCTGCTCTGCGTCTCTCATATTTGGGGACTGCCTGTTCATGCATCTGTTAATATCTTAACAGACCAATTGGTCTGTTGGAAATAATTTGTACTAGTATGCACTTTACACCGAGGTTAAGGTGTAAATTCTAGGCATAAGAAAATATGGTGAAATTAGTGGTCAGGCTCAGGCCTATTAATGAAAGCTTTGCTTTTGGAAGAGAAAAAAGAAGGAAGAGAGTGAATAGGTTAAACACTCTCTTAACAAGCCGATAGCGATTAACCGAATATTGCCCGCATCAGGCCGATAACCTGTTCAACGCTTTTGCCTTCTTTAACCTGGTGCACTATGGAGTCGCGCTTGCCAAGGATATAGTCGGGGATGCCATCTTCTGCTAACGCCTTATCAACCAGTTCTTCCGCAGATGCTTTGCTGCGTTTCACCTGCCTGGCGGCGGTGCGGCCACTGCCTGTTTTTCTGTTGATCAGCTTCAGGTAATTTGACTTGGTTTTCAGGGTTTCGTCTGCATATAAAAACAGCTCGATAAGCAAGGCTCGGCTTTGCCATAACAAGAGCTCGTGTTCATCGCTTGGCATCTCCTGGTGCCACCAGGCAAAGCTTCTGATGCTTGTGATGACTTCATGCCAATAAGCGTCAAAGTCATTCTTTGCCAGCTTGGCAAGGCCCAGGCCACGACAAATAATGTCGGCATTAGCGTTGGTTAAGGCAACAAACTGATCCGGCCGACGCATGGCAAGCAAGCGGGTGGCCGGCATTAACGGGGCACTTTCCCCTTGGCCTTGTGAGTTAAATATGTCTTGGTAGGCGTTAACAAAGGCCTGGTAATGAGCGCTTGTAACCTCTCCTGATAGCGGAATATGTGATAGTGCCAGGTCAAACTTTTCCGGCTGGCTTTGCAGCAACAGGTGGAAGTCTTTTGCCCCCTTGGTGGTGGCAAACCATTCAACATCAAATGGGTAGATGCCGGTGTCGTGTTTACTGGTATGCTTTCCGGCAAAGGCGAGCCTGTCTTCTTCAATCATTTCCGCCAGGGGCGTTTCCCTTATCCTGGCGATATAAGAAACTAGCTTTAGGCGTTCATCCAAGCATTGGGTTTTGGCATGTTGCCCGATAAAAGCGCTGAAAATTGGCCAGGGGGCTATTTTCAGCATTTTCAGTTGCGACAGGCTGATTCCCGTTTGCAGGGTTTCCTGAAGCTTTTTCAAAGGCTTATGCTGGTGGTCATCCAGTAGTTCCATATTGATGCCATGGCGGCACAAATGGTTAAGTTCGCTACACCAGCCAAGGAAGTCTTCGGGGCGGTTGTCAACTTTTACCGCCATCAGGTTCAGGGCAATATCGGCGACATATTTTAAGGCATTTTGATAAAGGGTATTTTCAGTTTCTGAAAGCGTTAACTGAACGGGGAAAGAAAGCAGCTTTCTCATTTGATTGGTTTGGCTCCGGAACCCAATATCCTGGACGGCATAACTGGGTTGCTATTTTTAAAAATCGGGCATAATACGTAAATTTGGCCTAAGTGCAATGGATTATTGACAAGAAGAAATCAACTGGCGAATTAAACATCAAAGCTGGTGAAAAGCAGGGTGAATTTAAATCGCAAGCCGCTTTTTCAAATTGCGCCATTTTTCTAACATTCAATCGGAATCGAATTCGGGCCAGGGTGGTTGATCCAATGCAAGTGTTTTTTCAAGGTTCTTATGTTAAAGGGTTTAATAATAAAGCCTGTTACCTTGGAAGCAATGATCTCTTCGATAGTTGCTTTTTCATCTTCACAGGTCACCATAAGTACGGGGAGCTGGGAGAGTTTGGGGTCGTTTCTTATTTGATTGAGTAACTGCTTACCATTGAGTTTTGGCATATAGAGATCGGTAATAAGCAAATCATACTGTTTCTGATGCAACATGGTAAAAGCCTGATCACCATCGACCGCTTCGTCTATATCCGTATAGCCCAAGTTACGCAGCATATGAAGCAAAATATGACGCATTGACACCATGTCATCTGTCAGCAAAATTTTCATACCTTCAAATCCTTTTGCCAGGGTCCCATGCTAATAAGTAAATATAGCCCAAAAGTCGATATTTTCTATTCTTATATAACAATTAGTTAGACGGGGGCAGGTGAGAATTTTTTATTGCCGAGCAACCGAGCTGGAGATTTTTTAAGCCCTCAAGTTTCGTACCGTTTTTGTGCCAAGAAAACGGCTTGAATTAATGGTAGACAACGGCCTGCTGGATGGTGGCCTTATCGGTGTTAACCCGATTTGGTTCTGTGACAGGGAGGAAAAAAAGTACCTATGGACGGGGACCATTTATCACGACAGGGGTGAGCTTATTTCAACCCTTGCCAAGCTCGTCGACTATACTGGGCCAGACTCTTTAAAAGGCCTTTCCTTGGGCGGAGTGATGGGCTTTTCCTACTTTGGGCTTGATTTCGATCAGAAACAGTTTAGCTTATCTATATTAGAATATAAGGGATGGATTTGTTTTACTGAACAAGTCTTGGCGGGGAGGCGACAAGGATCTTAACATGATGTTTGGGCTGTCAGTGTATTATGAGGATTTAATACTAAAAAAACCTAAGCTTACGCTTGGGGTTATGGTATTTCTACTTGTCTGCTTTGGGATTTTTTCGACTAAGTTCCGGCTCGATGCCTCGGCAGATACGCTGGTGCTTGAAAATGATACGGCCTTAGCATACTACCGGAGCATAAAGGCCAGGTATGGCTCTGACGATTCATTAATTGTCACCTTTACCCCCAAACAGGACTTATTCTCGCCCCAGTCACTCAACACCTTAAGCCAGCTTAAACAGGATCTGTTGCGGGTTGATGGGATAACGGCTGTCACCAGTATCTTAGATGTACCTCTTGTCAATAGCCCCAAGATCAGCCTGGAGCAATTGCAACGGCATATCCCGACGTTAGAGTCTGCTAGCGTCGATAAAGAGCTGGCAAAAACAGAATTTGCCAACAGCCCGCTATATAAGAACCTGTTAATAAGCAGTGACGCCAAAACCACGGCATTACATTTAAGCATTTACAGGGATGAGACCTACTATCGCTTGCTCAAGCAGCGAAATGCCTTACGTAAGCAAAGACTGGATAACGAGCTTTCAGATAATGAAAAAATGAAGTTAAACCAGCTGGAAGAAGAGTTTTATCATTATAGCTCTGGCTTGCAGCAGCAACAGAAATCCATGATCCTGGCGGTGCGTCAGGTACTGGATGATTATCGTGACCGGGCAAATATTTATCTGGGCGGTGTGCCCATGATCACCGCGGACTCCATTGATTTCATTGCCCATGATATTCTGGTTTTTGGCCTGGCGGTATTTGTATTCCTGATCATTATCTTGGTAATTGCCTTTGGTAAGCCCAGGTGGGTAATTTTACCTTTACTCACTTGCCTGGCGGCCGGTGTTTTTATGCTGGGACTACTCGGTGCTCTTGATTGGCCGGTAACCGTGGTATCAGCGAATTTTATTTCCCTGATGCTGATCATCACGCTGTCTTTGACTATACATCTGATTGTAAGGTACCAGGAATTACACGCAGAATTCCCTGATGCCAGCCAGTACTGGTTGGTAAAGAATATGATAAGGAAAAAATTCCTGCCTTGCTTTTACACGGCCATTACTACCATGGTGGCTTTTGGTTCGCTTTTGGTCAGTTTTATCCGTCCCGTGATAGATTTTGGCTGGATGATGACCATAGGCATGGCGGTCGCCTTTGTTCTGTCGTTTACCTTGTTTCCGGCGTTATTGCTTATGCTGTCGCCGGGTAAACCTTTTTCGCGCAGAAACTTCACCGGGCGCGCGACAGAGTTTATCGCCTTGAAGATACAGGCCTATCCCAGGGGGACCTTGTACGCTTACCTTGTTGTGGTATTAATCAGCATTTGGGGCATGTTTCGCTTAACGGTGGAAAACAGGTTTATTGACTACTATAAGGAGTCTACCGAAATATACCAGGGCATGGAGCTTATCGACCAGGAGCTTGGCGGCACGACTCCACTGGAAGTAATTATCGACGCTCCTGTCAAGTCACAACACCTGCTTGACCAGGACACTGATATTGATGCCGATTTCCTTGCCGAGCTGGGCATGGACAGGGAAGAGTTTCTGGCAGAACAAGAAAAGGCCGGGATTACGGCGAAAAGTTACTGGTTCAATGTCGTTAAACTTGCCGATATCAAGGCGATTCATGATTACCTTGACGGCCTAAGTGAAACCGGAAAGGTCCTGTCCATTGCCAGTGCCATTGAGATGTTAAAGCCACTGGACAGCGAGGTGGCAAACGATAATTTTTTGCTGGCGGTTTTATACAATAAGCTGCCGCCATCGGTGAAGTCCAGCCTGATTACGCCATATTTTAACGAAGCCGATGATCAGTTAAGGTTTAGTATCCGAGTCTTTGAGTCGGATGCCAGCCTGAAACGCAGCGAATTGCTGGACAAGATCAAGCAAAGGTTAACCGGCCACTTTGGCTTGGCGCAAGAACAGGTTCACCTGACCGGCATGCTGGTGCTCTACAATAATATGTTGCAGAGTTTATTTCAGTCGCAAATCTTGACTATTGGCGTGGTCTTTGTTGCTATCTTGTTAATGTTTATGGTGTTATTTAAAAACTTGGCTATGGCCGTAATTGCCATCATACCCAATTTAATTGCTGCGGGAATGGTACTTGGTATCATGGGCTTGATGAAAATACCGCTGGATTTGATGACGATTACCATAGCGGCGATTTGTATTGGTATCGCGGTGGATGATTCGATTCATTACACCCATAGGTTTATGCTTGAGTTTGATAAAGACAAGAGTTACTGGCGGGCAGTCGAGCGGTGTCATGGCAGTATTGGCAGGGCCATGTATTATACCTCGATAACGGTAATGCTTGGTTTTTCGATATTGAGCCTGTCAAACTTTGTACCTACCGTCTATTTTGGCTTGTTGACCGGTTTTTCCATGGTGGTTGCTTTGCTGGCCAACTTGACCTTGTTACCTTTACTTATTGTTAAATACCAACCATTTACAGTCAGAAGTAAGGTAAGCTGATATGATATTTGGTAAAGTGAAAGAATAAACTTGGATGATATAGGGGATAAAAATGAAAAAAAGAATGTTGGTGGTTGCCGACCAAGATTGTAACGATACCCAGGCCTTAGAAAAGGCCAATCAGGTGGCCAAGATGTTTGAATCAACTGTGGTTGTTGTTGCTTTTGTTGACCGTATTGAAGATAAAGATACCGCCTTAGACCATGAGCAAACGCTGAAACAGCAGCTGGTGGAGGTATTTGATGAAAATATTGATGTCTCTCTACATATTGCCGTTACTTCAGATATTGCCACTTGGGTGAAGCAATATGTTAATGATTTTGGCTTTGATTTGGTGATAAAAACGGGCAATCGTAGCGAAAAGCTGTTTTATACGCCAACCGACTGGCAGTTAATTCGCCAACTGGACTGTGCCTTACTTATTACCTCAACCAATAAGTGGCGTGCCAAGTCAAGCATACTGGCATCGGTGGATGTCAGCGACGATAACGACAGGCAGGCCGTCATGAACGATCAAGTGCTGGCGGAGGCCGAGCTGTGGGCCAAAACTCAGGATCATGAATTGAATGTGGTATATTCGGTGCCTGTGCCGACTGCGTCCCTGGAGCTTGATATAGTGGAAATGGATGAAGTTAAACGGCAACGCTTTCCCAAAGCCAAAGAGAGCCTGGCTTCCCTGCTTGGAAGAAACCAGCTGGCAGAGGTAAACACTCACATAGAATTCGGCGCGGCTGACAAGCGTATTCCAAGTGTTGCCAATAAAATCAAGGCGGATTTAGTGGTCATGGGCAGTGTTGGCCGTAAGGGGATTAATGGCTTCTTGCTGGGAAATACTGCGGAAAAGGTCATGCGTAATTTAAGAACCGACGTGCTCATTATTAAGCCGAATAATAGTTAGCCGCTATGCCAAGAGATTAGTTATCTGGGCCGTAGTGCAGCTAACTAATCTTCTTGAACTGCAATAGCATTGGGTACAGTAAGGCCTGATGCTAAATTTGCATACAAAGGCTGGGGCTTTTGCGACGATCTTGTTTGGCGCGAGATTCCAGCCAGCGCCCCCTGTCGGTGAAGCTTTGTCTTCTGTCTTCGCCGGAGCGACGTTCGGTGAAGTCCCAGATCGTTGGTTTTTTCTGCTCTTGCACATCAACCGTTTCATCCAAAATAGCATTGAAAGCTGCCAGTTGGCGGGCTTGTTTCTGCCTTTTATCCTTGGAAGAGCTCTCCATTTTGATTAAGCGCATTTGTGGTAATAATTCTGGTATATAATTCATCAAACTAGCCTTAAGTTTTCCGCTTTGACCCCACGCCAAAAGTTTCTGGTAACCCTATATCGACCGATGCACAAATTAGTTTAATTTTTATCCGTTTTTTGTTGGCGTGAAAATAAACAACTAGTTGATTTTATTCAAAGGTTTTGATTCTTTTTTTATTTTGGAACAACAGGTTTTCTTTATTCTTATCTATACTTGGGCAATAGAGAAAACTGTACAGTGAGGTGTTTATACTCTTGACTAGTTAAATGACTATAATTTACAGCTGATTAAACTTACTCCTTGTCAAAAGTGAATTTATTTTATGCCCATTAATATCGCAACTGCGTTTTATGACGCCATGTTTGGCACAACAGACTCGGCGCATTCCATGAGTGAGGTTGAAAAAACGGCGCTAGCCAATGTGCGGGAAATACTCAATAGCCCTAAACTGTTGAGTAAAAATATTCCACCGCTCCCCACCGTCTTGATGCGATTGCTGGAAAGCTTAAAAGATCCCGGCAGTGACTTTTTTGATATCGCCGAAATCATCGAGCAGGATCCTGGCTTGGCAACCGAGGTACTACGAGTATCAAATTCTTGTCATATCCATCGGGGCGAAGGGGAAATCTGCTCATTAAGAAAAGCGGTATCCTTGCTTGGTGTCGCGGGCGTGTCCAGCATAGCTGCCACCATCATGGTCGAAAAAATAAGGCCGGCCAAACCAATATATTATAAGATGTTTGGCCGACAGATATGGCTTCACTCGCTACACTGTGCTTACCTGTGCAAGTTGCTGGCGCTTAAGTATGATGAAAATGAGTTCGATGCTTACTTTCTTGGTTTGATCCATGATATTGGCAAGATCATTATTTTTAACTGTCTGTGCGAAGCGTTTCGCAGTGAATTTCCTGATGGCACTCCGGGGAGCCGGATATATAAGGAGCTAATGTCGGAAATGTCACTCGATATCACTTCCTTTATTGCCCGTGAGTGGCAGCTGCCATCCGTTTATTGCCTGGCACTAGAGCAGCTTAGAGGAAAAAGAGAGTCCAAGCTATCGCAAATCTTATACCGGGCCAATGTTATCAGCGAAGCCTATATCTTATTGGATAAAAATCTGGTAACTAGTCATCAAGTGGAAGAGTTAATCAAAAAACTATCCTTTGACCAGGCAAACTGGCAGCAGTTTTTAGCGGCTGTTCCTCAGCTGGAAGCCAGTGTTGATTGAGGTCAGCTTAAATCTATAAAGTCCCCTATTTCGGCTTACAGATGTAAACTCTTAATGGGCGAGTTCTTTTTTCTGTGCTATAGTTCGCTCCATACAACTGGTCTAACTTGTTAATATTGATTTGTGGTTTTTATGGGTAAAAGAGCACTACAAATACGCGACAAAACTATTTTTGACGGTATTTTGGTTAAGTACATATTAAAATCAATTTTTAAAATTTGGTTTAAACTTGCCGGCTGGCAAATAACAAAGCATACGCCCAAGGGCGCGGGCGTCGCTATAGCCGCCCCCCATACTTCCAATTGGGATTTTATTTATGCCCTGGCGGCGGCAATTTTACTGGACGTAAAAATCTACTTTTCCATTAAGGACTCCTGGTGTCGAACGCCCGTAATTGGCCGTTTTATGATGTGGCTAGGTGCTATGCCGATTGACAGGTCTTCGAAAGGGCAGGGCCAGGTGGAACAAATCAAAGACTTTGCCCTGCGTCAGAAACAAATGTTCAAAGACCGTTGTGTTTTTTTTCTCTTCACGCCAGAAGGGACACGGGGCAACGTCAAAAAATGGAAGACAGGCTTTTACCATGTCGCTCAGGACTCTGGTATTCCGATTTTTTTGGCTAAGGTTGATTATCGTCTCAAGGAGTCCGGAGTTTTTCACTCTTACCAGATCACGGGAGATAAAGAGGAAGACATTCGGGCGATCCAGGAGTCCTATAAAAATGTTTATGGTAAGTTTCCCGAGGATCAGTACCCGCCCTATGTTGGGCCAATACCCAGCATTTCAGCCGCAGAAGCCAGTATTTTAAAGGCCTTGTATTCCATCAAGGGAGTGGCAACCCGAATGGATATTTCAGCAAAAACCAAGAAGATAGGTGAAATATCGACGGCTATGCTGGAGTTTTTGGTGGAAAAAGGTGTGCTGGAGCACAGTGGCGGTAGTGATATTGAGCCTGCCTATCGACTAACTTTTGCCGGCAAGGGTTGCTTATTACATTTATATCCGACCCTGGCGACCCGACCGGCGTAAATTATCTTGCTGTCGGCTTATTCGTCCATTTGCACCAGTACCATGCTGGTGTAATCCACCATGCCCAGCACCTCATCGTGCTCAATAACCGGCGCCGTATGAACGCCAAAGCGCTCAAACAGGCGGGCGCAATATCTGACATCCATGCTTGGCGGCACGGATAGGATGGGCTTGGACATGATCTCATAAAGGTTAACGCGCTCCGGTGATCTGTCTTTGGCTATCACTTGCTTGGCGATATCTGCCAGCATAACCAGGCCGTATTCATCATGCTCGTTGCGCTTTTTGATGATAAGTGCCGAGACATTATGCTGCTTGGCCAGGGCTATGCCTTCTGCAACCGTTAACATGCCATCGGCAAACTGGTAGCTGTCGGCTTTCATGGCATCTTTTATTTGTATCAGTTTATGGCTCATAGCTCTTCCTCTACTTTACCTTTTAATCTTTCCACTTGATGGGCAACCCCAACGGCATCATCAACATCTATCTGGATAGCGATCCCCTTGCCAGGCTGCTTATCAAAACCGGCAACATTGGCAATTCGCTCTAAAATCTTGCGGCTCAAGTGCTCTTCAACCACAAATAACAGGACATCGCGCTGCGTTTCCAATTGCATGCCGAAGAAGGTGCGCTGGCGCTTAATACCTTCCCCTCTGGCATTATTAATTATGGTGGCGCCTGTTGCGCCAGCCATACGGGCTTCTTTCATCACCGCCTCGGTGACATTGTCTTCGACAAAAGCAATTATTAATTTAAACTGCATTGTTTTTTCCTATTGTTAGCCAATCGCTAATCTTCTAGTTTGTCATTCTCTTGTAACTGGGTTAATTGTGCATAGCCCATTACCGCTATCATGGGAAACAAGCTGGCAAAGGCGATCAAACCAAAGCCGTCGATCAATGGGCTTCTGCCGGGTATGGTACTGGCAAGCCCTAAGCCCAGGGCTGCAACCAAGGGGACAGTTACCGTTGATGTGGTTACACCGCCAGAGTCATAGGCCAGGGGCACGATAAGCTTAGGGCAAAACCAGGTTTGAATAACCACGACTATATAGCCGGCAATAATATAGTAATGAATCGGGTGGCCGACCACGATCCGGTAGCTGCCCAGTGCGATACCTATGGAAACTCCTATCGCCACCACGACTCTCAGGCTGGTGGCATTGATGCCGCCACCCGAGACTTCTTCCGCCTTTATTGCCACGGCGATCAGGGACGGCTCTGCTATCGTGGTACTAAAACCAATTGCGGCGGCAAAGACATACACCCAGGCATAATCTTGCCAGTTCAGGCCTTCTGCCGAGTCGAGGGCCGAGCTGATAAATTCGGGTGCGGTGAGTTGTTCTGCCATCATTTTTCCCAGCGGGAACAGGGCTTTTTCAAGGCCCAGTAAAAATAGTGCCAGGCCGAGTAAAACATAGAAAAAGCCAAAACCGACCTGCTTCACCCTGGGAATGGGCTTGCGTATCACCAGGAGTTGGAACACCAGAATAATCGACAGTATGGGTAAAACATCCACTAGGGTAGATTTTAAAGTCTCTAAAAACGCTAGCAGTAACTCCATGCTTATAGACCCCGGTATTTATTCATCGTTTACCCCAATACCATGCCGTAGATCATGACAAAAATCATCGGCGTAAGTGAAGCAAAGGCGATAAGGCCAAAGCCGTCTATCATAGGGTTTCTGCCCTTGATGGCGGAAGCAAGGCCAACCCCGAGTGCGGTAACCAGGGGAACGGTAATGGTGGATGTGGTAACACCGCCCGAGTCATAGGCAATGCCAATGATCCATTTCGGCGCCATGGCGGTCATGATAACCACGATGACATAGCCACTGAGAATAAGGTAATGAATGGGCCAGCCACGGATAATTCTCAATACACCTATGACGATTGCCAGGCCGACAGCAAAAGCAACGGTATAACGCAAGCCGTTGGCATAGCGGGTTTGGGCCGCTTCATCCGTTTCAATAATTCCGCCCGAGGCCGCGACATTGGCTGCTTCGCTGGCAACCGCTATCAGTGAGGGCTCTGCTACCGTGGTACCAAAACCAAGGCAAAAAGCAAAGGTGATTAACCACCAGACGCTGCCTTTTCGGGCAAAGGCCTGTGCCATGGACTCACCTATGGGGAACAGGCCCATTTCCAGGCCATAGATAAAAAAGGTCAGGCCCAGGACCACCAGCACCAGGCCGATAAGAATATCCTGTATATTGGGCATGGCTTGTTGCAGGACAACAAACTGGAAAAAAGCGATCACTAAAATAATGGGCAGCAAGTCCTTAAAACTGCCTATTAGCGCTTTGAAGAAGACGAGAAGCTGTTGTTTCATTGCCGTCCTTTAATGAGCTTTTTTATCCATTATAGGGAGCCGTTTGGCACTAGTATTGATCCAGAGCAAAGGGATTGAATTATTAGTTTTAACATAATTTAAATTTGGCCGTTATATTTTTCTTTACTCTTTACTCTTTACTCTTTACTCTTTACTCTTTACTCTTGGCTCAATGGCTTAAGCAAATCGGCACATACCCTTGCCCAGACTGGCGTTAGGCCGCGCCAGATACTGGTATCTGTGGTAAAAGTCTTCCTTACCCTTGGCGGCAAACAGGCCTATGGTGGCCCCGGACTTGGCTTGTTTTTCAAGATAGGCCTCAATTTCCACCATTAACAGGTGACCCAAGCCCCTTTTTTGAAAAGGCTTTGTAACTATGACATCCTGAATATGGAAATACATGGCACCATCACCAAGCACTCGGCCCATGGCAATCAGTTGCTCTCCTTGCCGTATGGTGACATGAAACAGGGAGTGCTCAAGGCTTTGCCTGGCCAGTTGGCTGTTTATCTCTCCCCAGCCGATATCGGCTCTTAATTGGATAAATTCTTTAACGCTTGGCGCCGCATGACTAAGGGTATAGCTTTTTATTTTTTTTGTATTTTTCATTTTTCTATTAAGCTTCGAATGACTTGGCCAATCCTGGCAAATCCCTGGCTGATTTGCTCTTCACTCAGTTCGGCCACAGACATACGAAAATGGGCATATCTCTGCGGCTCAACAAAGTAATGCCTGCCCGGACTGACAGAGACGCCTGCCAAGTGGAGCTTTGCCACCAGTTGCTCTTCGCTTATGGCGCCGTCTTTGGCGCTGACCAGCAGGGTATAGCCGCCATTTGGGACCGTATAACTAAACTTGTCGGCGGGAATATGTTGTTTCGCCAGTTTTAGGGCCAGTTTCATGCGGCGACGGTAGAGGCTATGGGCTCTCTTGATATGTTTGTCATACAGGCCTTGCCGGCAGAATTGATTAAGGGCGGCTTGGTTAAGCTGGTTACCCCTTAGGTTAGCCAGCAACTTAAGGCGGCTCATGGTGTCAATACAGGCCTTGTTGGCCACGACCCAGCCGATTCGAACACCGGGAAACAGAATTTTTGAAAAACTGCCGAGGTATAACACCATATCCTGCTTGTCCATGGCCTTGATCGGGAGCGGTGTCTTGCCGAAATATTTCATTTCATCGACAAAGCCGTCTTCAATGATGGGCAACTGATATTGCTGGCAAAGCGTAAGTAGACGCTCCCTTTGCTGCTGGCTACTGGATATGCCGGTCGGGTTATGAAAGTTGGGTATGGTATAGAGGAATTTGAACCGCCCGCTGTCAAGTCGGTTTTTAAGCGCGCTAATGGAGAGGCCGGAAGCTGTCATGGGCACGGAAGCAATGTTTGCCTTGTAGCCGGTTAACAGGGGCGGGAGCAGAGAGTAAGTAGGTGATTCCACCAGCACAGAGTCGTTTGGTGTTAGCATCATTTGGCAAATCAGATCTAGTGCCTGCTGAGAGCCCGTGGTGAGCAGTATTTCATCACTATCAGCCAGTATGCCGTATTGACGCAAATGATCGGCAATGTATTCCCTCAAAGGCAAATGGCCCAGGGTAGTGCCATACTGGAGCAAGCTTGCCCCTTGCTCCTTAAGCACCTGGTTACAGCACTTACGGAAATCCTCGACCGGCATCAGGCCGGGATCCGGTGCCATGGCGGAAAAATTTATCTCGGCTTTTTTATTTTCATCGTATATTTCGTCGATGGAAGCTTGGATAACCTTGGCTCTGGAAGTGATATGCCGCTGCCAGTCCATAGGGGGTTCCGGATGTATTTTAAGCTCAAGATTCGTCTTGGGCTGTCGAACCTTGGAATAACCTCCCTGATAACTTTCCAGGTAACCCAGGGCATAAAGCTCATCATAGGCCTTACAGACAGTGGTGCGACTGATGGCCAGTTGCTCGGCCAGGATGCGGGTTGGGGGCAGCTTATCTCCGTTTCTGAGAACACTTTGATTGATTTTGGCTTTAATGGCTTTAACCAGTTGTTCAAATAATGGCGTTGCGGCCGTTTTATCTAAGGTAATGCTAAACACTGTTTTTCGTCGGTGAAAACTATTTAATGGCTAAGTTATCATTTTATTGGTCTATTAAAAATGTCCAATATTTTATGAATTGACAAGGCCAATTTTTATTTGAGCAGATAAATAGCCTTACCACTCATAGATCGAGCAGAAGCTTCCAGGAATCATTGAGGGGTCAGTTATTATCTATAGCTATGGAATTTCAATCTTACAGGCCTTTATCTGCCCATTTTATTTGGTGGTATAGTCAATACAGAGGGGAGGAAGCCAGGCTGTTGCTAGGGCGGTAGCAAATACCGCCCCGTATCTGTACTTAGTGTTTTAGTTCATGCTTTGCCGAAACGGGGTTGGCATACATGGTCAGTAGCCAGTGTTGCTGTTCCTGGGTTAGGTTGAGCATGCGCTGTTTTAACTTGGCTAACACCGAGCTGTCAGCCGGCTGGTTATTCAACTCGGCATAGGCGGCCAAATTACTGTCATACAATCGATAATTGCCGATTATTTCTTCATCAATGGCGGCGGCAATGGCCTTGCTGTCGGCAAAGTCACCCTGAATGGGGCGGCAGAACTCAATATGGACCCGGCCCTTGTGGCCTATTAATCCCTGCGTGATGCTCTGCAGGTCTTCATCTTCCGCCTTTTGGTATTCGCCAGTGGCTTCCTTCGCGGCCAATTCAATGGCCTTGTCACTGTCACAGGGGTCAAACTCATAAGAGATGGAGACAGGCACTATATTGAGCTGCTGCAGGTATTCTTCGATGGGTATCTCTTTGTTCTTGTTTAGCAGCAACATGGAAATTAATGCGGCATTGGTCTTGTCTATACCATCTTTGGCACGCCCTTCACGCTGAGCTATCCAGATATTTTGCTTGTTGTCTGTTAATGCATGATGAATATAGGCGGATAACTGCTTTGACGCCTGTAGCATGGCGCGCTTGGTTTTTTCACTGCGTTTGACGATAAAGCTCTTATTTAAGCGCATCAGATCTGCTACCCAGGGCTCACTCAACAAGTTATCGCCAACGGCAGCCGCTACCGTGCTAACGCCACTTTGATGCAAGGCAAGGTTTACCAAAGCTGCATCAAGCACTATATCCCTGTGGTTACTGATAAACAGGGTCGGCTTTTGCGGGTCGACATTTTCAATGCCGTGATATGAAAAACCGTCGGTACTGTTTTGCAGCAATTTGTTCAGGTATTTGGCCACTTCGTGTTGAATATCCTCGATGCACTGGAATTGCTTGATTTTTCTTTTCAATGATATTGTTACCAGGGCCCTACTTAAACCAGGAAAGATTCTGTGCAGGCGGGGTAAAACCAGTGTCGCAATCGAGGTTTGCAGTCCTTTTTCTTGCACCAATTTTTTTATAACAGTAGCAACCTCATCATCATGATAAGGACGAATATCATCAAACATTAATTATTCTCAGGCTCAAACAGGGAGTAAAAAACGGGCTTTATTATATAGGAAAAAAAACTTTTGGTATTTGTTTTTCTATATCTTTGTTTGATAAAGATTATTTATTCAATAATTCAATAAATTAATGCCTGATTTTGAGCTTGATTCGATTACTTGATATGAATCAATACGCAATTTCCAAAATTTACCTAATAATTAGATTGCGGCCCGGGAGTTTTTCTCACTGTTAGCTGATAAGCCGAATGGTTTGTCGGGCCGTCAGATAATTAATATAGGTTTGTTTCAGGTTTTCTTGGTGGTTTACATTTATAGCTTTTCCCTTTTAAAACAGATGGCTAAGCTGGCCATTCATGTATCAGGGATTCGGCTGTTCCATGTTAATTGCAATTAATCGATAAAACTTGCTTGTATTTATTTTATTTGCCCCAAGTCTTAAAAGTGAAGTAACAAAAAAAGGAAATCCAATGAAAATAAATCTTTCTGGTCACCACGTCGACGTTACTGATTCAATAAGAGAACATATCGAGGAAAAATTTTCTAAAATCGCCACCCATTTCCCTACCTTAATATCGCTTGATGTTATTCTTTCGAAGGAGCACGGTAAGCATCAGGCAGAATTACGAACTAACTATGAAGGCGGTCGAATATCGGCCTCGGGCGTGGATGATATCATGTATCCGGCCATTGCCCTGGCAGCAAAAAAACTGGATGCCGCGTTAAAGCACAGAAAGGGCCAGTTAAAGGCCAATTTACACTCTAAGCCAGCCACTGTAGCGCCAGATATAGCGCATGAAAAAGTGCAGGAAATGGACTTAGGTTAAGGCACCATATTTCAAGGGGCAAACAGCCCCTTGAGTCACACCATTTTCTTGACAGCTATCAGATTTATTCACAATTTAGTGGTATACTTATTCTTACTGGCTTAGCTGTAATTATCCAGGCTTTTCAGCATTTTCCATCATTAAAATATCAAAAAGAAGGACAGCTATATACGAGTGAAGACATTAACGCTTAGCCAAGACGAAAACCTCTCCTTTAAAGTCAGTCACCAGCTGCAACCCCTGGACAGACAGCGAATTGACTTATATTTTTCTCTACCCGTTGAAATGGGCATAAACCCCAGCACCCTCAGTGAGGAAAGCTATTTCCTTTCCAGTATTAAGAGCCATAGCGCCTATTACTCAGAGCAGTTGCACCTGCCCTTGGTAAGAAGCCGTTTTATCAGTCAAACCAAGGGGGAGAAAACGGACTACAGGGTCAACCTGAACCTGTTTGCCTATCAAATCCGCATTGCCCTGGATCGGGATATTAAGTTAACCCTGAAACATAAGGAACCGGAGGAATTTTTTCCTATGGCTATCGAGTTAGCCGATCAGACCCTGGCTTTGCTGAAGAAATTGCGCCGCTATACCCCGCCGGATAAAAAACTCAGCTCCTATTTTGAAAATGTCGATAACTACCTGAGCTGGCATGTGGAGCAGGCCTACTTAAGGTTACTGACCAAAGGGCCGAAAAGCAGTGACTTTACCGAAGAGCGGGAGTATCTGTTTGCTTTGTGTCGATCGGAAAACAAGCACCGCCAGCAGAACCAGTATAATTCTCAGGTCACCCTGGAAGATCCCAATCGCATTACCAATAAAATGCGACTGCTGCAGCGGCTGACAGAATATGGCGTCGTCTTTCAAAGAGAAACCAGATCCTTAAACTTAAATCTGAAACGCCTGGTGCGCGGTGGCGTGACCGCCGTGATCATGGCCTTTGTCATGCTGCTGGTACTCAATGCCCGTTCGGCCTTTACCGAAGTAACCCTGGCCCTGGTTGCCCTGCTGGGCATTATTTATGGCTTGCGGGAAATTTTTAAGGAAGACCTTACCGGCCTGATTTGGCGGAAAATACAGCAGGGCCGGCCAAAGTGGCAAAATCTGTTTGAAAACAATGTCAGCAAAAAGCGCATGATGACACAAACCATCTGGCTTGAGTATATCAAGCCCAAGACGCTGCCGTCGCTGGTGGACAAACTGTTTAAAAAACGCAGGCAGCAAAACCGGCAAGCCGCGCATTTGTTGCATTTTCGCTGTGACACTCGGGTACTGGCAAAAGAGTTTTTACCCGGTTATGAAGAGATACAGGAGCAGATATTTTTCAACCTGACTCCCATGGTGCGTTACCTGAAAAAAGGGGAGGGGCGTTTGTATTCACTCGATGGCAAGAAAATCAGCCGACAGGCGGTTGAGCGCCGCTACCAGATCAATACCGTGCTGGTACATACCGACAAGCAGAATAACCAATACCTGCAAAGGTTTAAAATAACCCTCAACCGCTCGGAAATTGTCAATATTGAAGCCACGGATAGTGAGCATAGCTAGCAAGCATGACAATAACTCCCTGTAAACATGGTTGGGATCGGCTTTGTCATTTAGTAATATGGGGTCGCTAACTTAACTATACGAGTGCCAATTTTGTTGCAGATATCTTCAAATGTCGCCATAGCGGATGATGAAATAGAGTTAAACGCCATCCGTGCCCAGGGGGCAGGCGGTCAAAACGTAAATAAGGTTTCGTCCGCCATTCATTTACGTTTTGATATCCTGGCCTCGTCCTTGCCGGAATTTTACAAACAGCGACTTTTGGCATTAAAAGATAAGCGTATTAGCAAAGACGGCATCATTATTATTAAGGCGCAACAGTTTCGTACCCAGGAAAAAAATCGTCTGGATGCCCTGGCTCGATTGCAGAAATTAATCAAAAGCGTTAACCGGGTACAAAAAATCAGGCGGGCAACCAAGCCAACAAAAAGCTCAAAACTCAAACGGCTGGAAACCAAGGCCAAGCGCGGCAAAATCAAGGCCATGCGCGGTAAGGTGTTTGACTAAACGTAAAAATATCTTTCCTATTTATTGAACGACTTCTCTCCTGTTACTACTTTCAGTGGTTGATCTTTTGCCTATGTAACTACAAAATATGTAGCGAACTACGGATTTTGTAGCAAATGTTAACTAGATGAGGTGGATTATGTCGATACCTTTCCCTGGTACCAGTGTGCGAGGCTCCAAGACAGGTAAGCCTATTATGGCTTTATTTGATTTACTGGGCCGAACCTGGGCGCTGGGCATTTTATGGAACCTGAGCCAAGGCTCTGCCTCATTTAACCGGCTACAGCAAAAGTGTGAAAATATTTCACCCACTTTACTCAATACCCGGCTAAAGGAGTTGCAGGCAACCGGCTTGATTGAAAAAACGCTGGATGGATATCGCCTCAGTGCATTGGGCGAGCAGCTATTCTCCCTGATCGAGCCCATGGGCGGCTGGTCAAAACACTGGCAAGAATACTTGATATCACAAGGAGTGATCAATGAATAAGCATCCCCTGACCTTTGCCAATATGCCGTTAAACAGGGCTTCTTCATTGCGTAAAGGCGGCAGCTGGCTACAAGAACAACTAACATCGGATAACTGCTTACTGATCCCCAGCTTAAAGGGAAAATACCTGTTTGCCGGCAATAAGCTGGTTTACTTGAAAAGCCAATTGGTGATTTCCCAACAAGTAAAAGAATTGGCGAGTGAACTCATCTTTTTGGGGCTGGATGAAGAACAAGCGCTATTTGTTGTCGATATTCTTCCCGGTGAGCAAGAACAGCTGTTATCTCTGCTGGGAGTAGAATATGAATTTAGAGACTTCCGTTCTTCGTTACACTTATTGACGCCCAGAGAAGCCAGTATTCTCGCCTATGGCAAGTCTTTATCCTATTGGCATAGTCAGCACCAGTATTGCGGTTGCTGTGGAAGCAAAAGTCAGGCCCGGGACGGCGGGCATATGAGAAAATGCGGCAATGAAAACTGCCAAAAGGAGCACTTTCCCCGCACGGATCCCGTGGTGATCATGCTGGTGGAATATCAGCCTGAGTTTGGCCCCAAGCAGTGCCTGCTTGCCCAGCATCACAATATTGCCAAAAAGGTGGTGTCAACCCTGGCTGGCTTTGTCGATCCGGGTGAGGCGTTAGAAGAAGCCGTCGCCCGTGAAGTCAATGAAGAAGCCGGAATTCGCGTTGACAAGGTGCAGTATATTGCCTCGCAGCCCTGGCCATTTCCAGGCTCCCTGATGATGGGTTTTTTTGCCACCACCCGGGAGCCAAGCATCAGGATAGATGCCGACGAGTTGGTTGACGCCAAATGGTTTACCGCGGAAGAAGTTCGCACCTTTGACAACTGGGGGGATGAAGGAGACAATTATCAGTTGCCACGCCAGCAATCCATCGCCAGGTATCTGATCGATCTTTGGCTGGAAAACCAATCGGAAAAATAGCCGTTTTAGCCGATAAGGGCTTGTTAAAGCCTTTTTACCGGCAAAAGTAACCCCTTCATCTCGATAGATACTGTTGCGCTTTTGGCAATGTTTGAAAGGGCAACAGGTTAAAAGGAGAGTCGGTCTGCTTTCTGAAACCTTCCTGCTATGAACTACAGGATAACATGGAGCAACCCGCCTTATGCCTGGCCCAGTCGGGCCTCTTACCGGCCAGGTGCTGATAGTCAGGCTGCTCGTCATAGGGTTTTCTCAACACCTGTTGCAGCTGGCGCAGCATACTAAAATCTCCCTGATGAGCGAGATCTATTGCCTGCTGGGCCAGGTAATTGCGTAAAACATACTTGGGGTTGACGCTATCCATGCTTTGCTTACGTCGCTCAAAGTCGGCATTTTCATCAATCAGGCGCTCAATATAGCCTGCCAGCCATGTCGACATGGCATTGAGGTAATCACTGCCCAGTTGATCTGCCTGGTAATAGCTGTCGCTAAGGTAGTCCAGCCACAGATTATTCTTGGTCACCGCCACATCCACCGGTAGCATCGCCAGGCGGCGGAAAAAAATTGTCATATCGGTTTCCACTTGTCCCAGCAAGTCTTCCAGCGATTGAATCAATTCAGTATCAGTGTCGGCCTGAAAACTGCCAAGTCCGAGCTTGGCTGACATCATCTTTAACCATTTACCGTGATAGAGTTCGGCGTAATCATCTATGGCTTTTTGTAGTGGTGCTGCATCCTGGATCAGGGGATAGATGGCATTAGCCAGCTGGAACAGGTTCCACTGGCTGATCTGGCCCTGGTCACCAAATCGGTAGCGTTTGCCCTGGGCATCCGTGGTATTAGGGGTCCAGTGCAAATTAAAATCATCTATCCAGCCATAAGGGCCATAGTCTATGGTTTCACCCAAGATAGACATATTGTCAGTGTTCATCACGCCATGGACAAAGCCCACCCGCATCCAATGGACGATAAGCTCACAGGTCCGCTGGCAGACCTCATTAAACCAGGCGATGTAAACTTCCTTGCTTGGCTTGCCTAAATGGGGAAAGTCATTGGTAATGGTGTAATCCACCAGCCGGGTCAGCAGGTCCAAATCGCCTCTTTTGGCGGGCAGCTGGAAAGTGCCAAAGCGGGTGAAGGAGCTGGATACCCGGCACACTATGGCACCCGGTTCATAGGCACCATTGCCATCATAAAACATATCGCGCCAGACTTGCTCGCCGGTCAGGCACAGGGTGAGTGCCCTGGTGGTGGGAATGCCTAAATGATACATGGCTTCGGAGCAGAGAAACTCGCGAATGGAAGAGCGCAATACCGCCAGGCCATCGGCCGTACGAGAATAGGGCGTGAGTCCGGCCCCCTTAAGCTGCAGTATTTTCCGGCCATGCTTTGGGGTTTGTATTTCGGCAAGGTTAATGGCGCGACCGTCGCCCAGTTGCCCGGCCCATTGACCAAACTGGTGACCACCATAACACATGGCAAAGGGCTGCATGCCATCGAGCAGTTTATTGCCGGAGAACAGTTGAGTAAACTCCTGGCCTGCCATGTCTTCGCGGCTAAACCCCAACGAGAGGGCCAGATCATCTTCTATCGCAACCAGACTGGGCTTACTTACCCTAGTTGGATTGACAAAAGAGAACGCACACTTTTCCACCAGACGAGGAAAAGCTGCTGTTTCATGGTCAGCCGGCAGCTGATGAATAAACTGATTGGCTAACTGGATGCCCGAAAATAATGCCACTGCCTGATAATACTCAAAAGAATGAAAATGATTTTTATTATACCGCTACAGAAGGCAGTTCGTACTAATTTTTGCAGGGCTTGATACGGTAGATAAAAAAGGCAAGATAATAGGGAGCTGAGGTTTATTGTGCAAGAAAATAAGTGTAATTGCTGCTAGGTTTTTGAGCCACGTGAGGGCCCCTAGCGCCTATCATTGCCCCTTGCTTAAATGTTTACACTTGGCGTAAATTTCTCCTGACATCCGGAGCTTCCTTATCTGAGCCACTTTTTTAAAAAATATGATCTCGATCACTTTCTGATTACGACTTTGCCTATATCGTCCACTTTTATGAATAGCAATAGCTGGAGTAAGAGAAGTGGCAGTTTCATATGAGTTAAATTTGGGCAAGGAATATAACGACAGGTTGCCGGCCTTAGGCGATGTGATGGCAGATGTTATCCGTTTTTTTGGTAGCCAGCGTGTCTATGGTGTCGGCGGTGACTTTGCGGCAAATTTAATTTCAGCCTTCGAAAACAAGCTGGATATTTACCCGTCAAGTAATGAAATGCATGCCGGTTTTTCGGCCTGTGCACAGGCGGAAGTGGACGGGCTGGGCTTTTGCCTAACCACCTATATGGTGGGGAGCTTGCCCTGCACCTCGGCGGCGGCTTTAGCCATGACCGAAGGCTTGCCCGTGGTCTTTATTTCTGGGGCTCCGGGGGAGATTGAGGTGAACAATATGGCGATACACCATACCATACATCCCAACTCTTCCTGGAAGGCAGAGTATGATAATGCCCTGGAGGCTTTTTCCGCGCTTGGCATGAGAGTAGAGCGCCTGCAAGGGGACAGGGCTTCGGGTCAGCCCAATATTGCCGGAAAACGTTTCTTTCAAATCGTCGCAGAAGCCTATAAAACCAAAAAACCGGTATTTATCGAAGTGCCGAGAGATCTGGTCTTTGCCAAGACACAGCTATTAAAGTTTCCCGCCTCGCCAGAGCGGATCTGCTGTGGCAGCAATGTGCTGGGCGGTAGCGAGCTGATTGTTGCCAATATTGTTAGCAAGCTTAACCAGGCCAAGCATCCATTGCTTTTTATCGGCGACAGGCTTAAGCATAACGGCAAATTAAAACAACTGGTTATCCAGTTTGCCAAAAAATTCAATATTCCCTATGCCACCAGCTGGTTTGCCAAGGGGCTGTTTGATGAATATGCCCCCCTGTGTCTCGGGGCCTATAACGGTGTGTTTACCCAGACCCAGGGCCGCCATTATATAGAGAAAAAGGTCGATTATGTGATAGATATTGCCACCAGCATCTTCTCCCAGGATTGTAATACCGCCTTTGCCACAGGTACCCATAAGATTGAGAACTTTGCCAATAAGACATTGCTTAAAGGCGGCGCCTTATTGGAAAAGGACCTGATCGAAATATTTGAGCTTTTGTTAGCGGCCGATGCGCCCAGGTTTGATTTTTCGATAGCGCAACAAGAGCTAAACCCTGTTCAGCCCGAGGAGCTTATCGACTTTAATAACCTGGCGGCGACCCTGAATGAGTTGCAGGCACAGGACGATACCCCCTATGTTTACCTGCCTGAGGTGGGAAATTCCTACTTTGCCAGTTACAGCCTTAAGGTCCGTAATTCCAGTGTCGGGCGTGGCTGGCTGACTAATCCCTGGTACGGCGCCATGGGGACTTCTCTACCCTATGCCAGGGTAGTGGCCCAGCGTATTCGGGATAATGGTGATAAAGACAGGGCCGTGGTGATCACCGGGGACGGTGGCTTTCATTTCCAGCTTAATGAATTGATCCACTTCTTAAAAGATCAAACCAATGTCATCATTCTCTATATGCGCAATAATGTTTTTCATCTAGGGAAAAGTAGCGATAGCCGCATTTATCACTGCAATGACGTTAATTTCGATGTCCATCACCTGGTGGCTGCCTATGGCGGACAGTCAAAAACCTGCCGTACGGTAGAAGAATTTAAGTGCTACTTCAATGACTGTGTGACGGAGAATTCGGGTATTAAGCTGATCGAGGTGCCTGCAAACCCCATAGAGGAAAAGCAGTGTAATGAGCTAAGATTGCTGAACCTGTATATCAAGGCGAAAAATGGCCAGCCGGAAGCCAAAGCCAGGTGGCAGGAACTGACTGAGTAAAAATTTCTTAAGTGACAGATACGAAAAAGGCTCTAGCTATAGAGCCTTTTTTATTACTCTTAATTTACAAGGTATGCAGAAATCTGTCTGCTCTTGGCAAATAATAGTTGTCATAATCAAGAGAAAGAACGACCTTTTGGGAGCGGCCGACAATTTCATCCCTGGGCACAAAGCCGATAACCCGTGAGTCTGCGCTGTTATCCCTATTATCGCCCAGCACCAGGTAGTGGTCCTTGGGGACGACTATAGAATTAAAGCTGGCGACAGGAGAGGCATGATTACTTAACCTGACGGCGTGCTTGTCTCCAAGCAGGTTTTCAACTTTATCTTGGGCAAGCTTTCCTGTCTGCACTGTCTGGTAGTTTAATTGCCGGCCATTAATGGTCAGGACATTGTTCTCCATGGCAACCCGATCGCTGGGCAGACCAATCACACGTTTCACCAGGCGCTTTTCCGCCACCTTGGAATCAAAGATAATAATATCGTTACGCTTGGGATCCGAAATTTTTACTAGGGATGTGTGGGTAAAAGGAACTCTTAAATCATAGGCCATTTTATTGACCAAAATTCTGTCACCTTCCACTATGGTTGGCTGCATTGACCCCGTAGGTACATCGTTCCAGTCGGCAACCGCGCTACGAAAAACCAGCATTAGGCTAATAAAAAGCACCAGTGACTTATTTTCTTTCCACATACTTTGCAATCTGTTTTTCATTTTCTCTCCTAGCAGTCGCTTTCAATAGCATTGATTTGGGGGCTCCAAATGAACTAGGAGTATGGAGTGTATAAGGCTGGCTTTGGTTCCCAAAGTGCTAGCTTTTATATGGGGAAAGACGTAACAAAATATGTTTTTATCTCTTAGTGGAAGCAAAAAAGGCTTCCTAGGAAGCCTTTTTAATCAGGACTTTTGGCTTTATTCAGGTTTTCTAAACACTAAGTTAAACCTGTCGGTATTACCTGTGACTGTTTTCCTTCCCACTTCATAACGTAATTCATCGTCGGGACGGAAAAACATGTTGGAAGATTTTTCCAGGATAAAGCCGGCTGACTGTACCTCCAGGATCACCTGCACCGGGTCTTCCCGTCTGCCCAGCTCACGCGTTTCCGGCTCCATATGACGGCGGGTGTGATCGACAATGACATAGGTGCCGCCAGGCTTTAATGCCTCGAAAGCCGCCTTATTCAGCTTGGCCTTATCCTCAGGATTAAAGTTATGGTATTCACGAATGTTGAGCACCATATCGGCATCCGTCATGCCAAAGTCAAGCTTGCCTAATTCATAACGGTATTCCTTGCGATTCCAGTCCAGCTCAATCGGCAACTTCTTCGCCTTATTCATCGCCTCTTTTTGCAGCAGGGGATCCATCTCGGTTAGCCACTCATTCTTGTAGGCCAGGTGAAGCTCACCCTTGTCTTTTAAAAGTGGCGCGAGGATCTTTGTGTACCAGCCACTGCCAGGGGCGAATTCGATAACCTTCATATCCCCCTGAAAGCCCCAGAAAGGCAGGGCACGTACAGGGTTTCGATTTGGATCTCTTTTGGTATCCGCTTCGTCGCGGTGATCCATTTTCATCACCTGGTAGATTTCCTTTTGCTGCTCTGTCATTGCAGCTTGAGCAGAAAAAGTGGCCGTTAGGCTCAAAGCCAGTGCCGAAGATAAAAGCGTCGATTTTTTCATAATAGTCCCTAGGGCGTGTTGATTTTTCGAGTTTAAATTTTGTTCAAAATAAACGCTTTTTGCTCGCGGCGCGAGCTATGTAACATGGTTATTCCATGTCAATAGCGAGCAACAAAGAGCAAAAAGTGTTTAATTGAACCCTTTGGGCAGCGTTTGTTTGTCATTTCTACAGCGTTATTGCCTTTTTATCTAGAATAACTAGATTACAAAGGCTCTGCCTTGTACAAATACCAAACAAACTGCTGCAAAAATAAACCTGAAAGATCAACACGCCCTAATCAGTTATTGTTATTGGTTAGGAGGAATTAGCTTAACCTAAGCGGCCAACTCCTCGTAACGGGCAAATTGTAAGAAAATAAGAACGGTTACTTTTTAAAAATATTTCATCTTTTGCAAATAAATGGCCGCAAGGGGGGGACTTTTAATCCTTATATCCCCAGGGGGCATCAGGGGGAGTAATTGGTTTGGTCAAATCAAAATCGACGCGAAACTCTCGTCCCTGTCTGATCAAACGATAGGTAAATGTTTCAGGGTAAATAAACATTTGCCAGGTGTTGCCAATGGATTGGGGAATGCCTTGCTGGACAAAGAGCTCTTTGGAATATTGGTCGGCGGGAAAGGATTGTACCTGTGGCCAGCCTTTATCCATGGTATGGCCGCCATACATGGTTGACGCATCACTGCTGCCATCTTTGTGCCTGTGATCATGCTTTAATGACAGGCCAGCGCCTGTTTTTGTCAAAATCCAGGTGCGAGAGGCATTTTCCCCGACATGAAAGGGGATCTCCAGCCTGGTATCCGAACAGTGTCTGACGTGCATAATAAGGGCTTTGTCTTTAAATCCGTCTCCGGCGGCATTGTCTACCCTGACCTTGCCTTGAAACGCCTTACCGCATAAGGCTGCTATATTATTGAAAAACGCATTATGGCTATCGATGGATACCAGGGGCGCTTGGGCAAAACTGGGCTGGAGAGGCAGTAAAGTAAATAGTGCCAAGATTTTTATTATTCTGAACATTGCTATTCCTGTTGCAGTGAATTTTAAATAGTTGGTGCAAACAGGTTATCAGTTTAGCGCTAAGGAAGAAATTTACTTGTGAAAATTAGCCAATCGAGAGAAAATTCCTGCCCCTGATTTTAACCCTGTTCACTTTAGGTTAGCCATTAATGGAAAAACAATCGGTACATCTAGGCTTGATTAATCCCAAGAGCCCGACCAATGTCGGTGCAGTGATGCGAGCGGCAGGCTGTTATCAAGCCGATAGTGTTTGTTATACGGGACAAAGATATAGCAGGGCGGCCAAGTTTAGTACGGATACCAAATCGGTAAGCCGGGATATTCCGCTAACCCCGGTCGATTGCCTGCTGGACAGTGTTAATGAAGATACGCGAATTATTTGCGTGGATTTGATCGAGGGGGCGATACCCTTACCTGAGTTCCGGCACCCGGAGAAGGCACTTTATATATTCGGCCCGGAAGATGGCACCATATCGCAAGACATTATCGACAAGGCAGATGCCGCCGTTTATGTACCTACTATAGGTTGTATGAACCTGGCGGCCAGTGTTAATGTCGTCTTATATGACAGGTTAGCCAAGGTTAAACAGTTAGTCGCAGGGGACGAATTGATTCGAAAAAGCCGGGATACTAATAACAAGGTAAGGGTAAATCAGTGAAAACATTCGCGTTTGTTAACCTTCTATTAACTTCACCATTATTTTTCATAAAATATTCAGTAAGATAATATCAATTAATCAGAATATTTCTTGACTATAGTTGAGATTACTTTAAACTTTTCACTGCTTGAAAGTACGACCTATATTTATGTATACCATTTCGAAGTTTTATTAGTACCTCGTCCTGATTTATAAGTAATAGCAACACTTCCAACACCCCGGTCATTTTTATGGCTTAAATTACTCTTAAATGAATAGGATATGAATATGTCTAATACAACTACTGGTACAGTTAAATGGTTCAATGAATCAAAAGGTTTTGGTTTTATCGAGCAAGAATCTGGTCCAGACGTTTTCGCTCACTTCAGTGCAATCCAAGGCGACGGTTTCAAAACTCTTGCTGAAGGTCAAAAAGTACAGTTCACTGTTACTCAAGGCCAAAAAGGTCCTCAAGCCGAGAACATTGTAGCACTTTAATTAAAGTGTCTTGTCAGCCGATATTGGTCAGCTGACATGCTGAAAATGGCTTAAGGCCATTTGATAGAAGAGGGTGAGACAAAGTCTCGCCCTTTTTTGTGCCCGTTAGCCAGTACTTTATTACAGGGTGAAATGGCTAACTTTCTTGATGCCTTATACGCCAATTCCATATTCATTTTATAACCCTCTCTAGTCTGTATATCTAAATGTTAAATTCGCGATAATATTGTGTTTTTGACCATATAGTGGTTTCTGTGTGTTTTCTCTTTGACTGGTTGTTTCTCTATCTCATTGAATTTTATGTGAATTAAATTCTGGCATTGGATTTGTAATAGCTTGGTACGCAACAGGCGAAACAAACCAAAAATTTATATAAAAGGAAATATGATGAAAACACTTTTAGCTTCTGCATTATTAATCGCGACATCAGGTGCTTATGCGCATGACTCATGTAATGTTGACCTTGACGGTGGACTGCGCATCAATGCCAATGAAATTGAGTTTTTGGATAATGGTAAGCTGGTTTATAAAATTCTAGATAACGAAACCCTTATTGTTAATGGTAATGAAGTTGATTTAACGTCGAGTCAGCAGTCTTTAGTCACTGAATACTCCACCAGTATCCATGCCGTGGTACCCGAAGTGAAAAGCATTGTGATTGAAGGGATAGAGCTTGCTTCTGACGGTGTTAACATGGCGTTTAACGAGTTGTTGGGGGAAGGGAATAATGTGGGCCGTGACTTGACTGAGGAGCTGGCAAACCTTAAACATGAATTGGAAGCACGTTTTGATAGCGACGAAGGCTTTTACATCGACCATGACGGCTTGGACAGCGGTGAATTTTTTGGAGCCGAGTTTGAACAGCGCATTGAATCAGTTGTTGAAGAAGCGGTAATGAATTCAATGGGCAGCATACTGATTGCCGTTGGCCAGGAAATGCTATTTTCTGGTGGCGATCCCGAGGCGCTGGAAGCCCGTATGGAAGCATTTGGTGAGCAAATCGAGCATGAAATGGAAGCGAGGGGCGAGCAGCTAGAGGCCAGGGCCGATGCCTTGTGCGAGTCGGCGGTTAGGATTGACCAGCTGGAAGAACAGTTGAAATTAGAAATCGAAGAGTTGACTGATTTTAATCTTATTTCGGCAAACACAAACCGTAGCGATTCTATTTAAAGGCTAACCGAAAGACACGAAAAAGCAGACTTAACGTCTGCTTTTTTGTGTCTTAAGTTTCTATAGCTTAGATCTGATTTTTTCCTTAATTGCCTGGAATTCTATTTGCTAAGGGCAAAGCTACCTTGCTAAAGTAGCCGCTGATTTTTAAGCGGGCAACATATGCATTCAGTTCACCAGTTATATCAATATCGAAAAAGCCAGAGTACCACAGAGTTTAGAGCCCGCGGACAAAGGGTCAAGCGTTGTGAAAAGTGTCGTTTAAGTGTCGATTACTGTATTTGCCCGTATGTCCCTGAAACCAGCAGTAATGCTGGTTTTGTGCTGCTGATGTATGATACTGAAGTGCTTAAGCCGAGCAATACCGGGCGCTTGATTGCCGACCTGATAGAAGATACCTATGCCTTTTTATGGTCCCGTACCGAGCCAAACCAGGAACTGCTTGAATTGCTGAGTCAGGACAGGTGGCAGCCGTTTGTGGTGTTTCCCGAGCAGTATGCAGACGCCGATCGAACAGTCTATAAAGGCGAGATTGAATGCCAGCCGGGTAAACGTCCCTTGTTTATTATGCTTGACGGTAGCTGGCGTGAGGCAAAAAAGATGTTTAGAAAGAGCCCCTATTTGGCAAACTTGCCCATGGTGTCTTTTGATCCTGCATGCTTTAATGGCGAAAGGTCCCGCTATCAAATAAGAAACTCTGCACTGGATAACCAGCTGGCAACCGCAGAGGTGGCGGCGCGAATCTTATCCCTGGCGGGGGAAGATGAAAATGCCCAATTGCTGGACTTATGGTTTGATGTTTTTAGCTATCAGTACCAGAAAAGCGTTTGCCAGACCAATAAGGGCAACCCAAAGGCCATGGAAAATTTACAGCGTTTCTTAAAGAAAAGGGAGAAATAAATGCAGGCGATTACCACAGACAGGCTCACAATCAGGCCTTTGGCGCTGGATGATGCACCCTTTATTCTGACCCTGTTTAACCAACCGGATTGTATCAGGTTTATCGGTGATAAAAACCTGCACACTATTGAAGATGCGAAAAACTACATTATCAACGGCCCCCAGACCAGTTATCGGGAGCACGGCTTTGGCTTACTAGCGGTATGCTTACATTCGGGAGAAACGGTAGGCCTGTGTGGGTTGCTTAAGCGGGATGAATATGAATTGCCGGATCTAGGTTATGCCATTTTAACGGATTATTATCGTCAGGGAATTGCGCTTGAATCCTGCCAGGCAGTTTTAGCTCAATACAATGATAAGAAAAGGCTGCTGGCCATGACTCACCCCGAAAACAAGGGCTCACAAGTTGTATTAGAAAAGTTGGGCTTTAAGTTTGATAGGACCATTGAAAATGAAGAAAAGCAGTCAGTAACCAATTGCTACCTGCTAGCAAGGTAAGTTTATTTTAAAAAGTACAGTACCTGCAGTGTAAAGCAGGTACTGATTCTATTTGGCAAGCTTAGTGACTGGTGCCTTTTTCATAGTTGATTTTATTATAAACGTTATACTTGCCCGAAGGTTTCTTCATCGGCATACGCTTAATTTCTTCCAAGGTATCGGCGTTATAGATCACCAGGGCGCCATCCTTGTCCCAGATACTTAACAGCACATATTTACCGTCCTTGGTAAATTCGACATGAGCCGCCGTTTTACCCGGTGCTGGAGACAGGGTTTTCACTATTTCCAGCGTGTCCTTCTTAATGACATGAACCTTTTCCCGGTTAGGACCAAAGAAGACATCGACCCAGGCATAGGGGGAGTTGCTATGGCTGCGCATAAAAAAGCCGGGCCCTTGGGTCTTGATTTCCTTGATCACTTGCCAGTTATCCATATCGATAACGGTTACCAGACCATCTTTGATATTGGGGGAGGCAAATACCGTCTTGCCCTGATAATCCCAGGTAATGCCCGAGCCTAGGTGAGGCATGCCGGCCATTTCTATGGTGGCCACTTTTTTCTTCGCATCCAGGTTAATGACCTGGCCGTTGTGGCTGTCACGGGAAGCACCGATCAGGTTGATATATTCGGGATCGAAAAAGAAGTCGTCCAGGAAGTCTTCGGTTTGTATCCTGCGGATCGGGAAGTCATCACTGACTTTCCAGTTTTCCACCTTGCCTTCACCGCCATCCTTGCGATAATCATGCGCCCAGCCCTTGAAGACATCGACACCACCCTTGTCGCTGTAGGGAATTTCCCACACTTCCTTCACGTCTTTTAGGGCAACAATAAAGCTGTGACGTGGCGGGGCGTTATACACGGCACTGACCCGCGAGCTAACCCCTTCACTGTCCTTGGCCTCTAATACCTTGATAGGTTGCAGGGTTTTAGTGTCCAGTAGCACGACATTATGGGGCAGGTAGTTCCCGACAATGGCATACTTGCCATCGGAGGATATCGCCAGGTTACGGGTATTGATACCGGCGCGCACTTCGCTGACAACCTTGAGGTTATAGATATCATACTTGCTGATCCAGCCATCGCGGGAAGCGAAATAGACATATCGTCCGTCAGGAGAGTACTTGGGGCCGCCATGCAAGGCAAAACGTGTCTTAAAGCGGGTAATGGGCTCAAAGGTATCCCCGTTTAACAGGGTGGCCGAGTGATCCCCCAGCTCAACCACGATAAACAGGTTCATCAGGTCGGCATCAAATATCGGCTTATCACCGAGTTTGTTCTGATCAAAGTGTTGGATATTCGAGGCCTTGATATCGGCCAGTGTCCATTCGGGCAACTTCTCGGCCGGTGTATAGATATAATCCACCAGTGTCTCAATATCCGCATTACTGAGTGTCTTGCTAAAGGCCGGCATCTGAGTGGCAGCACGGCCGTTTTGTACCACCTTGATGGCTTTCTTTTTCCTTAGGCGGGACAGGTTTTCAGGAAAAAGTGCCGGGCCCATGGCGCCCATGCGTTCGATACCGTGGCAGCTTTGACAGTGCTGCTCATAAAGATTTTCTGCCGATTCATCCTGGTGAGCAAGTGCCGAGCTAGCGCCTAGTGTTGCCAGCGACAAAACCGTCGCCTTGCAATAGGCCTTAAGCCTGTTTTTATTTATTGCTGTCATACGGATACCTTACGCCTGCTTAACCTGTTCAACCAAAGGCTGAGCATATTCATCAGCATTTAAAAAGCCAGGTGTTGATAGCTGGTTTTCCGTAAGCTGGTTAACCACATCCCCGATAATGATCAGGGTAGGTGGCGTGATCTTGTGTTTTTCCACCAGCTCGGACAGGTTACCGATATGGCCGCGATACACCTGCTGCTCAGGTTGAGTGCCACGACGGATAAGGGCGGCCGGCGTATCGGCGCTACGGCCATGCTTAACCAGCTCTTCGGTGATCTTGGGCAGGGTATTGATGCCCATATAGAAAACCACTGTCTGGGATTTACAGGCCAGGCTGTCCCATGGCAGGTTTAACTGGCCATTGTTTTGGATATGGCCAGTGATAAAGGTACAGCCCTGTGCCACACCTCGGTGAGTCAGGGGAATGCCGGCATAGGTGGTGCAACCTGATGCCGCTGTGATACCCGGGCAAATATGGCAGCTTACGCCACGTTCCAGCATATATTCTGCTTCTTCACCGCCGCGGCCAAAGATAAAGGGATCACCGCCTTTTAAACGTAAGACACGTTTGCCCAGCTTGGCTTGTTCCACCAGGATTTGGTTGATTTTATCCTGTGGCACACAATGTCTGGCCTGCTCTTTGCCGACATAGTATTTCTCGGCATTTTCAGGAAGAAGTGCCAGGATTTCATCACTGACCAGGCGGTCATAGATGGCGATATCTGCCTGCTGGATAAAGCGTAGGGCGCGAATGGTTAACAGCTCGGCGTCTCCCGGACCCGAGCCGACTAATGCAACTTCACCCGGTTTAAGGTTAGCTTTGCCGTTTTCACTTATTTCAGCGTTAAATACCTTGATTGTCATGTCAAAAATACCTTGATTAAAGTTGTACTAGTGGAATTTCTTGTGATGTTTTGGCGATAACGCCAATTTCGTTATCATTCAGATAACAGCCGGGATCTTCGGCCCAGGCATCCCCCGATTGGGCAAATGCTCGGGTGCGTGTATTGCCGCCACAGATATTGAGGTAATCACATGCCTTACAGCGCCCCTTGACCGGACGGGGGCTTTCCCTAAAGCCCAGCATCAGTGGGTCCTGGGTGTGCTTCCACACCTGAGAAAATTTTTCTGTTTTGACATTGCCAATTGGGTGGTTCCACCAATAGGTGTCAGGATGTATGGTACCTGTATTGTCAATGTTGGCGACGTTAACCCCAGAGGCATTGCCACCCCAGTTGATAAGCCTTTGTCTTAGGTTGGCAACCCGGTTTGGGTATTCCTTACCAAATTTCTTTTCTGCCCATTTCAGCAAAAACGGACCGTCGGCATCGTTATTGCCGGTAACAAAGTCTGATTCTATGCCTTGCTCGATATGGGACCAGGCACGCTCATAGAGTAGCTCCATCGCTTCCTTGGTCATTTTGAACATGGCATCGCTTTCGGCATTGCGCTTGCCACGGCCCGAATAATTCAGGTGTGACAGATAAAACTTGTCGACGCCATATTCTTCCATCAGATCCAGCATGGCCGGCAGGTCTTTGTGATTGTCCCGGGTCAGGCACAGTCGCATGCCGATTTTGATGCCGGCTTCCTTACATAGCTTGATGGCATGCATGGAGGTCTTAAAGCTGCCTTGCTGGCGACGGAATTCATCATGGAACTCTTCCAGCCCGTCGATACTGATCCCCACATACTGGTAATCGGCGGCCTTGATTTGTTCAATGTTATCCTCGTTGATCAGGGTACCATTGGTGGACAGGGCGACATAAAAGCCCTTGGCTTTTGCGTAGGCGGTGATCTCGAAGATGTCCGGACGCAGCAGGGGTTCGCCGCCGGAAAGGATCAATACCGGCACATGGGCGACTTTTAAATCGTCTATGGTGGCCTTGATTTGTTCTGTGGTGAGCTCGTCTTTAAAATCGATATCCAGTGAAGTGGAATAGCAGTGTTTACACCTTAGGTTGCAACGGCGAATAAGATTCCAGATCACCACGGGCCCGGGCATTTTTACCTTGCGCCCTGGTGGGGTATCTGAGGTCATGGTTTTGAGTAATTGAGAAATACGAAACATGGTTATTCCTCGCCTTTTTGTTCTGATTGAATTTCTAGTGGCTTTGCTGCTCTGTCCTTGAGACGAAGACCGGTTTTTTTCAATATCTGGGTGCTGGTCAGCATATCGTTGTTTTTCATCAGGCCGTTTTCATTGGACCTATTCTCCAACACATCTTTTAGCAGTTCTTTGATTTGTGCACGCAATCGGTCAATCTCTTCCGGCGTTTTACCATGGACCATGGCAAACAGGTTGTAATTCCAGTTAGGAAGGTGGCGAGGGCGCAGGTAGCAGTGACTGACAAAGGGCAGCTTGCCAACGGCATCACCGAATTTTGATGCATGTTCATCTTTAATATCCCACACAGTCATGCCATTAAACTTATAGCCAAGCTTATAGTGATTGGGGACGGCGGCGATACGCCGGATAATGCCGCGCTTTAAAAAGTCTTCTGTCATGGCCAGCACTTGCTTAACCTCGACCCCCAACTTGTCCGCAAGCCAGTGGTAGGGGTGGCTAACAATGGGCAGGCCTTTTTGTGTTAGTAAAACATATTGTCTTTCCAATTCGCTCAATTGATTAGACGGGTAAGTAGAGGCCGACATAGAACTCCTCCAGTTTAGGAACATTAAGCACTTTCAGGGCAGTTTTTTCTTCAATGGCCGCGATGACCTGGTTGATTTCTTCTTCCTGCTCTGTGCCGATAACAAACCACATGTTGTAATCATGGTTGCGTTTATAATTGTGGGCGATTTGTTCAAAGCCATTGACGATCTCGGTCACTTCTTCGAATCTTTCTTCGGGGACATCCAGTGCCGCAAGGGTAAAGGCGCCACCCAGGCAGGCGGCGTCAAACATGGGACCAAATCGTGATAAGATTTTATTGCCCAGCAAGTCGTTTAGACGTTCAATCACTTCTGTTTCAGTGCTTGCTACTTCTTTCGCGACAGCCTCAAAAGGTCTTTCACACACGGGGAGCCCATGCTGTAAAAGGTTGATCAGAGTCTTGTCCAGCTTATTAAGTGGCTGTTCTTCAATTTCATTATTCATTGTTATACCTGGGCATGCTTTTTATTGCTGTAACGAGCGCCATGTTGTTTATAGGCCTTGTTGCTAAACAGAATGCTTTTGTCGATATGACTTAAGCCTAACTGTTCTGTAATGCTGTGTATTTGCTGTATGACTTCACTACGACTCTTACCATGGATCATGCAAAACAGGTTATATGGCCAGTCAGGTAACCTGCGCGGGCGCCTGTAACACAGGGATATTTCAGGACGCTTTGATAAGCTGCCGGCAATTTCATCCACTTCCTCGTCTTTAATATTCCATACCACCATGGCATTGGCGACGTAACCCAAGGGCCTGTGTTTAACCACCAGGCCATAACGTCGGATCAACCCCTCATTTTGCCAGATGGCAATTTGCTCGATAACGTCTTGCTCCGTGGCCTTTATTTGCTCGGCAATTACCAGGTAAGGCTTGCTGACAACTGGCAGGCCCTTTTCCAGGATCTTGCGAAGCGCAGACTGCTGGATATGGGACAGGGCTTCTTTATTGGTATTAGTGGTTAGCATAAGAGTCCTTATCGCCGGCTTGGTCGAACTTAATATCGAAAGACAAATCTATGTGATAGGAAGCTTCCATGGGGAGTACCAAGACCGGAAAGCCTGTTAACAGCTCTATTTCCGCCAGCGTTCGGTTTAGTGCAACCGGATCCGATGCCGTGACAACAAACCAGAGGTTATAGTCGTGCTCACGGGCATAGTTGTGGTTGACCTGCTCAAACTGATTAACAATGCCGGCCACCTTGTCCAGTTGTTCTGGCGGTACGGCCAACGCTGCAAGGGTACTGGCCCCCGCCTTTTTATGATCAAACACCGGTCCTACGCGCGACAGTACTTTCTTTTCATTAAGATTTGTAACCGCTTCAATAACTGCCTGCTCAGTACTATCTAGCTCCCTGGCCATTTGCTTATAGGGCTCTGATACTAAGGGAAAGCCTTTTTGGTAGCGGTTAATAATCTGTTGTTGTAATAGTGACAATTGCATGATTAGAGTCCGATGTGATGAGCTCGGTTGGTAAAGAAGATGCCGCTCGGACTCTTAGAGTCCAGTGTCTTCAACAGCTCTTGATTCTGGGTGTCGTAAACCTGTACCTGGTTGCTATCACGGACCGACATCCAAACATGCTCGCCTCTTGGCGTAAACTCCATATGTAATACGGCAGGGCCTGGTTTCAGGGTTTTTACCAGTTCGAAGGTTTGGGTATTGAATACCTGAATGGTGTCATTATTTGGAAAAGCAAAGTTAACCCAGATCTGTCTGTTGTCAGGCTGTGCCATCACGAATATCGGCTGGCTATAGGCGTCTATCTCGGCTACTTGCTGCCAGTTTTTGGTGTTGACTACCAGTACCTTGTGCTGGCCGACGGCAGGCATAAAGGCGTAATCTCCGGCCATGGCCCAACCCTCTAAATGTGGCATCTTATAGACCGGCAGCTTTTTATCGCCCTTGCCATAGTCTTTTAGTATCCTTTTCACACCCTTTTCCGGGTGCCAAAGGTCAAGCATGGCCATGCCGTCTTCACCAAATAGGCCTGCAATGTAATAACGGCCATCGGGGCTGATCAATGCATCGTAGGGGAATAAGCCGATATCCTGATATTTGGTTAGTTGCATTTCTTGCTGTGAAAAATCAGCCACCCAGATTTCATGGCTGTCAAACAGGCTAAAGATGAATTTTTGACCCGGGGCGTCAACCAGGCCAACCACTTTTGAACGGGCCGGTGAGCCATCCTTATTTTTTGGCTTAGTGGTTAAAACACTGGCAGGTATGGTAGCAACCAGTTCAAGGGTGTCGGCATTGAACACTTTTACGCCGCCCGGGGTATAGTTGGATACGGCGACAAGTTTTCCGTCCTGGCTTATGGCGCCGCCTATGCTGTTGCCCGACTGGATAACACGTTTGTCTATGGAGTCTTTTAATAGATCTACTTTAGTTAATCCGCCATCCCGACCAAAGACATAGGCAAAGCGTTGGTCACGCGAATAGACGATCGAAGCGTGAGATAAATCACCTAAACCGTCTATTTCACTAAGCACTGATTTATTGGTGTGATTAACGATTTGTACCTGTCCGGTTGCGCGTTCAATGATGACGCCAAGATCACCGGTAGGGCGCATTACACTGGCTTGCTCCTGTTCCGTTGTTACACAGGCCTGTAACAGTAAACTAGTGGCAGCAATAAATGAGAGTAGGCGTTTATTTTTGATCATCTTTGATCCCCTGCTGTAATTGCTTGGTTAACCATAAGGCTTCTTGTTCGGTCAAAATGCCTTTCCAAGGAGGCATAGCGGTTCCCGGTCGGCCAGCTAATATGGTGTTTTGTAAAAACAAGGTGGGTTTACCTTCAAGGTTTTCCGGAAGTAAAGCCGGTCCAAGCCCCCCTTTTAGTGTCATACCATGGCAGGAACCACAGTCTTGTTTTAACAGGTGAGTAAGCTGGTTTTGTCGTTCAGGCGTGAGTTCTGTTTCGCTGGATAAAACAGGAAAGGACAGAAGGCTAGCAGATAAAAGCAGTGCTGAAATTGTTATAAGGCTTGCTCGCATTCTCTGTTTCCCTTGGTTGTTTTAGATGCGATAACCATAACAATTGCGTGTGTAAATTTGCTTGTCGAAGATCATGATTTACTGAACTAAGAGCGAGAATTCTTGATTTAAATCAAGCGAAGGATATTTCGTTTTTATTCAAAACTGAGGGATTTGCGAAAAAAGGAGGGGATTATTCTGTGATTTTCCAATGTCTTGTGTTTTTTATACTTGTATAATGCTAATTAAAACAAGTGGTTGCGTAGGTTTTGTTTGGGTGAAAGCTGATTGCTTCAGCTTGGATTAAATCAGATAATTGCTGATTTATTAGTGTTTGCAATGGATTTGGATGTGTTATATGTCACATCGTTGGATACAAAAAACGACCCGTTAAGGTCGTTTTTCATTATGAATTATTGCTAGGCTTTAAACGGAAAAGCTATCGCCTTGCTTCCTGCGGCTATAAGCAACACCGGCAAGAGCTAATAGCATAATAAAAACAGTAGCAGGTTCAGGAACTTTCGTTGGGTCACCAGGTTGACCAGGTACACCTGGAGTTGTATTGGTTGGCACCAAACCTTCGACAATATCGTTGGCACAGCTCATTGCCCAGCGAAAGGCAATTTGGTTAGCCGTTGCCAGTGCTGTACCCGCAACATCAAAGGAGAAACTGATTTTTCCATAATCGATACCATTTTTTGTATAGGACTTGTTACTGGCAACACCCCAGTCAGACGATGAACCATGGACATTATCATAGCTGTTTACCGATATGGCTTGGAATTTTCTTGAATAACGACCATGATACTGATTGGATAGCTTTAAATCATTGTTATCAAAACCTGAGACTAATTGACCATCACCAAAATAGTTTCCTCTATCACCGCCCAAGGTATAGGCATAATTCCAGTTGGTACCCGTATTATTGTTTTTCCAGGCTCTGTTGAGGTCGTTACGCGAATATCTGTCATTCGTGTACGGAGCATCCCCTGTTGGGTTCCATGGGGTAGTACCGTCATGACTAACTGCCATAAACAAATCACCCAGCATATAAGAACCTATATCATCGTAAAAGGAAGTATATATGTCCACACTCAATGTTGTACCTGTGCGTTCTACGCTCATTTTATCAACGTCAAATTGATCAACATTACCATAGACATCAGTAGAGCGTCCTTTACCAATATAGTTATCCATGATTTCGGTGGCTGTAATATCACCCGCCATTGAGCCGGTACTTACCACTAATAATGAGAATAGGGAGAGCCATTTTATAAACTTCATACAACAACCTTTAACATTAGTATTTGATTTAGGTAGTGAAATTAAACCTGGACTTAGCCTTGCTCGCATAGTACACAGCAGTTATTAAAAGGTAAAGCTAAAATCATTCGGGTCTTAGCAGGTAGTATGCCAAAAAAATAAAAATGTTTTATATCAAATGGTTCTGAGTTGTCAGGACGAACTGGTCGGGCCGGTATGTAAGGGAGTGTAAAATAATCAGACAGACTAGGTAATCAAAATAAGAGTACAGGCATGTACATATGGTGAGGCAGTGTCGTTTAAAAAAAACATATTGAGCAAGGCGTTTCACTTGCGACCAAAAATACCTTACTATTTCAGCTATAATCCTAGTTTCAATGACTAAGCGAACCTGAATAAAAGGAAAGAGTTGCATGGGGAAAAAGTTTAACCTAAGTCGTTGGAGGCTATTTGCTCCAGCTCTGTTTACAACTTTACCTTTTTTATCACTGGCAGCACCTAGTACCAACCAACCATATGAAGATGCTCTGAAAAGTTATTATCAATCTGATATTAAGTCGGCCATCATTCATTTAAAGAACGCCTTGAAAGCCAATCCGGACCATTTACCCTCAAGAATATTAATGGCTGAAGCCTTAATTGCTCAAGGCAATGGTATGGCTGCGGAAGTCGAGTTGAATTATGTGAGAAAGCAGGGGGCCGATGAAAATAGAACCCTGCCTTTGATATTGGAAGCTTACCTGTTGCAAAGTAAATACGACCTTGTTATTGAAAAGGCGCAGGTGACAAACCGGACTAAGCGCATCGAAGGCAAGGTTTTAGTACTTAAAGGTCGGGCTTACTTGGCGAAACGTCAATTATCCAGTGCTGAGCAGGCTTTTCAGCTGGCATTTATGGCCAACTCAAGGGATGCTCAGGCATTATTGGGCTTGGCCCAGGTTGAAAAATCGAAAAACAAGCTGGATAAGGCGACAGAATTAGCTCAGCAAGTATTGCTGCTATCGCCAGGAAATAATAACGCCTTGTTATTGTTAGCCGGTATATATCAGATGCAAGACAAGCTGGGTATGGCCTTAAAATATGTCAATCAGTTGTTAAATACTTCACCAGATAACTTTCCCGGCTTGTTAACTCGGGCTCAGTTGCTGATTGATAATGGCAAATATCAGCAAGCACAACAGGATGTCGACATCATACTCCAAGCCATTCCAAATGAACCCAGGGCAAATTACCTAAAGTCGGTAATTGTTGCTGCATTGGGGGATAGTGAAGAGTACCGAAAAACTTTTTCGCATTTAAATGTGGTACTAACCGGGTTACCTGATCCGGTTAAGCAGGAAAACCCCGTTTATTATTATCTTGCCGGTTTGGTTAGCTTTCAAAAAGCAGAGTATATAAAGGCGCGAAATTCGTTGCGCAAGTATATTGATATTAATAGTGCCGATTTGCGTGCTATTAAGCTGTATGCCAGGACCGAACTGGTTTTAGGTGAGGCATATACGGCTAGAAATGCCTTGATAAAGGCAAGGTTACTTAATCCAAAAGACATTGAGGTGTGGTCTCTGCTTGGCAAGGCCTATGCTGATAGCGGAGAATTTGAAAAAGCCGAGCGTTACTTTATTGATGTTGTTGAAAATAGCCCTGGGCAATACCAACCTCTGGTAGATTTGGCCAATTTACAGCTGACAGCAAAACAGTTCCAGCTGGCGGTCGGCAACCTGATGAAAGCGAAAGATTTAACTGATGAACCTGAAGTTACCCTGCTTTTGGCACAAGCGTTACGGTTAAGTCAGCAACCGGAAAAAGGGCTGGTATATGTTAAGGAGCTTATTAATAACAATAATAAGGACAGTTACTTATTTCAGCTACAAGGGGTCTTGCTCGGCTTATCTGGCAAACATCAGTTGGCCCAGTCGTCTTTCGAGCAAGCTCTTGAATTAGATAAGAAGAATTATCAGGCTGCGATTCATTTAGCCAGAATAGATATGTTAAACGGCAAGGCTCTTTCGGCAGTCTCTCGACTAAAAAATCAGCTGGATTTAGATGCGGGTAATACTAGTTTAATGGTTGAACTAGGTCAGGTATATCGCGATAGTAATGATTTGAGTAAGGCTATTTTTTGGTTTGAAAAGGCATATAGTATAGACAGAAGTGACGAAGCTACTTTGACTCCCTTGGTAAATAGTTATGCTTTGACCAATAAACTGGATAAAGCAATAACTGTCGCAGAAGATTATTTAACTCGCTTTAGCAAAAATGAAAATGTCTATTTGTTGATTGCCAAGCTATATCTGCAGAATAAGCAAAACACCAAGGCAATAAATGCTCATCAGTTAGCGGTAAAGCATGCTGAAAATAGAAGTTTTGCCTTACTGGAAATGGCAAAGACTCAAGAACTGATAGGGGATGTTGAAGGCACGGTTTCCAGCCTGCAAAAGTCCATCGCATGGAATAACAAGAATGTTCCTGCCTATCTAAAGTTGATCGGTATTTATAGTGCTCAGAAAGATGTTAACAATGCACTGGCACTGATGGAAAAACTTTATATAGTCAATAAGGATAAGGCGTTAGATAGCTATTTAAAAGGAGAGCTTTATCGCATTGACGAGCAGTTTGGATTATCTGAAAAGTTTTATCGTAAAGCACTATCCAAAACTTCGTCTCAGCAGGGCATATTGGGGCTTTATCGGGTGTTAAATGCCCGAGGTAAGTACCAAGAATCAATTAAATTGTTAGAGCAATGGATGAGTAATCATTCACAGGACTTACTTGTTGCATTAGCGTTGGCGGAAACATATAAGCTTTCAGGAAAGTTAAAGCAAACAGCAGCTTATTATGGTGAGTTGCTTGATCGTTTCCCAGATACTCCGGTATTGTTAAATAACGCTGCACAGGTACAAATTGCGTTAGGAGGCCTGAGTGAAGCAAGCAAGTTGGCCGACAAGGCTTATCAGTGCGTCCCCAACAATATAGCTATCATAGATACGGTTGCTTGGATCAAAGTGTTACAAGGCAAGCATGAAGAGGCGCTTCCTTTATTTAGGCAAGCGATGGCGCTGGACTTTGATAACTTGGAAGTTAAATATCACTTGGCCGTTGCTCTGCATAAATTGGGACGTTTAGCTGAAGCCCGCCGACACTTAACTGATGTGCTTGACGGTGGTGAGCCCTTTGCAGAACGGGTAGAGGCTAAAAAGTTACTTGACGAAATACAAGGTTTGTAACCTGTTATTAACAACCATCCTTATTCTTTATAAAAATCGCCATTTGGTATACTGGTTGGGATAAAATGCATTGCTATCCCAACCAAGTGTATTATGCTACGCAGCTTTATTGGTAAGTTGTTTTCTTTTGGGGCGGAGAGTGTCTTATACTCGGGTAAATCGTAAAGTTCATAAATGGGCAAGTATACTGATATTAATGCCCCTTATTCTTGTGCTTGTTACCGGGATATTGTTGTTATTAAGAAAGGAGCTTCCAATCATTCAGCCACCAACTCAAATTGGTGTATCCAAGTCCCCCTCGTTACCATTTGAGCAAGTTTTGGCAATTTCTAAGTCTATACCACAAGCCCAGATCAAAGATTGGCAGCATATCGACAGATTGGATGTTAGACCTAGCAAAGGGGTAATTAAGATAAGGTCGAAAAATAGCTGGGAGATCCAGCTTGATGCGCAAACGGGAAATATCTTGCAGGTAGCCTATCGTCGTTCGGACTGGTTGGAGAGCTTGCATGACGGCACTTATTTTCACAAGTCTGCTAATTTATGGCTAATGTTGCCAAGTGCGATATTACTACTAATCTTATCGATTACCGGGCTCTATCTTTTTATTTACCCCTATGTTCGTAAGTGGCGTAAGTAACTAAAAAAAAGCCGATACAAGAGTATCGGCTTTTGGCTTTGATTAGAAATTTAATCCTGATTATGGATTATAAGTAACATCCAAAGATACACCCGATGCAGCACTGTATCCGTAAATGCCTATGTGCCATGTATCGGCAGTTGGGTTAGTGAATGAGCAGGTTTCATTGTTACCACTCTTGTACGGACGACAATCATAGCTGGAAGAGGTTGGTTGTGCACCGCGCTTGATGTACATATCAGCGTCGCCTGTGCCACCGCTCATGACGAAATCTAGAGTGCTCATGCCAGCTGGAATATCAATTGTATAGTATTTCCATGCACGACGAGATACGCTGATGTCGGTTACAGAGGCGCTACCGCCTGTGGCACCACCAGTACTCGGCTCAGTGAAGCTACCTGTTAAGTTAACACCTGAGAAAGCAGAGTAGGCGACTACTTTCACATAATAAGTGCCTGCTTGTGCAGAACTAATTGGGCAGCTTTCAGTATTACCGCTCTTGTATGGACGGCAGTCGTAGCTTGAGCTAGTTGGCGCAGAGCCAAATTTAACATAAAGATCGGCATCACCTGTACCGCCAGACATATCAAATTTCAGGTCGGTTGCGCCAGCTGGTACTTCCATGGTAAAGCTTAGCTCTGTGCTAGAAGCAAGGCCTGTTTTCGCCACACCATTTTCAAGCACGTTTCCTGTTGTAGGAGGTGTTGTTGTACCGCCACAGTCTGCTGCCAATGCGTCAGAAGCCGCTTTAGCCTGAACTAAACCGTAACCGGTTTTATCGTCACGACCTGCAGTGTCCAAATCGACAGCCGTATTTTTCAGGGCAGTACGAACATCATTCGCGGTACAGTTAGGGTTGTTACTCCACGCCAATGCCGCAACACCTGCAACATGCGGTGTCGCCATTGAAGTACCGTTATAGTATGCATAGTCTTGAGAACCATTAACTGTTAATGTTGCTGAGCTGCCCAATTGGCCCATCAATTGTTGGCCTAAAGCACGATCAACAGATACTGTAGGTACACTAACATCTGAGTTAGCATCAACAAGGAATGGGTTTTGAAGGCCTGGACGGTCAGTATTACCGTAAACTATGATACCGGCCGCTCCCGCATCCGCACAGGCTTTTGCCGGGTTGATTTCCGGGTAGTTACTGCCTTTTTGGTTATCATTACGTTCTGCCAAACAGATGTTGCCGTTGACATTTGAACAGCTGTAGCTGCTACCTGAGATAGTACAGCTAGCTAAAGCACCGTTTGCAGAGCCGTCAACGTTGCTGACAGTGTAGCTGCTACCGCTTTGGATATAGCGGGTTTGTGGTACTACATCATCATTACCCCAAGTAGTAGAACCAACAGTGATATAACCTAAACGTCCATCACCGGCAACCGTTGATAAAATCGCTTCACCTGGCGCTGATATTTCAACCTGGCTGGTATATTGAGAGAATTCAGCATGCTGGTTGTTACTATCTAACGCACCAACAGCCATTACCGAGTCATAAGAGGCTGGGTACGAATGTGTTGAGTTGCCATCGTTACCTGAGGCAGCAATTAATAGTACACCTGCATTCGCTGCAGCTTGAAGTGCATTACTCTCAGTAGTACTTGAACCCGAGCCGCCTAAGCTCATGTTAACTACTTTAGCACCATTGTTAACACATGTATCAACAGCATCAGATAAGTCCCCTGAGTAACCCCAACCAGACTCGTTAAATACTTTAACAATGTGTAAGTTAACGTTAGTGTTAGGCATGATACCCACAACACCTTCGCTGTTGTTTACCCCTGCAATAGTACCGGCTACGTGTGTACCGTGAGAACCACCAGCCTGATACCAGTTACCAGTACCTGAATTATTGGTGCCTGAGGCATTGTTAGCATTAAGGTCAGGGTTAGTACGCTCATAACCTGAATCTATGATACAGACTGTCATATTGGCAGCATCGTTGTCAGTCAACTGGTCTGATTGAGTTTGAGCTATTCCCCAAGGTTGATTTTGTGACATCAAAAAGCGTTGATAATCCGGTTCAATTGACTCTACCGAAGGGTGCTTACGTAGCTTTTCAATGAATTTATCAACATCCTTCAAAGGATGCATTTTATCCAGAGAGATTACATGGCTATTGTTTTTTAAGATTTTGACATGTTTTAAATCAATACCAATTTTTTTAGCTAGACCAGGAGGGACCGTTTTACCCTGATTTTTGTCTTTGAACTTAATAATCAGGCGGTCAGTTTGATCTAGTCGTTCGTGCATTTGTTGTGCACGCCAATCGGCAAAGCTTAATTGTGAAGACTGGGCGTTAGGGGCTTCTTTGGCAGCAACTTGAATGAGTTCGGCTTGTTTTGCTGAGCTGGTTGCGCTCATAACAGTTAATACTGATAGAGCAACTGAACTTAGCATCAGTTGTTTATTGTTTTTCATTTTGACATGACTCCGTCTGTTTTTCTTTGTGCTATTTTTGCTTTTTTATGCACTTTATTTTTATGTGAGTTGAATTTTTCCAACGGTCAAATCATGCGTTGAAACACTATTTTAGAATAGTAAATTACGGACCAAAATTGACATAAATACGACAGGGGTGAATTATTTTTTATTTTATAACTTGTTGATGGTAAAGGTTATTTGTTGGTCATGTCGTTTTTGTGCGAAAAGCTGTCGCAAATTTACTAGGTGAGATTTTATCAACTGTTACTATCGAATCATGCAAGAGGCAAGGATGCCCCGTTAAAGGCACATTATTAAAGTAAAACGGATAAATATTCTAATAAAAATAATAACAATATATAACGAAACAAAAGAAGTTAGAGAGATAGTGGAGTACCTATGAGAATTTCTAAATTTGCAACATCTATGATTGCACTAGCTGTTACTACAGCATTTTCTGCACAGGCAGCAGATGACAGATATATCGTTAAAGTAGACGAGAGTAAGAAAGGTGTTGTAAAAGCGTTAGCGAAAAAGCTAGGTGCTGACTTTAAAGTTGACGGCAATGGTTTCTTCGCTGCTAAGTTTGAAGGAAAAAGTCTGGAAGACGTTAAAGGTTTATTGAATAACCCTCATGTTCAATTGGTTGAGGCAGATGAACGTCGTTATGCAACTTCACTTTATAGTGATGATGCGGGCAATGCGATGACTGAGCAGTTAACGCCTTATGCCGTGTATCAGTCTCAAGTAAACCAAGTGAACTTTAATGCCAGTGCCGGCATGAAAGTTTGTGTTATCGATTCAGGCTTGGATCGCTCTAACCCTGATTTCGTTTGGAATAACATCACAGGTGACAACGACTCAGGCACAGGAAACTGGGATGCGCATGGTGGTCCACACGGTACCCACGTAGCGGGTACAATTGGTGCAGCTGATAATAACATAGGTGTTGTAGGCATGGCACCTGGTGTTGATATGCATATCATCAAAGTATTTAATGCCGATGGTTGGGGTTATTCTTCTGATTTGGCACATGCTGCTGACAAATGTACGGCTGCTGGTGCTAACATCATTAGCATGAGTTTAGGTGGCGGTGGTGCTAACAGCACTGAAGAGAATGCCTTTAAAGCCTTTACACAAGCGGGTGGCCTAGTTGTGGCAGCAGCGGGTAACGATGGTAACAGTGTTCGTTCTTATCCTGCCGGTTACTCGTCAGTTATGATGGTTGGTGCAAACGATAACAACAATAACATTGCTGATTTCTCTCAGTTCCCAAGTTGTAAGTCAGGCAAAGGTAAAAATGCGACTACAGATGAAACTATCTGTGTTGAAATTACTGCCGGTGGTGTAGACACGCTATCTACTTACCCTGCGGGCATGGCAACCAGTGCTTCTATGAAAGCTGATGGCCAGGCATTTGCCTCTTCTGCAATGGAAAATGCCGGTAGTGCGAGTGGCAATACTTATTACATGGGCACGGCTGAGGCGACAGATTCTGGCGCAAACGGTAACATCTGTGTAATTGATCGCGGTAACATTTCGTTCCATGACAAAGTACAAAACTGTGAAAACTCAGGTGGTATCGGTGCCATCATCATTAATAATGAAGCTGGCATGCTATATGGCACACTAGGTGATACTAACGCAACCTCTATCCCTGCTGTGGGTGCGGCATTTGAAGACAGAACTGCGTTGATGGCTGCATCTACTGCTGAGGTGACTATTGGTACAAGTGATTACGGCTTTATGAGCGGTACCTCGATGGCAACACCTGCTGTTTCTGGTATTGCTGCGCTAGTATGGTCTAACCATAACGGTTGTACAGGAACAGAAATTCGTGATGCGCTAAAAGCAACTGCATTAGACAGCGGTGCCGCAGGCCATGATGTTTATTTCGGTCATGGTATTGCACAAGCGAAAGCGGCTAACGATTACCTAACAGCCAATGGTTGTGGTGGCGGTGTTACTCCTCCTCCGGCAGGTGACATCACGCTTGACGCAAATGGCTATCGTTCAAAAGGTAAAAACAAGGTTGATCTAAGCTGGAGCGGTGCTTCAACATCAAGTGTTGATATCTATCGTAACGGTTCTTTAAGAACAACTACGTCTAACGATGGTGCTTACACTGATAGCTTCAGAACTTATGGCTCATTTACTTACAAAGTATGTGACCAAGGTACTGATAACTGTTCAAGTGAAGTTACAGTTAACTTCTAATTAGAAGAAACGAAAGTACTTGATGTAGTTCCCTTCAAGTACTTGATATCCAGCTCATTTCGTGGGCTGGATATTTTCGTTTAAGCCATAAGGTGAAAAGAGTCAGTTAAAAATTAGACTCATAGCTATTGTGGTTGGGGCGTGTTTAGTTTATGTTTCGTTACAAGTATTTTTTGTAACCTATTTTTAACAATTTAAATAACAAAGAAAATAGGCTCTGCAAGACGTAAACAAATACACCCTAATGTTTTGAAAATATGAAAGTATTTTGAAAGATGTAATGGGCATAGGGGATAAAAAAATGTTGTACAAATCTGTAAAACTAATAATCAAGCCACTCTCATTGTTAAGCTTTGTTGGACTATCTGCATGGCTAGCTACTACGGGAATTAACTTTGATGTGAAGACAGAAAAACAGTCTTACATCATTAGCTCAAGCAACTATCAGTTGCTTAAAACCAGCGTAGGAGAGCTAAATGTTAAACCTACACATGAACTTGCAATTATCAATGCGGTAGCACTGGACTTAAATCGGTCGCAATTAGCTGAACTAGAGCAGCAGCTAGATGTTAACGTGACTCCTAACTATCAAGTTGAATTTACCGGTGGTAATGCCTGGGGCAAACGGAAATGGCAACCTAGATCTGTTGTTAACAGCTTGATTGATGCGTCTTCTGCCCATGCTGCACGCAACTTTGGTGGCGGTGTCACAATTGGCTTTTTGGATACCGGTCTAGATCAGCTACAGGGAACCTCTACCGGATTGGGCTTATCGACCGATCTATATGGTCGAGATAAGTTCTGGGGTACATATGATGCGATAAATAATACTGTCAGCAATTATAGTGATGAAGAAAGTGGACATGGTACCCATGTCGCCAGTATTGCCGGTAATGCAGACTATGATGTTTACGGTAAGGTATATGGTGTTGCTCCTAATGCTGCTTTGGTTGGCATTAAGGCATTTGATGCCGAAGGCAAGGCAACTTATGCAGACGTTATCCGTGGTATTGATTGGGCGCTTCAAATTAAAGACCAAATTAATTTAAGGGTGTTAAATATGTCCTTTAGCGGTCCTGCTCGTTCATACTATTGGGAAGACCCTTTAAACCAGGCGGTAATGAAAGCCTGGCAAGCCGGCATTACCGTTGTAGCCTCTGCCGGTAATAAAGGACCAGACCCTATGACTATAGGTGTTCCAGGAAATATTCCCTATATTATTACCGTTGGTGCTATGACAGATAACTATACAGAGTCTGATCCAAGTGACGACAAGATAGCTACATTTAGTGCTGCTGGACCTACTTTTGAAGGGTTTGTTAAGCCTGAGCTCGTTGCTCCAGGAGGTCATTTATCCGGTTTGATGGCGTTTGACACTCAAATAGCTCAAGAGCACCCAGATTTTCATGATGGTGGAAAGTACTTTGAAATGTCAGGAACATCACAATCAGCTGCGGTGGTTTCTGGAGTTGTGGCTTTGATGTTGACGCAAGAACCAACGTTAACGCCGGATGAGGTTAAGTGCCGTTTAATGGATGGTGCTCATGCAGCACTGACTTCAGATGGTAAATTAGCTTATAGTGTTTTTCAACAGGGTGCTGGCATGGTAAATGCGGAAGGGGCGTTATCTAGTACCGCTACCGGATGCGCAAACCACGCACTGAATATTGAACAAGACTTAAACGGTAGTGAACACTTTTTTGGACCCTCTAACATCAATGATGATGGTAATTTCTATGTTGAAGGTTTTGGGGATGAATATGTATGGCGATTGAATGATAGCCACCTTGATGGTGACACTTTACTCTGGCGAATGAATTTTGATAATAATGCTCAAGGCTGGAGAAACATTGCATCAACGGACACACTCCTTTGGAGAATGAATATTGAAACAGATACCCTACTTTGGAGAATGAACCTTGAGTCAAGTACATTGCTTTGGAGAATGAGTGTCGCTGATAGTACTACCGAAATCAATGTTAATCACTGGGTAGAGCAGCAATAGCTGATTATCACTAAGCCACTGTTTATACAGTGGCTTTTTATTGTCTTTATACCTACTGTAAACTTCTATATATCACACACTTTGTAAGAGTTGCTTTGTGAAAAATATACTCCTCTTTTTGTTATCAATTCTTATTAACTTCAATACTATTGCGCAAGACCTCAAACTGTTTAAAAACTTTGGTATTGATAACCCAATGTCATATAACTTTGTTAGAACTATTGCTCAGGATGAGGATGGTTTTATGTGGTTTGGCTCATCGGAAGGTTTAGATCGTTTTGATGGTCACCAAACCCTAAGTTTTCACCATGATAGCTCTCAGCCTAATTCCTTGAGCTCTAATGTAATCAGTCGAATCCTGATTGATAGACAGCAAAGACTTTGGGTAGGTACTTTTGGTGGTGGCTTGAATTTATATAGAGAAGTAAGCCAAGATTTTTTGCATTTCACCACTAAAACAAAAAATACAGTATTGACCAATGATACAGTGAATGCATTATTTGAGGATAGTGAAGGTAAAGTTTGGGTTGGTACTGAAAATGGCCTCAATATAGTAACAATAGATGAAAACACTTGGTCAGTAAAAACGATTTATCAAGAGCTGGGTAATCCCAAAAGTCTTACGCATAACGTAGTACTTTCTATTATTGAAACTCGCAATAATGAAGTTTGGGTTGGGACAAATGGCGGTGGAATTTCGGTATTTGATTTACAAGGAAAGTTTATTAAATCCATTAAGTATGGGAATCTAAATAGTGCAGCTTATGTTAATAAGTTTGTTAGTAGTTTGTACCTGGATGTTAAAGGGGATGTTTGGATAGGTACTGTCGATAGTGGCTTATTAAATTATTCTCCTAGAACAGAGCAGTTTACACACTATCAACTTAATGTTAATGATCAATCAACGATTACCAGTAATGCAATAAAAGACATTTATCAGGATTTTGAACAAAAAATTTGGGTCGCTACGGACAATGGCTTATCTATTTTTAATTATAAAACCAATGATTTCACTCAGTACAAGCACTCTCCTATTAACCCTTATAGTATAAGTCATGATTATGTTCTTACTTTTTTTGAAGATAATAATAATATGATGTGGGTAGGTACTTTTTCAGGGGTAAATCGTTGGGATCCAAATATGGCAATATTTCGGCAATATAGTACTCAAACAAATCCTGTCTTAAAAAGTAACAATATCACTAGTTTTGCTCAATTTGATAAAGGACGTTTGTTTTTTAGTACCTATAGTGGTGAAATTTATCAGTTGTCAGAACATGATAATTCAATTTTACCCGCGGCTTTTAACGCGTCGTTTTCAGAGTATAGAATTATGACTCTGTTTGCCGACGGAAACACTTTATGGGTGGGTACGAGAGGTTCAGGGTTATATTCAGTAAACATAGAAACGAATAAGGTTAATGAATATAGACATGATGCTCAAAACCCTAATTCAATTTCAGCTAATAGTATTACTGATATTATTAGAGATAAAAACGGCAAGCTTTGGGTATCTACTTTTCATCAAGGAATTAATTTATTCAATGATAATGGCACCTTTAAGCGATTTACAAAAAATAAATTAAATATAGAAAGAGGGCCAGGCAGTGATAATGTTTTACAGTTGCTAGAGGATGATCAAGGCTTTATTTGGTTAGCTACTTTTGGTGGTGGCCTTAGTCGTTTTGACCCTAAATTTGAAACGTTTACTCACCTTCGCCATGAGGAAAATAACCCTACTGGTATCTCTGATGACTTTACCTGGATTATGTTTTTGGATAATGACAAAAACCTTTGGTTTGGCACTCAAGATGCTGGGTTAAGTATATTGAGCCAAGAAAATCGCTATAGTAACAATTTTTCGTTCACTCATCTTGGTTCTAAAGATGGTATGAAAAGTTTGACAGTGTATGGCATAACTCAAGATGCTTATGGTGATATTTGGTTTAGTACTAATAAAGGGATTTCTCGTTATTCAATGAGTGATAATAACTTTAAGCATTTCAACCTTACCCATGGTTTAGTTGAGCTAGAGTACACACATTCTTCAGTATTTCTATCTATGGATAACACATTATATTTTGGCGCGGGTAAAGGGATGAGTAGTATCAATCCTGAAAAGATTAATACTAATCTTTTTGCTCCAGAAGTTAGATTAACAAGTATTTTAAAGTTGAATGAGCCAATGTCCCTAGGGAGTAAGTTATCTGAACTAACCCAATTGGAACTTGATTATAGTGAACAACTCATTACATTCGAATATGTCGGACTAAACTATGCGGCCCCTGAATCGACCCGGTACAAATATCGTTTAAAGGGATTTGATGAAGAGTGGATTGACGCAGGTAAGTCACGACGGGCCACCTATACTAATCTTCCCTCAGGGAGTTACAAACTGCAGGTGATTGCAAGAAATAATGATAACGTATGGAGTGACCCAGGCTTATCGCTGGATATCATAGTAAAACCTGCGCCATGGAATACCTGGTGGGCTTATTTACTCTATGCGGTATTAATCGCTTTGCTACTGCTGGCCTATTCTCGGTTTTTAAATCGTAAGCTGTTAATTGAACAGCAGCAGAAAGCCTACTTAAAGCAGCAGGTTGAGGAAAAGACCCAGGAGTTTCTGCAAAAGAATATTGAGCTGGAACAGGCTAACAAACAGTTAGAAAATGCTGCTACCGTAGATAAGGTGACAGGGGTTAAGAGTCGTCGTTATCTGGATATTTATATCGAGCAGGCAACCCAACTGATGTCACAAATTCACGAAAATATCCTGCCTGTACAAAGAAGCATCTTGCCTCGTCTTTACCTGGTTATGGTACGTATTGGGAGAGTTGAACAGGTGACAAATAGCCAACTGGTTGATTTAACCGATCTGCTGCTCTATAGCCGAAATAATGAAGATTTGGTGATCCGCTGGTCCGAGGATACTTTTGCCGTTATTGGCTATGAAAAGGAAGATAATGTCAGGGAACTGGCGGCGAGATTGGCAAATCGTTTTGGACAAGTTTTAGGCGAAGAAACTCAAGTTGACATGGCATATTCTTTTTATCCGTTTAACTTTGAGCAGCCAATGGAGTTATCCTGGGATCAGGTAAGTGTTTTAACGGAGTATGGTTTGAAGTTAGCCAGTGCGAATAAACTGCAATGGTTAGGTTTGTATGCCCCGAAAATACAGCCTTTCAATTACCTGGAAGTACTGAAGGTGCAACAACTTGAAGAGCTAACGAAATTGGTGAAACTAAAGCAAGGCTAGAAAAGCCCTGAAATTAGCTGAATCAAGGTATGTCTATCATTGCCAGTTGCTTTAACAAGCATAGCTAACTCCCTTTTTGGGGATTTGATGGTCTTGCGAAAACTTTATGAGTATGCACGAGCAAGGCGGTTAGAAAATGCAGGAAATCCTTTTAAGCCTTCACTGGCTTAATCTGCCTGCTCTTGTTGACATACTTGTTGCTGGTACTGCTTTGGTGTACAGCCGAAAGATTCTTTAAAACAACGGCCAAAATAAGTCTGTGACGAAAAACCAACATCCAGAGCGATACGCCCTATTTGTGTACCATTTTTTAACAGCTCTTGAGATTTTCTCAGGCGAAACTCCTTAATGAAGTTATTTGGTGTTGTATCCAGCATTACCTTGATCTTGCGTTGGAACTGACGCTCACTCATAGCCAGTTTACTGGCTAGCATAGCGATATCCAGATTAGGCTCTGTATACATCTTGGCGATAAGTGCTTCCAATTTGCTCAAAAACATGTCGTCAAGATTTGGTTCTTCCGCGCTCTCTTCTGTCAGCTTTGCGGCATTTTTATGGGAAATAGTTCTACGCTCGGCCTTTTGTTCATTGGCAAACTTTTGCATGTAGCTTTGCTGCAACTGTTTACGGTTTTCTATTAAATTCTGGATTCGCGTTAGTAACTCATGATGATTGAAGGGTTTACTCAAATACTCATCGGCATTAAGGTTAAGTCCTTGTAACCGGCTTTCCAAATCGGATCGGGCGGTGAGTAATATTACGGGGATATGAGCCGTCAATTCATCTTGCTTCAAGCGTTTTAAAACTTCGAATCCATCGATACCGGTTAACATAAGATCGCAGACAATTAAATCCGGTATGTATTCCTGGGCAAGCTCCAGGCCTAGTTCGCCACTACCCGCTAAAATACAGTGATGCTGTTGCTCAACAACTTGCTTGATATGGCTTTGCATGTCCATATTGTCTTCAATAACTAGAACAACCTGTTGAGAATGAACGGCTTGATCGCTGGCGACACTTCTTTGCTCGGTCAACAAAGAGGTTACCTCGTTTTCCGATAAGCTGATAGGCATTTCTTTTTCAGAACTTCCAGGCATAGCACTTGGCATAGATAAACTGAATTTACTACCATGCCCTTGTTCACTAACCAGACTAATGCGCCAGCCATGCGCCTTAACCAGTTCATTAACTAAAGAAAGGCCTATGCCTACGCCAAATACAGACTGATTATTAGGATCGTCAGCACGTTGAAAGCGTTCAAATATCTTATTTTGATTGTCCTTACTGATGCCTATGCCAGAATCAATAACATCCAGAATGATGGTATCCTGCTCTTGATAGACATTGACCTGGATAGTACCACCGGCAGGTGTGTACTTAACTGCATTGGCAAGTAAATTAAAGATGATTTTCTCAAATGCCTGGGCGTCACACTCTAACCATAGGTTATCGGCAACTTTACTGCTGAAGCTGAGCTTACTCTGTTTCGCCAGGCGAGAGAAAGAGTCAATTGGCATACACATCAGGTTTTTAAGCCGGTAGGTGCTCAAAGACATTTGAGGATTATCACTAAGCCGGGAAAGCTCAAGCAATTGTTCAACCATGCGAACGAGCCTTAAGCCATTTCTCTTGGCTGTGGTGAGATCTTCTATTTCGTCTTCATCTGAGGTTTTTACCAGGTACCTGTCGATAATACCATTGATTATGGTCAGGGGGGTTCTGAATTCATGGGATATATTGGCAATAAATTTATCTTTTAATTCAAGAGCTTGCTTTTCTGCGAGCTTTCTGGCTGACAAATTAATGAAAGTAATAACTATAAGGGGCTGTTCTTCCCGCTCTGCCCACTGCAGCTCCGCTTGAGCAGGAAACTCTGTGCCATCAGAGCGTAGCGAGGTACACTCAACAGATATGCCAAGCTCTTTGCGTTGTAGGGAATAAACGCTACTTTGAAAATCGAAAAAGTAATGCATCTCATCTTTTTTAGAAAATAGCCTGCTGACATAGGAACCTATCAGTTCCTGCTCCAAACTTTGAAACATCTGTACTGCGGCCGGGTTGGCAGAAAGAATCTTACCCTCTGTGGTCGTTGTCAAAATGGCGTTGTTTGACGCACTGACAATGGCTTTGTCTTCACTGTTGGCGATAGTATTACTTAGTTGATTATTTTTATCTGATAACAGCTCATGCTGATTTATAAGCCTTTCCAGCTTTTGCTTTCGTTTTCTAGATTGTTGTTTCCGTGTGTGTAAAATACTAAGCAGTAATAATGAAGCTACAAATAACCAAAGCAATATGATAATAGACTGCAGGCTTGAATCGACACGATAAAAGGCTTGCGTTTCATTGCCATACAAATGGATGCTGACTAAAAGTAGGGTTAACAGGAGAATATAGAATTCAGGAGATGTTTCCTGGTTGGATTGGTTTGCTGTAACGCGACTATTCATAGAGGTATTAGCAGCCAGGACCAGTAAAAAGTACGGTGCGAACTGTGAAACTGACATCAAATAACCAGGGGAATAGGAGCCCTGTCCGCTGACGCTAACAAAGCCAATAATATTGTTTACAAATAAAAAGCCTGCGCTAAGCGATAATAAAGCAAATACCTGTCGCCAAAATCGGCCTTGGCAATTAAGCAGACTGGTAACAAGCCTTGCTGTGATCAGGCCTGTGATCAGAATATGGAAAAGCTGTGTCGGCTTTGTTGCCAGTACGGTGTTTTCCGCAAACTCAATGGGTAGTAATACAAAGTAGCTAAAGCAAATCACGGTAAAGAGTATGGCTGGTACGCGGCCACTAATATACCGGTTTAGCGGCATATCACTTAAATGCGGGTTTGTCTCAATGGCCAGTAAAATAAAAAAATAGATAAACAATGAGGCAAAACTTTGGGTGAGCTGCTGCGTTAGGTTGTTATGATCATGAGGTAAACTCGTGCTTACGAGAGCACAAGTAACGGCAATAAACAGGTATTGCCAAAATAGCTTGAGTGAGCGAGACGTAGTGCTTCTATAAGTGAGCCACAGCAGGCCTGCACAGATAACCTGCAACAGGGCGATTGCAGGATTTTCGACAGAAGCTACTGGCAAGCTAAGCGAGTTGGCAATCTGCTGATATGGCATAAATGTCAAAATAAAAGCCAATACGAGTATTAGCTGAGACGTATACTTGTGCAAAACCCTTTTCCTGCTCTGTTGGCGAGCTTATTATTATCGTTAGTTAAATAGGTGACTTACCCGTTTATGTTATTAATTCTAACATAAATTTAACATAGTGCTTTGGCTTTTCTGGCTGGCTGTCGAGATTGGCTCATGGTAAATAAGGTGATATTGTAAGCCTGCTTTACCAATTTAATCATAAATAAACTCAATGGCTTTATCGGTATATAATCACACAGTAAGCGTGTTTCTTGCCATTGTGATATTTAACATCATGCTTTTTAGAGCTATGGTTACAGCCATTCAAGCTGCCCGATATGCCGCCGGAAAATATCTTTTTATGTCCATATTCGCAATAGACGCGATAGCTTTTGGTGGCAGCAAAAGTCGTTGCCGTTAAGGCAAGAGTGATAAGCAGGAAAGCGGATCTTGACTTTAAAAAACTCATAATATCCCTCTCAATGATAAAATAATCCTTTATTCACCTGATCCCAAGAGTAGCAGATTTTCACATGATGTTAAAATCCGTCGCTGTCGGCCAGCAAAAATTCATTCTCTGCTGCCATTTTCACCCGCATGGTGACTAACCTTGCCGATACGCTCCCCATCATTTGAGCAAATTGGGACTCGTTATTTATGGAGTTGAAAATGGGGTCAAACTCGGCTTGCCATACTTTTACCCAGCCCGTATCTATGGCTCCCTGCATAAAGTAGAAAGCCTCATCACTCTTTTGCTGTAAACGGCCATGTATTTGGGTATTGCCTGAAACATTCTTGATGGTGAGCTTTTTGGCATTCTCGGTATTGGCAATAATATCGCCCGACATGGACTTTAGTTTGGCCTGGTTAAAGCGGCCGGAAAAATTCAGCTCGCCACTCACCGACTCTACTTGTGCCTTACCGGAAGAGTCCTCAACAAATATGTCTCCACTCATAGAGGAAGCAAAAAATTCAGTGCGAATATCTTTGGCCATAATGTCGCCACTGATGGTTTTTCCCTCTACGCCGCCATGAATATAGGCGAGACCAAAACAGGTATCGACACCGCGAAAATACAGCTTGCTACTTTGAGGCATAAATATTTTCAGGACACTGGCATCTCCCCAGTGCTCCGCATCTTGTGGAACCACCTTGATCAAGGCTTTCGTGCCCTTGCTTTTAAAAACCAGTTTTTTTACGGCATCATCAAGCTCACCTTGCAACAAGATTTCCTGCTTGTCCCAACCTTCCACTTTGACAAAGCCACGGCTGATATCAATAAACAATTTTTCCGAGTCTGGCACTAGCAGGCTTTGACTGACTTTTTCGCCGGCGTGAGTAGTGAGTAGTGAGTAGTGGGGAGTGGCAAGGCAAACAGCAGGATTTTAAAACACATGTTTTTCAACGATATTTACCTCTGTGATTCCGTTAGGGCACATAGTAACACTATGATCGACAAGACTAGTATATGAAAAAGTGTTTCGAATTACAGTGCCCAATGTCAGTGATCATGTTTCAAAACTTTACCTGAGCTTGTAGCTGGAGTTGTCTCCAGGCTATTACTCTTGTTCTCAGGGGGGCTTGAAGAATAAATTTGCTGGATTTGCAATGTTTTCAAAGAGCTATTCAGCTATGGAAATAGATTGCAGCGCAGTCAAAACTCAGGTAACTGCACTGCTGGCAAGCGTTAAGGCCAATTAAATTCAACCGAGATCGGGCAGTGATCACTCAAAGAGCGCGACAAGCTTTCGGTATACTTTTGCTCAAACACTAACTGATTATATGAGCCTTCGACATAAGTTTCCCTGGCTCTTGGATCCATCACGATATGGTCGATATAGTGTTTATGGTAGCCGCCCCAACACCGTGAATTTCTGCTTAAGGTTGGTGACCATAAGTCTTCCTGGCCTTCATCATCTATGGTTTGCCAAAGGCCTTGCTCTTCCGTATATTCCTTTGCAATGTCAATGGCAAAGCGACGGTTAAAGTCGCCCAGTACGATAAAGGGAATATTTTCTCTGGCTCTGCTATCAATCCAGTTTTCCAAAAGCCAGGCCTGATTACTCAGGCTGATACAGGCGACCTTTTTCTTTCTGGTTTCTTTCGATCTGACCTTCATTCGCTTGATACTGCGCTTATCCAGCTTTTCTTCAAAACAACCGGACTTAAGATGTACCGCCAGCAGGCGGAGCTGATCTTTACCCTTAGACAGGGTAATATCCATGCCGTATCGTGATTTTCCCACATCCAGGGCACGATATTCCTGGGCCTTTACCACTAAACCCGTATTTTTCCTTACCGCAACGCCGACTCTCTGTACCCAGTCATTGCTGGAAAAGTAATAATCATAGTCATCACCAAACACCTTGCTGGCGTACTCGGCATTTTCCACTTCCTGCAGGGCTATTACGTCGGCATCCAGCAGCTTGGCATATCTTGCAAGCTCAGCATAATCTTCACTGCTTCTTTGATTATATTTATGAGATCCCAGCCAGCCGATATTCCAGCTCGCGACCTTTAACGCTTCTGCTGCCAAACTTGTGCCCGGCAGAAGAAAAGCCATCAGAATGACCAATAAAAATTTATTTTTATACATAGTTGTCCAAATGGTCAGGATTTGAGCTTTATACGTTACTTAATTTGACTCATAAACACAAGCACGATACCAAAATCGACGGAATTTCTGTTTAAAGGATTTGTTATATCTTGGTGGATATTTTTAACCGATAAAAATCAAGGACTCGGACGCTAAAATGAATAATAAGCTTCTTTGCTGCTTGCATGCCTTGTCGCATGTACCATAATTAAGGGGACCCAAGCTAAGGAGGGGCAGGCATGAATCAGGAAGATTTGGATCGCTTTCATGAGCTTTCAGAAAAACTACTCAATGGCACCGAAACCGAGCAAGAACTGTTTGAATATTTGAGGCTGCTAAAGGTCTGGAATGCATCGACAGAACTTGAGTCCCTAAAGAAAACCTAACTCAGCTGAATAAAATTTCTTTTATCTAGTGGTTGTAAAGGTACCTGATTCGCTTGACCTCCATGAATTGCTATAGAGCGTGAATATTACTTATTCCCTGCGAACAAAAGCTGAAATGCTGGCCAGTCAATATCTGCGCCTAACCCTCTATTTCTTCATACAACTCATCAAACACAGTCTGTGAGTAAACACACTTCAGGCCATTCTTTTTGACCTTAACGGCGCCATTGTCAAGATATTCAACTTCGGTAACCTGAGCTTCGGTATCTTGCTTATATATGTAAATGGTATTGTAGCTTGCAGTCATTTCATATTCCTTAGGTGTATTTGGCTAATATCAGTATAGCCCGCCAATCCCTTTAGCCATTGAGCAACTAAATTTTAGCCAATAAAAAAGACGCCCTTGGGCGTCTTTTTAATGAATGTGGTGGAGCGGGGGGGAGTTGAACCCCCGTCCGAAAAACCTACATCCTCGGTCCTACATGCTTAGTCGCTCTTTTATTTAACCAGTCAGACGCCGAACGACAGGCTTCTTTCTGGTGAGTCCGATACTGTTTCGCGGTTCAACCTCGAACAAGTTTCCCTCGCTAGTCTATTTGGGGTGACCATCTCATCTCAAGCCAACAGACCAAGCTATGAGAGGATGGCTAGCATTAAGCTGCTAGTGCGAACGTTTCGTCGTTTGCAACTATAGTTTTGCGGCTTTTTACCAGGCCAACCGCCCCTGGGCATGCACCTTGGGTTTCGTGAATCCCGTCGAATCCTGAATCCGCCCCAAAGCTCTTTTTCTTAGACACTTAAATTTCTAACAAATTCCGTTAGTAGTCTTAGAGGGCGTATCGTAGTTGATATTTGCCTTTTACACAAGTGGTTTGTGTTAGCGATGAATGATAAGAATGTGGTAAAAATAAGGTTGTTTAGTGAGTAGGCGGCTGAATAGTTACTTAAATAGCTGTGACACGTTAACCTTTAAAGCCCTTGATAGTAGCAAAACTTCAAAATCAGTAACTCGACGAACCCCAGCTTCAATTTTTGCTAAGGTGCCACGACTGATATTGAACTCGACAAGGTTACACTTTGCCGTTAATTGCTCTTGTGTCCAACCATTACTTTCCCTGATTTTCTTAACTTGTTTTCCAACTACATTCATTATCTTGCTCCGATATCAGAGCTTGATTTTCGCCTGTAGTTGAAGCAAAATTGCTCCGCTTACGGAGCAAATTAAAATATTAGGAGAATATAAGAAAATGAATAAAGTCGTAGTAGCTGCTATAGCAAGCAGTTTGATTGTTTTGACAGGGTGTAAATCTACAGGCAAGCAAGCCAATAATATTACTCATTTAAACCTAGAACCTTTTAAAATCACGCTACCAAAAGATATTGATGCTAAATTAGCGTCAGTAAGCTTCTTCCTAGAGAAGAAGCATTTAAGAACAACAGACGCTAGTTCTGAGTATTTTGAACAATATCAAGCTAAGTTACCAAGCCCTAACCAATTAGCCTTGTCTGGATGCTTCGCTTCATACTCTAGACAGACGGGAATGGGATATCGTTCATGTGAAAAGTACCATGCTATCGCTAAAGGAATTACAGCAGAATCCTCGAATACACTAACTATCACGCCTTCTCACCTTGAAAGAGAACAAGGCCGAATGCTCTTCATTCCCATCAAGTTTCCTAATACAACAACAGATGACTACCTACACTGGTTGGCAAGACACAACGTTACTAGCCCCAAAAATGAAGTAAAATCAAAGTACAGTGTAGAAGCTACTCGCTCAAACTTTGAGCGCCGCTTAAGTAAAGAATGGAATGCTTTACCGACAACCCATACTACTCAGCAGTTGTTAAAGCAATATAAAGACGTTTATTTAGTAGAGCTATCAGAAAGCATGAATGCTGTTATCGCTGCTAAATTCTTCCCATACAGGGATGGCAGTATTGTGAATTATCAACTAGTGGGAATCTCTTTGCCTTCCAATAGCAAACATGTTGACTGGAATAAAGGGTTTAAACAAGCCAATCAAATAATCAATGAAATTATAAATTTATAAGTTAATTCATTTCGGGGCGACGACTTAATAGTTGCCGCTCCCATTGTGGCCACTTACCTCTACACTCACTAAACCCTTTAATTGCGAGGTAATAGCGGTACTGAGTATGGGAGGAACGACACCAAAAAAGTTCTTCGTCACAATACCAAATCAAGTGTTTAAGCCTAATTTTGTATGGAAGAACGCCAAAGCGTTTATAAATAGCTTTAGCAACAATAACCATCTGCCAACATTTAAGCTCTACCGATTCATTCTTTCCTTTAAGCTTATGGCGCATAATTCGAAAAATCTCGTTCTCGATGAGCTTCTCTTTAGCTAAGTTCATCGTGAAGAGCCAATATAGCTGGCGACCACATCTATACGATGATGGCCGAGAATCTGAGTACTAATCTCTCTAGCATTTTTATCAATGCCTTTATCGACAAGCCGTTGACCTGCAACAACAGGAGCATCTTTGCCTGTTATTTGTTTATAAATCTCACATGCAAAGGCCGCTCGGTTGTCGTGGAATTTACCAATATGGGCATAAGCGCCGCTTTGGTAGTATTCTCTATAAAACTCGCTTCTCCACTTGGTAAAGCTGCCTGCGCCATCTACGAGAGAATTCTTCCCTGCAAGCACTTGTTGTGTATTGGAAATGACTTGAAGCTGCCGCTGTGTCGGCTTAATTAATCGAGCCGCCGTTCTTCCGCCTTTAACACCTCGTTGAATATCTATCACTCCATGTTTTAGATACTGGTTCATTGCTTCTCTAGGTCGAAACAAGCCAACTTCTCTTAGCCTTAAACCTAATTCTCTGGCTAACGACAAGGCAACCTTTGCCTCAGCGGTGTTCAAGCAAGTAAGCGCTTTTGCGTAGTTATCTCGGTCTAGTGACAGTGGAGTTGCTTCGCGAATGTGCGTTCTCTCACCGACAGCTAGAGCAGGCGAAACTGCCAGCTTGTTATCTCCGCGAATAGCAGAGAGAACAACATTGACTGACGATATTTGATTTTGCGCGTAGCTTACCGACTTCTCTTTTGAAGTAACCGATATAGCCAGCTCTGTACAAAATTCTTTAACTTCTTCCTTGCCAATATACCGAACATCTCTAATTCCGTTCTCTTTACACCACGAGCTAAACTGCTTAAAGCGAGTTAAGTGACTTGCTTTTGTGGCATATTTGCCAGCTTCTCCGTAGCGGTCGTTTAACGCCTGTTTGGCGGCGTAGTTCATCTGTTTTCCGTAACCAAAATTTCTCCCATTGCTTAAATTATGTTTGTTCATGATTTCCCCATTGTTCTGGTGAGTAATAAACCGAGTTAGCTTGGGACGGTCGACCCTTCATGAAAGCACCTGTAAAGCGAATTGATGGCTTACCTATTTTCAGGGAGTAAGCTGATAGATTATGATTCCCGATCATAACGCTACCCAATTCTCATCAAACAAGGTGGGTTTTGCAGATTGCAGAGAAGCAATCATTTAAAACCAGCTATCGCTTGTTTGGCGTGGGATACAACAAGATGCTCAATGTTGATTTCCCTGCCTGTCTCTATTTTTCGTTCCTTAAAACTAGAGACAGGCGCTAAACACATTGACGATGACGTTGATTGAATTACCAAGGCTGGTAGGTGAAAAAGAGAATGCCCCAACCTTGTTAATCAAATAACTCATTTCAATATGTAGCTAACGTGGCCAACGACTGCATTTTTGGCTGCTTTTGGTGCTGCGCAAACTTTAAAGATATACAGTGGATACCTAAGCCTTAAATACATAAACACACGGCTTGAAGTGATTATGAACAGTTCTCTGTTAACGATTTATAGGGTTATTTTAATGCTAGGTAGCTACTGGAACGCTTTGAAAGAAAGGCTTAATAAGAGAGTTTTTAATTATTTAATTAGGAGAGAATAAATCTAAACCAAATCTGGCAGTGAATAGCTGCTATGTGCCATGAGCAGTCATTGGCTAACCTGATTTACCACTTTGCAGGCTGTAAGCTGTAGGTAAACGCAATAATTTTTTGATTAGATTTTATATCAAAAATACGCCATTAAAATAAATCTAAGCCTGGAATAGCAGCTTCGTCGGGATATAAACAATGATATAAGTAAATTGCAAGACCAGCATCACCTGTCCATAATGTGTATCTGCCTTGGCCGTAACGTAAACGATCTTTCCGGCACTGTTCAATTGCATGGATAGCAAATTTTCTTGCTCTATCAAGCCAAACTGAATCTCCCCACCTTTTATATAAATATAAAAAGGCGTAACCATTACCAGAAGTGCCGTGACAAATATTAGAGCCTTTTGCGAGTGGCCCTGCTTGCCATACTAATTCACCGCTTTTTTCTAATAAGTCATCAAGTAGTTTAGAGTTTGATGAACCACTTTTAGGAGTTCTTGCCATTGCAGTTACAATACCTGCTGCGCCATGACACCACTGTACAAGTAATTTATCAATATTTGGTTTAGTGCATAGAGTCCAATTGGCTAAGTTGCTTTCTCTCTTAGCCGAAATATTTAATGTAGAAATAGTTCGATCTATGATCACCTCGATACAACTATCTGTTAGTAAATCTGAACCTTGCAACAAAATATTTGCGTTACCAGTTATACCATGACAGGCCCCGTAATAATGTCGTTTAGGCCCAAACACTTGACTTTGCCAGAGCCACTCACCAGTTTCTCTATCTTGTTTCCAATTATCCATTAACGACTGCGCGCCTTTAACGAATATATTTTTCCAGCAAATTTCACCAGTCTTACGATATAACGCCAGAGCCGCGTGCATCATTCCACTTTGTCCAGACGTTATTTCATAAAGAGGAAGAGCTATTGTCTCTTCCATTCGTCTTAAAAGGTACTCCAAGGCTTCTTGATTGTCAGGAATCGCTAAAATTCTGGGCACCAAAATTCCTATTTCACCTATTTGCAAACCAGGTTCTACCGAAACGTCAGGAGATTTTAAGAATGATGAATGAACGGTTTCAAGTAGATATGACAAATCACTTACTTTATAGCCGTAGTTTTTCAAAATTTGTAAGGCATGAATAGTACCCGCAGCTCCAGCATATGCAGACCATTTAGGGCCAGCTTTAGGATAACTTTCTGCATCAAGAGGGTGCGTAGGCCAACAAGCTTCAGGCAATAGTGATTGCTCAATATCATCAATAATTGATGTTATTTCTTGTTGAGCAATATTACGTTCCCATGAAGATGAGGTTAGTGGTTCATGACGTTCCGTATCAAATAACATTAAATTTATTGCTTTCCATAAGGTCGACGCTGCATGTATTTCTTACAGCTTATTGTGGATATTTGTCAGTAGCATAGTAAAAGAATTTCATTAGAAAATATATGGAAAAAATCATGTGATTATGGCTGCAAGGCGCACTTATTTGGCCGTCTGTAGATCGCTCAGGCTGTGTGAAAACAACTTTTGATACCATAATCTAATTTCTTTGATGTATCGAAACCTTTTGTAAAAGGTTTCGATCGATTTTTCGATAATCTTGTCAATTTTCTTGGGGCGAGCGAAATTATAAATGATTACGCCGCTCTAATGGCCTCAGTTAAACCTTTTACGCCCATAATCGACATCATACGTTTCATGTTATAAGCCAGAACATGAAGGTTCATTTCCGTACTGACATTTTTAAATTGCCTGGTTAAGAAATGAGAGGCCCCCATCCACATTTTTATTGTGCCAAACGGATGTTCAACGGTTTGTTTACGTGTGACTGTCGCTTCAGGAACATCGTCTAAACGAGCAAGCATGGCTTCTATTTCAGACTCATGCAACCACCGTTTGATTCGACGAGGCTCTCTTTTCGAGGTTGTACATTTTGAACGTATAGTACAATCGCGGCAGGCAATATGATTGTAGTAAAAGTCTTGTTCTAGACCATCGTCCCATCCTCGACGACTGTTAGGTAACTCATTACCAGCTGGACAGGTATAAACATCTTTTTGTTTGTTGTATTTGAACTGGGAACGATTGAATATTCCTTTTCGGCCTGAGCCAGAAGTATCGGTTTTAGGAACCAAAGGGTTAGCACCTAAATCTAGAGTAGCTTTAACATCAGCTCTGCCGTAATAACCTTTATCGGCCAGCACCGTAATATCCGTTTGTTTAAGTGCTGTTTGAGCTGCTTCAGTCATCCGAGTCAGTTGGCCTCGGTCGTTGGTATTGGTGACTTCGTGGCTAACAATGAGGTGGTGTTTGGTATCGACGGCACTTTGAATATTGTAACAGACTTGGCGCTCCATATTTTTAGTCTTGAGCAGCCTTGCATCCGGGTCAGTTAAGGAGATTTGTTTATCTGGGTGAGCTTCTACAATTTCCTTAATCTCTTGCAGCTCACCTAATCGCTTTTTTAGCCAAGCTAGCTTCTCCTTCATCAGGTTGACTTTGGCATCACTGACGTCGCGCTCATCAGCTTCATCAAGCATGGTCAGATACTTATTGATGCTGGACTCAATGCGTTCGATATGGTCTTTGGCTTTTTGTGGCGTGAAGTTATTTGGCTTACTGTTTACCGCTTTGAACTTGCTGCCATCAATGGCAACAATTGCCTCGGTAAACATGTTCATTTCCCGACAAATATCGACAAAATGACGGCAGGCATTCTTGATGCCTTCACTGTTATCCTTTCTAAAATCGGCAATCGTTTTAAAATCAGGTGTCAGCCTTTCAAGTAGCCACATCAATTCGACATTACGGTGAGCTTCCTTCTCTAAACGGCGAGAAGATTGAATACGATTTAAATAGCCGTAGATATAAAGCTTTAACAAAGTGCCAGGATGATAACCAGGACGTCCAGTCCTTTGAGCGATAACCCGTTTAAACCCCATATGTTGTAAATCCAATTCTTCAACAAATATATCAATGACACGAACCGGATTATCTTCAGTGACAAAATCATCTAAGGCTTCTGGAAATAGCGTCACCTGTGACCGACCTTGACCTTTAATATGACTAGACATAATCAGTAAAACTCCATGTTTAACCTGCTGATTATTATATCAAAGATACTACTAACCCATTAGAATGATTGATCATATTAGCAAAATAGTTAGAATGAAAAGTGATCAGAGTTTTCACACAGCCTGCGCTC
>Ga0213832_1000156_pt1 | contig 102377 bp, 88 predicted proteins | sample SWATP13_FD_161660 | JGI IMG/M metagenome (GOLD analysis project Ga0213832, IMG submission 161660) | Coastal seawater microbial communities from Marineland, Florida, United States - SWA TP1 #3 | ecosystem: Environmental > Aquatic > Marine > Coastal | place: USA: Florida | collected 2016-08-06 | reverse complement strand
ACAATGCAGGAGCATATTGTCCTTATTGATTTTAACAAGGGAACAACCATTCTCTGCAATCAATGCCTTGCCTATACACTTTTTCATTCTCGCTGAATGACCAATTCTTTATGCAGATTGGTATTAATTGCGCCAGAATGCAGGCGTGAATAGGACCAATAAAGTAAAGACTTCTAAGCGCCCGAACACCATGGCTAACATTAACACCCATTTAGCACTGTCGCTGACACTTGAATAATTTGCTGCAACCTCCCCTAATCCCGGTCCCAAATTGTTCAAACAAGCAGCGGTAGCAGTAAAAGCGGTAATATCATCTAAGCCAGTTCCAATTAGCGCTAACATGATAATCACAAACACAAGTGTATAAGCAGAAAAGAACCCCCAAACCGCTTCTACAACTCGATCTGGTAACGCTTTCTGTCCCAACTTGATAGAAAATATGGCTTTTGGGTGGACCAATCGATTTAGTTCACGTACACCTTGTTTAAACAACAAAATAACCCGTACGACTTTCAAACCACCACCGGTTGAACTCGCACACCCACCAATAAATGAACTAAAGATAAGTAGTATTGGTAAAAATAGCGGCCAAGAAGCGAAGTCAGTGGTTGCAAACCCTGCAGTTGTTGAAATGGATACAGCTTGAAACAAGGCTTGGTCTAATGCATCGATTCGACCATCAAACGTTTTTTCCTGAACCAATACAAACCAACAAACCAGCACCAAACACAGCTGAATGTATAAAAACGTTTTGAATTCCGGATCTCGAATATATTGTCTGATTGACCGGTTGGTAACAGCTGCATAATGCAAAGAAAAATTAGCAGCCGCAATTAACAGGAAAACCACGCAAACCAAATTAATCGCGGCACTGTCAAAATAGCCTATGCTTGCATCATGAGTAGAAAATCCGCCAATTGCGATAGTGGAAAACGAGTGGCTGATGGCATCAAAAACATCCATACCTGCAAGCCAGTAACTAAACGCACACAAAGAGGTTAGAGCGACGTAGATATACCATAGATGCTTGGCCGTATCAGCGATACGAGGCGTCATCTTACTGTCTTTCATTGGGCCTGGAGTCTCAGCGCGGTACAACTGCATCCCACCAACGCCAAGAATAGGCAGTATCGCTACCGCTAAAACAATGATCCCCATTCCGCCAAGCCACTGCAATTGTTGTCGGTAAAACTGCAAGGCTTTAGGCAAATGATCCAAACCAGTTAAAACCGTTGCACCAGTTGTCGTTAATCCAGAAAAAGATTCAAAAAATGCATCGGCCAAGCCAATTTGCGGATTTGTAGAAAATATAAAAGGTAATGCCCCGAAAGATCCGAGCACCAACCAGAAAAAGACAACAATTAGGAAGCCTTCCCTAGCCCTCAAATCGGCTTTGTGAAACCGATTGGGATACCAGATGATCAGTCCCGCAATGAGGTTAAATACAAAGGCGATGACAAACGGAAGACCACCGCCATCACGATAAATAAGTGAAACCAAAGCAGGAGGCAACATGGCAACACTAAACAGCGCCACCAAAATACCTAGGATCCGAATTATCGTCCGGTATTGCATATAATCGAGACCTGATTAGTTTAAATTCAAGTCACGAGTCATGTTTTCGTTGCGCTCTCTGTGCACTATGATGTTATCTTCGATACGAATACCGCCAAACGGCCTGAATTCGTTAACCTTGTCCCAGTTCACCATTTTTTCTGAGTCGGTTCCCTTAAGGTCGCCAAGTAAAGAATCGATAAAGTACAAACCAGGCTCTATGGTATAAACCATGTCACTTTCTATCGCTCGTGTTGTGCGTAAAAATGGGTGAGCGTCGGGTGCAGGAATGTGCGTGCCTCTATCATCAGCCATAAATCCACCAACATCATGTACTTGCAGTCCAAGATGGTGACCCAATCCATGTGGGAAGAAGGTAGCGGTTAATTTGGCTTCAAGCGCTTGTTCAGCAGGTACTTTTATAATATTAAACTGTGACAGAATATCCGCGATCATTTGATGTGTTTCGATGTGCAAATCAACATAAGAGCCACCCGGCTTTAACTTATTCGCCATAGTAGTTGTAATGTTATCAACCGATTTAATCAACTCGGCAAATTCATTATCTTCTCTAGCATAAGTACGGGTAATGTCAGACGCATAACCATGAAACGAGGCTCCGGCGTCAATCAAGAAACTTCTAAACTCGCTAGGCTTTTCACGTAATAAATGTGTGTAATGCAAAATTGCGGCGTTTTCGTTTAAAGCGACAATATTGCCATATGGCGTTTCACTTTCCATGTGTTTGCATGCAGATAAGTAAGCTTGTTGTATTCCATATTCGGACTCACCAGCGAAAAATGCATCTTTTGCAGCGGTATGCGCCAGCACCGCTAATCGGTTAGACTCACGCATACATACTTTTTCATAATCTGATTTGTAAGCGCGCTGATAATGTAAGAAGTTAACCACCGCTTCAGGATTGATATGACCAAAATTTAGTGCTTGAGCTACATCTGCATGTGCACCTAGGTATGCAATATTACCTCTGTCATAAGGCAATAATTGACCAACATCAGCGGGATTTTTCAAATAACTAATTTCAAACTGTTCGGTCCAGAACTCAGTTGGTTCATCAGGCACTTTGTGCCAAAAATCTACCGGACGATAGAAGATCAATTTTGGCTTAGATTCACCATTTACCAGTAACCAACAATGAGGATTATCCACTACCGGCAACCAGGCTTTAAACTGAGGGTTGGTTTTAAACGGATAGTCCATGTCGTCCAGGAACTGTCTGATCGGCTGACCGCTGTGTATGACTAACGCATCAAGGCGTTCATTTTTTAAAACTTGCGCGGTTAGATTTTGAAGTCGGTTAACATGTTCAGGATAAGTCTGTGCCAGTTGACTGTTCAAAGACATAATTGGGTACTCCGTTTTAATATACCATTACGTGCTGAATGATTATGCGGAGTTTAGCACTGAAAAGCTTTGACAATAAATAACTTAAACCAGAATTCCTGGTTTTATCCTGTGAACCCAATTCGACATTACATGCTGGGTGAAATGTTTATCGTCGACACCTCGCTAAACGTATGCTCTTGTTGGCTAAGAAGCTGCTGATAAACCGTACTGTAGGCCACTACGGCTTTCACATAGTTACGTGTTTCTTTGTAAGGGATAGTTTCTATCCACGCATCTGCGGGCATGTTGTCATCAGGCAGCCACTTTTTGACCTTGTTTATACCTGCATTGTACGCCGCGGTGGTTAATACCGGGTTCCCCTTGGTTTGTTTTAATAAATAACTCCAATACACGGACGCCAACTCAACATTTTTGTCCGGTGAAAATAACTGCCCTCGTCTTACTCTCGACTTGGCAATATAACTAGCCGTACTTGGTTTTAACTGCATTAAACCAGCCGCACCAGCGTTTGAATAAGCATCATGCATGAATGAACTCTCCCGTCTGGCAATGGCAAACAACAGGGCGGGATCAAGGTTGTTTTGTTTTGCGACTTTCGACATCAAGGAACGATAGGCTAAAGGAAACCTCATGTTTACATCATTTAAATGGCCGACATCTGCCAGCATGAATATTGGCCGGTCATACCAACCCCAATCATAAGCGAGTTTTGCGGCGACCAACTTCTGCTCATCGGTTAACAAAGTTTCAAGTACATTCCATTCACGTCTTGCCTGGTTAGTGCGCCCCAGCTTGAATAACTCGTAAGCACGTTTAAGGCTAGGTTGCATTTTAACCGTCGTCAGTAATTTGTAATCCACTTCCAAGGGTACATGACGCAATTGCGCCTTTTGCCCAAGTTTATTAGCAGCTAAGAAGCCGTAATAATCACGACGTTCCGCGAGTTCCGCATAAGAACGCTGTGCCCACTTATCTTGCCCCAACCCTTCTAGTGCTCTCGCTTTCCAATACACCACTGACAGATCAGTTTGCATCTGCTCTGGTAATCCCGCTAATACATTTAAGGTATTTTGCCAGTCTCTGTCATCCAAGGTGATGGCTAATCGCCATTGCTTGACGGACTCATCAACTTCTTCATCAGGTACTTTTGCTAGCCAGTGTAATCCCTCTTCTCTATCGGCTATAGCAAATGACAAAGCCAGCTTTTTGGCGAGTGCCATTGCCTCCTCATCTGTCACATCAAACAGCTCAAACTTTTCCCGCCATAACTTCTCGACCTTTTTAGGTTGGGCAAAAACCTGCTTATGTAGTCCATACAAAAAAAGTTGTTTTTCATCGTCATTATGAAACAAAAACAAATTGTCTTTGAAAATATTCCTTGAACGACGCACAACTGAGCGCCATAGTCCGGCCATATATTTTTGGTCGTCATCTAACAGCGATTTTAAGTATGGTATCAGCGTCCAATTTTTGTTCTTGGCCGCCATAACCAATCGTTGTAATGCTACATCGGAAGTTAAATACCCAGAGCGTTTCCAGATGCTAAATAGGGGATCACAAGCTTTCGGCTGAGATTTTGGCGCTAGCCATAATTCGGTGACTTGCGGCAAAATTTCTGTATTGCTCGCACCTTGCTGCAATTGCCACCTTAAGTTCAGACACGAGAGTCGAGCGTCGCCAATATCTTGATATTGTTCTACAAATACCTTTTTATAGTGCTTATTTGCTAAATAATTTAGCCACTTTTTTCTCAGCGGTACCGTAAATGGCGCATCAGGATATTGTTCCAGAAATTCGGTAATGGCTTTTTTATTGCGATACGTCATATGACGACGTAAATAAAGCGCTTGCGCGTATGGCGTCAACGGGTAATCATCAAGTTGGTTAACAAGCCTTTTATAAACCGCTTTTTTACCGTACTGAGCTTCATGCTCAACTTTGAGAAATAAGTCTTGTTCTGTGCTTAATGTTTGTGCGCAAGTCGTAAAAGCGCACAATACAATTAAGATGTATAGAATTCTAAACATATAGATACGGATCCAAATGGGGCGATATATAGAGAAATTTATGAGCCATCGCCTATCCTATTAATTCTAATTTAACTTACGTATTTATCAATTTAGCAATCGTCGTACCAGAAGGATTTTTTAAGCATTTTACAGTTATTCAAACGAACGTTTAAAAACAGTTGATTTTTAATCGAGAGCAAGCGACACTCGGTAACAAACACAACTGGTCGTACCTCAATATCAAAACGATAACCTCCTGTACCCTAATTCAGGTTATTGTTCTGATATCACCTAACAACTAGGAGAATAATAATGATATTTAAAGGCCAAACATTAACGGTCACATTGGAAGATAACGGCATCGGTCACTTCGTATTTGACGCCGCAGGTTCAGTAAACAAGTTTGATCAGCAAACTATTCAAGAGTGTAAGGATGCCGCCGCCGCCATCAATGCAGAGCCGAATATCAAAGGCGTATTGTTCAAATCAGCAAAACCCATGTTCATCGTTGGTGCAGATATCACAGAGTTTTTAGAAACATTTAAAAACGATGAAGAAACTTTGGTTGAATGGGTAAGAAAAAGCTCAGATATGTTTGACGCCATTGAAGACATTAAAGTACCTACGATTACTGCAATAAATGGATTTGCATTAGGTGGGGGCTTTGAACTGTGTTTGGCTACCGATATGAGAATTGCCGACCAAACGGCACAGGTTGGCCTGCCAGAGAACAACCTTGGTCTCATTCCTGGTTTTGGCGGTACGGTACGTTTACCACGTCTAATTGGCCCTGATAATGCCCTTGAATGGATAACGACCGCAAAACCGAAGAAACCAGACGCTGCACTTAAGTCCGGTGCTATTGATGCGGTTACAACAAGCGAACATTTAGAAGCTGCCGCGCTGAGCATGTTACAAGATGCCATCGATGGAAAATTGGATTGGAAAAAACGACGTCAACAAAAGTTAGACCCTATTAACTTTAACGAAACCGAATTAGAAAACGCCGTTACCGTAGCAAAAACAATGGTTATGGCAAAAGCAGGTAAACACTACCCTGCTCCTGTCGCCGCAGTTGAGTCAGTTTATGAATCCGCAGGCATGAGCCGCGACGACGCCATGCGAGTTGAAAACAAGTATTTTGCCAAATTAGCTAAGACTGATGCGGCCACTGCTATGATCGGTACCTTCATGAACGACCAGTTCGTTAAAGGCATTGCCAAAAAAGCGGCCAAAGGTACATCTAAAAAAGTAAACAAGGCCGCCGTGTTAGGTGCTGGAATTATGGGTGGCGGCATCGCTTACCAATCAGCTTCGAAAGGCACACCGATTGTCATGAAAGACATTGCCCAACAGGCGCTTGATCAAGGCATGGGCGAAGCCTCTAAAATACTGAACAAGAAACTGTCTAAAGGCAGATTGGATGGTAAAAAATTAGCGGCCACCTTGAACAACATCCAGCCTACTCTCGACTACAGTGCAGTAAAAGATTCTGACTTCGTCATTGAAGCGGTTGTTGAAAACCCAAAAATAAAAGCCGCGGTTTTATCCGAGACCGAAAATTTAGTTTCAGACGATACGATAATCACCTCTAACACTTCAACTATTTCAATTAACCAATTGGCGGAGAGTTTATCTCGTCCTGAAAACTTCTGTGGCATGCATTTCTTTAATCCAGTGCCAAGAATGCCTTTGGTTGAGATCATCCGAGGTGAAAAAACGTCAGATGAAACGATTGCCGCAACAGTTGCTTACGCAGCCAAAATGGGCAAGACACCAATTGTGGTCAACGACTGCCCGGGCTTCTTCGTAAACCGTGTACTTTTCCCTTATTTTGCTGGCTTCAGCTTGTTGCTTAACGATGGTGCAGATTTCGCGAAAGTCGACAAAGTCATGGAAAAAGAGTTTGGCTGGCCAATGGGACCAGCATATTTACTTGACGTCGTGGGTATAGACACCGCCGACCATTGTACGGATGTCATGGCACTTGGTTTCCCAACTCGTATGCCAAAACTGGGTAACGATCCGGTCACGACTTTATATAGAAATGAAATGTTTGGTCAAAAGAATGGCAAAGGGTTCTATACGCACACTTTAGACAAACGTGGTCGCCCGCAAAAAGCCGTGGACACCACCACCCTTGAATTACTAGCTGAAGTTGCACCTAACAACAAAGAGTTTGATAAATCAGAAGTGATTGAGCGATTAATGATACCAATGATCAACGAGACTATACGTTGCTTGGAAGAAAACATCGTTGCGTCTCCTGCAGAGGCTGACATGGCGCTGTTGTATGGAGTCGGATTCCCTCCTTTCCGCGGTGGTATTTTCCGTTACGTCGATACCATAGGTTTGTCTAAGTTTGTCGAGATGGCTGATAAGTATGCAGACTTAGGTGAAATTTATCAGGTAACGGATAAGACTCGTGAAATGGCTAAAGAAGGCCAATCTTTTTATTCAGTATACGGCGCGTAATGGGAGTTAAGAAATGAAAAATGTAGTTATTGTAGATTGCGTCAGAACAGCTATGGCAAAAGCGCGCAACGGTATGTTTGAAAACGTAAGAGCAGAAGATTTATCAGCTGCAGTCATGAAAGGTCTGCTAGAACGTAATCCGAAAGTTGATCCAAAAGAACTGGATGACGTGATCTGGGGTTGTGTTATGCAAACTTTGGAACAAGGATTTAATGTTGGTCGACAGGCCGCTTTACTTGCCGGTATCCCAACGTCTGTTCCAGCAGTGACAGTTAACCGTTTGTGCGGCTCATCGATGCAAGCTTTGCACGATGCGGCTGCAAAAATTATGGCAGACCAAGGCGATATGTTTATTATTGGTGGTGTCGAGCATATGACACACGTGCCCATGACACACGGCTTGGATTTCCACCCTGGCTTAAATTTGTCGACTGCTCAGGCAGCTGGTTCAATGGGGCTAACCGCAGAGGCGCTTGCTCGTAAGCATAATATCAGTCGTGAACAACAAGACGAGTTTGGTGCACGCTCACACCAATTAGCTTATAAAGCCTCAAAAGAAGGCCACTTCGATAATGAGATCATTCCAGTTGAAGGCCACAACGAGTTTGGTGCCCTCACCTTATGTGACTATGATGAAGTTATTCGCCCAGAAACCACAGTTGAATCGGTTTCAACATTGCGCCCTGTATTTAATCCTGTTAATGGCACGGTAACCGCCGCCACTTCATCTGCACTTTCTAACGGCGCTTCTGGCATGTTAGTAATGAGTGAAGAGAAAGCGAAGGAGTTGGGTTTAACTATCAGAGCTAGGATCACTGCCATGGGCGTATCAGGCTGTGAACCTTCAACCATGGGTTGGGGACCTGTGCCTGCCACAGAGAACGCATTAAAACGTGCGGGTTTAACAATTGAAGATATCGATGTGTTCGAGTTAAACGAAGCGTTTGCGGCGCAAGCCCTTTCGGTTGTGAAGGGTCTTGGAATCGAAGACAAGATGGATTCAATAAACATGAATGGTGGTGCGATAGCATTAGGACACCCTTTAGGGTGCTCAGGTTCTCGAATCTCCACTACCCTAATTAACAACATGGAACGCACAGACGCCAAGTACGGTCTGGCGACTATGTGTATCGGCTTTGGACAAGGCATCGCGACCATTTTTGAACGCGTCAGTTAATCTACATCATTAAAAGACTTAAAAGTGTAACGTTTATCACGTTGCACTTTTTTTTTGTCACTATAATATTAGTGACCCTGTTAAAGTTGATCCTCAAATTTATGGTTACATCCCCAAAAGACATAAACACTGACGAATATTTAGATGCACTTGGTTTGCGCTGTCCCGAGCCTGTTATGATGGTTAGAAAGGCAATCAGAAATATGGAAGTAGGCCAGACATTAATGGTTAAGGCTGATGACCCAGCAACGGTAAGAGATATTCCATCATTTTGCAGATTTATGGGGCATGATCTGGTCGAACAGTTTGTCGAATCAAAGCCGTTTTATTATGTGGTAAAAAAACTCAATTAGTGTTTTGCCTCTTGAAATTCAGATACTTTAATAGCACTGGGTTTCCCTTCAGTTAGCTTTACATGCAGAACGTAGTTTTCGGCTTTTGTTGGATTGAATCTATAACCCATAGCTAGTGGGGTCAATTCATCCCCACTATAAAAACAAGATAAAGGTCGCCAGGTATCAAGGGGTAGCTGGCGGTTTGCGTTTTTGGGTGCGCCACAATTTTTGTCTTTCGACAATACCTTGTCGGTAATTTTGAGGTGGTACTCCTGCCCATCCGAAATCATAGAAAACTCAGTTTCAAGCAAGTTGCCTTCTTCATTTTTTCTGAGCCGAAATTCAGGGCGTGCCTCCCACCACGTTATTTCACTTCGCATGTACCAGCTGCTGCTATTAGTTGTTTTGTTATTTAGCTGGCACGCATTAAGCGTTAACATCGCTAAAATTAATATTGTGAATTTGCCAGTCATAACGTATTACATGTCAAAAGTTTGATTTAGATTAGTCTCAATTAATAGATAAGCAAAAAAAAAGCCAGCTAAGCTGACTTTTTGATCTTTAATTTGTATTTAAGAACGCTAGATTAGAGTACTGAGATATCGGCGGTGAACATGAACAACCCCTGAAGCTTGCCCAGTATCGCTAAGCGATTATTTTTAACCGCTTCATCATCCGCCATAACCATGACGTTATCAAAGAAGTTGTCAATAGGTTCTCTAAGTTGAGCCAATTCAGTTAAGCCCACAGCATATTCGCCATTATCAAACGCTTCGGTTACTTTTGATTCTAACGCACTAATTGCCGCTACTAAGTTCTGTTCGTCAGTATCTGACAATAACGCGTTATCGATTTCTGCAAAGAAATTTGCAGCATTTTTACTCAATATGTTGTTAACACGTTTGTTGGCAGCAGCCAAAGAAACTGCGGCATCCAGTTGAGCAAAATCAACAACCGCTTTTAATCGACGTTCGAAATCTAAAGCTGACGTCGGACGTTTTTGCTCGACCGCACGGATCATTTCTACCTTGATGCCCTGCTCTTGGTAATGCGCCTGGAAACGACCTAACATGAAATCAACCACATCGTTAATGGCGTTTTCGTTCGTTAGTTTGTCACCGAATTGCTCGGCTGAGAATTCAGCAAGCGTTTTAAAATCAACTTCTAGTTCTTTTTCAATCAAGATACGAATGATACCGATTGCTGCACGACGAAGAGCGAACGGGTCTTTATCACCTTTCGGAAATTGACCGATCCCAAAGATGCCCACTAGAGTATCGAATTTGTCCGCTAGCGCAACAGCACAAGCTTCCACTGAGCTTGGTAATTCGTCACCAGCAAAACGCGGCATGTATTGTTGATAAAGCGCATCCGCAACAATTGGATCTTCACCATCATTTAGCGCGTAATACTTGCCCATCACACCTTGAATGTCGGTAAATTCCATGACGACTTCGGTCATCAAATCGGTTTTACATAGAAGGCCTGCGCGCTTGGCTAATTCCGCGTTACCACCAATGTTCGAAGCTATGTAACCTGATAGGGTCGCGATACGCTCGGATTTATCTTTTAAAGTACCCAATTGCTTCTGAAATAAAACACTTTCTAAACTTGTTAAACGTGATTCCAAGCTATGTTTTTTATCTGTGTTATAGAAAAACTCAGCATCCGCTAGCCTAGGGCGAACCACTTTTTCATTACCTTCAATGACCTGTATCGGGTCTTTACTCTCAATGTTGGAAATGAAAATGAACTTAGGCAGTAAGTTGCCGTCGTTATCTAAAAGCGGAAAGTACTTCTGATCGTCCTTCATCGTATAGATTAGCGCTTCAGCGGGCACATCCAGGAAACGCTCTTCAAACGTACCTACCAAAGCAACGGGCCACTCTACCAATGATGTGACTTCATCTAACAGATCCGCGTCTTCAATGGTCTTTGCATCACTATCAGAACAAATTGCTGACATCTGTTCGGTAATAACGGACTGGCGGGCTTTATAGTCAACTAAAACGTAAGCGTCTTTCAGTTCAGCTTCGTAGCGGTCTGCATGAGTAACTTCAATCAACCCACGGTGATGGAAACGGTGCCCCTGAGATTGATTTGACGCCTCTAAACCGAGAACAGATGCTGGCAGTACTTTGTCGCCATATAGTGCGATGAGAGTATGCACAGGACGAATAAACTCTTCTTTACCCGCGCCCCATTTCATAGGTTTAGGTATTGGCAATTGTTTGATTGCCTGAGCCAAAAAGCCGTTTATTAACTGTTCTAATGACTTACCTGCAACCGTAGCCGTATGTAATAGCCATTCACCTTTGTCAGTTTTTAGGCGACCTGCTTCGTTAATATCTATGCCACAACCACGAGCCCAGCCTAATGCCGCTTTTGTAGCATTACCATCTGCATCGAACGCTGCTTTAGTTGCAGGCCCACGTTTTTCAACTTGCTTGTCTTCTTGCTGAGCTTGCAATTTGTTCACACGCAATGCCAGGCGGCGAGGTGCGGCGAACCACTCAATATTTTCGAAAGACAATTCTGCTGCAATCAGCTGCTGCTCAAAACCCTCTTTAAACGCAACGGCTAACTTTTTGAGAGACTTTGGTGGTAACTCTTCAGTACCCAGTTCAATTAGTAAATTTTCTTGATTCATAATTCCAGCCCTTACTTAGCTTCTGCGTTGTCTTGGCATAAAGGGAAACCTAATGCTTCACGGGCATCGTAGTATGCCTGTGCGCAAGCTTTTGATAAGGTTCTTACTCTTAAAATGTAACGCTGTCTTTCTGTTACTGAAATGGCGTGACGAGCGTCTAACATGTTAAATGCGTGAGACGCTTTCATAACTTGCTCATAGGCAGGAAGTGGTAAGCCAGCTTCGATTAGCTTTTGGCTTTCTTTTTCAGCTTCATCAAATTCGTTGAATAGTGCTTCAACATTTGCGTGCTCGAAGTTGTAAGTAGATTGCTCTACCTCATTTTGATGGAACACATCACCATAAGTTACCTTGCCCATTGGACCGTCGGTCCAAACAAGGTCGTAAATGCTATCTACACCTTGCAGATACATGGCAAGACGTTCCAAACCATAAGTGATTTCACCAGTAACTGGCGAACACTCAAGGCCCCCAACTTGCTGAAAATAAGTAAACTGTGTCACTTCCATACCGTTAAGCCACACTTCCCAACCTAGCCCCCAGGCACCTAATGTCGGAGACTCCCAGTTGTCTTCTACGAAACGAATGTCATGAACTAGTGTGTCAATACCTAACTCTTCCAAAGAACCAAGATAAAGCTCCTGAATGTTCTTAGGTGAAGGTTTTAACATTACCTGGAACTGGTAATAGTGTTGCAATCGATTTGGGTTTTCACCATAACGTCCATCCGTAGGACGACGGCATGGTTGTACATATGCGCTGCTCATAGGTTCAGGACCTAATGAACGTAAAAAGGTCATAGGGTGAAATGTACCTGCGCCTACTTGCATATCTAATGGTTGTATAATGACACAACCTTGTCTCGCCCAATAATCTTGCAACGCAAGAATGAGTCCTTGAAAAGTATTTATATCGTATTTACTCATATTTTTTCTATTACCAGTAAAGGTTAACTGGGTTTTTCCTATTTTCTAAGACAACAAAAGCGCAAATTATATTTTGCGCTTTTTATGTCGGTTTAGATTTTAAATTGTGAATTACACGTCCAGGTTAGCCACTTTCAGAGCGTTCTGGTCGATGAAGTCTCGTCGAGGTTCAACGTGATCACCCATTAAGGTTGTAAACAATTGATCACAACCAATGGCGTCTTCAATTGTTACCTGTAACATGCGGCGCGATTCTGGATCCATCGTAGTTTCCCACAGTTGCTCAGGGTTCATCTCACCCAATCCTTTGTATCGCTGTATATACAATCCGCGTTTAGACTCTTTCATTAACCACTCAACGACGCTGCCAAAGTTATCAATAGGCATGCGTTTTTCACCACGGTTGATGTAGGCACCACTTTCAAGAACATTCAAATTGATTTCAGCTACAGCAGCAATGCTGGCGAATTCACCTGATTCTAAAAAGTCTTTAGTGAAAACATAGTCACGATCGACACCATGTTGACGAACACGGAATTTTGGTAGTGACAGGTTACGTTCTTCATCATGTGCAACTAATGCTGTATAGATTACACCTTCGGTTTCAGCATCATTTAGATACTTAACAAAGTTGTCCGCCCAGGCTTGTACTTCCGACTCATTATTCATACTTTCGATAGAAAACGCCGGCTGGTACATAAGACCATTCAATATTTTCGGGTTAATTTTTTTGTTTAGTTTCTTAATGCTCAGTTCAGCCAGGTGATACTGATTCATCATCTTCTCTAATTCAGCGCCATTTATCGCAGGTGCGTGTTCATTTACATGCAAGGCACTGTTTTCTAAAGCAAGAGTGGTAAGGTATTCATTTAGGACTTCATCGTCTTTAATGTAACGCTCTTGTTTGCCCTTTTTCACCTTATAAAGTGGTGGTTGAGCAATATAAATGTAACCACGTTCAACCAGTTCTGGCATTTGGCGGTAAAAGAACGTCAACAACAAAGTACGAATGTGCGAGCCGTCGACGTCAGCATCGGTCATGATGATGATGTTGTGATAACGCAACTTTTCAGGGTCATATTCATCACGACCTATACCACAGCCTAATGCGGTGATTAGAGTACCCACTTCTTGAGAAGAGATCATTTTGTCAAAACGTGCTTTTTCTACGTTTAATATCTTACCCTTCAATGGCAATATAGCTTGGTTTTTACGATTTCGACCTTGTTTGGCAGAACCACCGGCCGAGTCACCCTCCACTATATATAGTTCAGATTTACCTGGATCTTTTTCCTGACAATCAGCAAGTTTACCCGGTAATCCAGCGATATCTAATGCGCTTTTACGACGAGTCATTTCACGAGCTTTACGAGCCGCTTCACGAGCTCGTGCAGCATCGATAATTTTCATAACGATGTTTTTGGCAATAGAAGGATTTTCAACCAAGTATTCTTGTAACTTCTCACCCATGGCCTGTTCAACCGCAGGTTTAACTTCAGAAGAAACCAACTTGTCTTTAGTCTGAGATGAGAACTTTGGATCTGGTACTTTTACTGAAATAACGGCGGTCAATCCTTCACGAGCATCATCACCAGACGCGGAGACTTCTACTGCGTTTTTGCCTTTACCTTTGTTAAGACCTTCGGAACTCATGTAGTTATTTAGAGTTCTCGTTAACGCCCCTCTAAATCCACTTAAGTGGGTACCACCATCACGCTGTGGAATGTTGTTGGTAAAACAAAGGATGTTTTCCTGGAAGGAATCGTTCCATTGCATTGCAACTTCAACAACAATGCCGTCATCTTTTTCTAACGTGAAATAGAAGATCTCATCATTAACTGAGTTTTTGTTGGTATTTAGATATTCAACGAAGGCTTTGATACCACCTTCAAAAAAGAAATGTTCTTGTTTATCTTCTTCTCTTTCATCAACGATGCGAATAGATACGCCTGAATTAAGGAAAGATAACTCGCGAATTCGTTTAACTAAGATGTCAAAATGGAATGTAATATCAGAGAAGATTTCTGCACTAGGCCAGAAACGAACTTCAGTACCATTTTCTGTTGCTTCACCAATTACTGATAATGGCGCAACTGGCTCACCTAAATGATATTCTTGCTCGTGTAGTTTGCCATCACGACGAATTGTAAGAACCAACTTATCACTTAGTGCGTTTACAACGGATACACCTACACCGTGAAGACCACCAGAAACTTTATAGCCAGAGTCTTCACCACCAAATTTACCGCCAGCGTGTAGTACTGTCATGATGACTTCCGCTGCAGATACCCCTTCTTCAGGGTGTATTTCAGTTGGTATACCACGGCCATTATCTTTGACCGATACTGAACCATCTAAGTGGATTTTAACCACAATATCACTACAGTGGCCTGCTAATGCTTCATCAATGGAGTTATCCAAGATTTCAAACACCATGTGGTGTAAGCCTGATCCATCATCAGTATCACCTATATACATACCTGGACGTTTACGTACTGCATCCAGACCTTTTAGGACTTTAATACTCGACGAATCGTATTCATTTTCTACGGACATAACTGCTCCATACTTTCTGGTCTTACGGTTCCATGTTCCACGTGGAACACATTGACCGAATTTGTGTAATTCATAAATTCCTTTGCAATCTTGTTTTCTATCCCTGTGACAAAAATCTGAGCACCAGAATGTAATAACATTTCTAACATTGTGCTCCGTGTGTTTTCGTCTACTTCTGAAGGAAGATCATCAACTAACATCAGTAAGTTTTTTTTGGTCGTCGATTTTACAATTTTAACCATTGCAACTTCCAACAAATAAAACAACATTTTGGACTGCCCTCTGGACAATCTATTACTGATGTCTTCGCCATCCTTCACAAAAATGATATCAGCTCGATTTGGCCCAAACCCAACCTGCTTGTATTTAATATCTTTTTCAATTTGAGCATGAATCTGTTGTTCGGTATCCAGTTCATGATTTAATACAAAAGACTTTTTTTTGTACTTTAGTTCAAGACCTACGATAAGTTCAGCGTATTCATTCTCTTTGAGTTCTTCCGCCAAATCCTCAATAGCTATTGAAAAATGTTTCTCAAAAAACAGTTCTCGATAACTTTCGATTTTTTCTGCTGCTTCAATCAGGCTTTTGTACCAAAAGCTCAATTCGCGTCTATCTTTCTGTCGTTTTCTCAACAAGACATTGGTCTGTTTCAACAATTTACTGTAGTCAGACCATGATTTCTGAAAACCATGTTCCACGTGGAACAACCCAAAATCGAAAAAACTTCTTCTCGCTTTTGGTGAACTATAAAACACATCAAAACTTTCAGGCGTTATGATTTGCACTGGAAACAAAGCTGAAGCTTCTGACAAACGATGAATAACTTCACCATCCAACTTCATCTTAGTTAAGCCATCAGAGTGCAAACCAATGCCAAGTTGATGTACTTCTTCTTTCTGTTTTATTGTCGAACTGACAGCTAGCATCTGACTATCAGAATTTAACAAGTGTATCTTCTTGTTAGTTCTAAACGACTTAGCTCGACTTAGGTAAAACAGAGCTTCAAGAATGCTCGTTTTACCGCTGCCGTTCTTACCATAAAAAACGTTTACATCTGCATCCGTTTTTAACGATGCTGACTTGATGTTACGAAACCCAAGCAGATTTACGGACTCAATCAACACACAATAACTTATTGATATAATTACAGTTTCATCGGCATTACAACATAAAGGCTAGATGCATCATCATAACCTTCTATCAATGCACTACTGTTAGAGTCCGCCAACATAATTTTAACCGTATCTGTCTTAATGTTATTTAAAACATCGATAATGTAAGAGACGTTAAAACCAATTTCTAAACTATCACCTGTATAGTCAACTGCCGCCGACTCCTCTGCTTGTTCTTGCTCTGGGTTGTTTGCCGAAACTAACAATTCACCACTAGAAAGATTTAAACGTACCCCTTTAAACTTTTCGTTCGACAAAATAGAAACACGTTGAAATACGTCTTTTAACATAAATTTGTCGGCAACAATCGTCTTGTCCCCACCTTGAGGTAAGACGCGACGGTAGTCAGGGAAACGACCATCAACGAGCTTAGTCGTAAAAACAAAATGCTGTTCTGTTATGCGAAGGTGATTTGTTCCTAAATGCAACGCAATGGTTGCATCATCGTCTTCTAACAAACGTAATATTTCTAAGACCGCTTTACGAGGCACAATAACTTGTCTTTGTTCACTAACCCCATTAGTCACCGACTGCTGAGCCAGTGCAAGTCTATGTCCATCAGTAGAAACCGTTCGGATAACATTAGGCTCCAATTCAAACGACATACCGTTCAAATAATAACGAACGTCCTGATTAGCCATAGAAAAATGCGTGCTTTCAATCAAAGCTCTTAAGGTATGACGGGTTAATTCAATTTGATCTGAACTATCCCACTCTTCTAGGTTTGGGTAATCGCTCGCTGGCAGTGTTGAAAGACTGAACTTACTCTTTCCGGATTTAACAACGGCAGAATGGCCTTCCACCTTGAATTCAATTTCGGCGTTATCTGGAAGAGAACGACAAATATCAAATAATTTTTTTGCTGGAACCGTAATAGCACCGGCTTGAATAACATTATCTGGCACCGTAGACGCAACTAGCTCTACTTCCATATCCGTACCAGTCAACTTCACTTGCTCAAGAGAAGTTTCGATCAAAACATTAGATAAGATAGGTAAGGTATGTTTACGCTCGATTGCCCCTGAGACTAAGGTCAACGGTTTTAATAACGAGTCTTTGCTTATTATTATATGCATCTATTGATTCCCATTAAGATGATAGAATTCGAATCAAATTCTGAACATCTTCTTTTATCTCGTGACTTTCTTCTTTTAATTCTTTTATTTTACGGCACGCGTGCAACACAGTTGTGTGATCGCGGCCACCAAACGCATCGCCAATTTCAGGCAAGCTGTGGTTAGTTAATTCTTTTGCTAAAAACATCGCAACCTGACGAGGTCTTGCGACTGAACGACTGCGACGTTTTGATAAAATATCCGCCACACGAATCTTAAAGTATTCAGCAACGGTTTTTTGAATATTATCTATTGTGACTAATTTGTCCTGCAGAGCTAATAAATCCCTCAACGCGTCTTTTACAAAATCTATCGTAATTGGACGGCCAGTGAAGTTAGCATTCGCTATCACCCTATTCAATGCCCCTTCTAACTCACGAACATTGGAACGTAATCGTTTAGCTATGAAAAACGCCACTTCTTCAGGCAATTTAACTTTGCTCTGATTCGCTTTTTTCATCAAAATAGCCACTCTGGTTTCTAGCTCTGGTGGCTCAATTGGAACGTTCAATCCCCATCCAAAACGGCTTTTTAATCTGTCTTCTACACCATCTATTTCTTTTGGATAACGATCTGAAGTCAAAATGATTTGTTTGTTGCCTTCCAACAAGGCATTAAATGTATGAAAAAACTCTTCCTGCGAACGGTCTTTTTTTGCAAAAAACTGAATATCATCGATTAACAAGGCATCCAAGCTACGATAATAACGTTTAAACTCTTCTATAGCATTATTTTGCAGCGCTTTTACCATATCCTGAACAAATCGTTCAGAGTGCATATATACGACTTTGGCATCTTTTTTACGGTCCATGATGCCATTACCAACAGCGTGTAATAAGTGAGTTTTACCTAAACCCGTACCACCATAAAGGAACAATGGATTGTAAGCGCCACCAGGGTTATCTGCGACTTGCATTGCAGCTGCACGAGCCAATTGGTTACTGTTACCCTCTACAAAGCTATCAAACGTATATGAATCGTTTATGTTCGATTTATGGTTCGCCCTTGGCGGAGTTGCTGGCGCTACCGATGCAACAGGAGAACTCTGCATCGTTGCCTGATTAACATTATTAGGAATATTGCTCGTTGCCGCAGCATGTTGCACAGGTGGCTGTGTAACATTCATTTTTGAACCAACGTCGAAGTTTAATCGTGGTGCAGGGCCTTGATCACTAAATTGATTAAGCAATTCAGTAATGCGATTCATATACTTGTCACGTACCCAATCCAGCACGAAGCGATTTGGCGCGTATAAAGTAATGAGCTGTTCGGAACATTGAACCTGAAGTGGACGGATCCACATGTTGAATTGCTGTTGAGACAACTCTTGTTCCAAAACCTGAAGGCAGCTCTGCCATAGAGACTGATACACTGACTATCCTAATTTGATAACGATTATAATTATAGAGTTTTTGAAGCGGCGGTTATTATGCACCAATTTTATCCACAAACTCAACTAAGATCAGGAATAAAAAAACAATAATATTTCGTTGTAGATTCAAATACCTACAAAGCCATATTTTTCGCGGGGTTTAACCGCAAAAATCAGACCATTTCTAGGGCAAAATCAAAAACGATTCAACGCTATTTGAGGATAAAGTTATACACAACATTACGTAAGTTAAATCCACATTTTGTTAACAACCTGTATATTACCGCTTTTTTTTCAAGATCTGGTTGACTAATAAAGGATCAATCTATATTATTCGCCGTCCTTTTTTGGGGCCCTGCGGGGGTCGCGACCTGCGGGTTCGAAAGGTTCCACTGATAATAAAATCAACTGGAATTAAAAGTAGTAACTTAAACCGATCGGATGGATTTTAAATATGAAACGTACATTTCAACCTAGCGTTTTAAAACGCAAACGTACTCACGGCTTCCGTGCTCGTATGGCAACTAAAAACGGCCGCCAAGTTCTAGCGCGTCGTCGTGCAAAAGGGCGTGCTAAGCTTTCTGCATAATAGTGAAAAGTTATTCTTTTCCCAGGGAGTTACGTCTGTTAACTCCCTCGCAATTTTCCCGCATCTTTGATCACCCGGTAAAAGCCGTTTCCGATCACTTTACTCTTCTAGCTAAATTTAACGATACCGAACACCCTCGACTTGGTTTAACCATCGCCAAAAAGAAAGAAAAAACCGCCGTGGGTCGAAATCGAATTAAACGAGTTATTCGTGAAAGCTTCCGTTTAAATCAACACAATATGCCAAACATAGACATAGTGGTAATAGCTAGAGATAAAATTGGTGAAGCAGAAAATAAACAGCTTCACAAACAATTAAAGAAACTATGGAAAAAAATAAGTCTCCGCTGCGAACAGTCCTCAAAACGATAATCGTTTTTTATCAAAAGGCCGTCAGCCCTTGGTTTCCAGCCAAGTGTCGGTTCCATCCTAGCTGTTCACATTACGCAATTGAGGCAATAGAAACACACGGATCGATAAAAGGTTCTTGGTTAAGTATCAAACGTATTCTAAAATGCCAGCCTTTAAGCAAAGGTGGGTTTGATCCTGTGCCAAATTCATCCCATTCAATTACAGAAGACAAAGAGAAATAAGCGCTATGGAATCGCAACGTTCGTTTTTATTCATTGGTTTAGCCTTGGTTAGCTTTTTGCTTTTCCAACAATGGCAAGTCGATTACAACACGCCGACCCAACCTGCCGCTCAAGTAGCGAGTTCAGCCCCAGTTAATTCAGGTACAGCATCTGCACTTCCGTCGTCTGATGCAGCGGACTTGCCTTCATCAGATAGCGCTCAACAGATTGTTGCAACTAAAGCCAGCCCTAACTTGGTCAAAGTTACGACAGATACGTTAGAAGTGTTGATTGATACCAAAGGTGGTGACGTCGTTTCTGCAACGTTACTGCAACATGACTTAACGCATCAATCTGAAGAAAAGTTCCACCTGCTTAGTCAACAAGCGAACTATGTTGCGCAGTCTGGTCTAGTTGGCCGTAATGGTCCTGACGCTAACCGTGAAGGGCGCCCAGTTTATTATATCGAACAGGTAGAGTGGGAACTAAAGGACAACGCACTTAGCGTACCAATGACGACGACGTCAAAAGATGGTTTAACCGTTACCAAGACATTCTATTTTGAGCGCAATAAACACTCAATCGAAGTTAAGTTCGATATCAAAAACAGTTCGAGCAATACACTAGAAGTTCAACCGTTTTATCAGTTAAAACAACAGATTTCTGGTCCTGAGAGCAGCATGATGATGCCAACATATCGTGGTGGCGTGTACTCAACTACCGATGAAGCCTATGAAAAATATGACTTCGAAGATATGGCTGATTTGGCCCTGAATAAAACAACTTTAGGTGGTTGGATAGGCATGATCCAGCACTACTTTGTTACGGCCTGGGTTCCGGCACAAGAACAACAAAATAAATTATATTCCATCATTACAGGTGGCAACGCTGCAGCAATAATTGGTGCTAAAACGCCAGCAATGGTAGTTAACCCTGGTGAGTCTATCACTGCAAAAGCAACATTGTTTGCAGGCCCTAAAAATCAAGCAGAACTTGAATCATTACATGACACGCTTGACCTTACGGTTGACTACGGCTTCTTATGGTTCATCAGCCAAATGCTATTCTCAGGTCTGGTGTGGATTTATGGCATCGTAGGTAACTGGGGTGTAGCAATCATCCTAATCACAATTGTCGTTAAGACCCTGATGTATCCATTGACTAAAAAGCAATATGAGTCGATGGCTAAGATGCGTGCCTTACAACCTAAGATGGAGCAACTTAAACAACGTTATGGCGACGATCGTCAGAAATTTGGGCAAGCCACCATGGAGCTATACCGCAAGGAAAAAGTAAACCCAATGGGGGGTTGTTTACCTCTGTTATTACAAATGCCAATTTTCTTGGCGTTGTACTGGGTGTTCCTAGAAAGTGTTGAATTACGTCATGCGCCATTCGGCCTTTGGATCACGGACCTTTCAGCGAAAGACCCCTACTTCATCCTGCCAATTTTGTTTGGTGCTTCGATGTGGTTAATGCAGAAGTTAAGTCCGACTCCGTCTGCAGACCCTATGCAGCAAAAAATGATGATGTGGATGCCTGTCATCTTCTCAGTATTTTTTGTCATGTTCCCAGCTGGTCTCGTACTTTACTGGTTCATTTCAAACGTTATTTCAATCGCACAAATGTTGTATATCTACAAGCAGTTAGATAAAAAGGGCATTGTAAAAAAAGCCTAACGAAAGAATAAAAATACGTTAAAATTAAGGCGACTTTAGGGTCGCCTTTTTGTTTGCTAAACCTTTTTGAGATGTATCATGTCTGAAATCACCCCACAAAACGACTCAATTGTTGCTCAAGCCACAGCTCCCGGAAAAGGCGGAGTTGGTATCATTCGAATTTCGGGCCCTCACGCCAAACTGGTTGCAGAAAAAATCTTAGGCAAATGTCCTAAACCTAGATATGCAGATTATTTGAAATTCAAAGCCTTAAATGGCGAAGTGTTAGACCAAGGCATTGCATTATATTTCCAAGGACCAAATTCTTTCACTGGGGAAGATGTATTGGAATTACAGGGTCATGGCGGGCCAGTGATCCTCGATTTATTGTTGCAGGAAATAACTAAAATTGACGGGCTTCGGCTTGCCCGAGCTGGTGAATTTTCCGAACGTGCATTTCTGAACGATAAAATAGACCTAACACAAGCCGAAGCGATTGCAGACTTAATTGAAAGTACTTCTGTGCAAGCAGCAAAATCGGCCTTACATTCGCTGCAAGGAGAGTTCTCTAACAAGGTTAATCAGCTAGTCGAACTCATGATCCACTTACGTATCTATGTCGAAGCGGCCATCGACTTTCCAGACGAAGAAATCGACTTTTTGTCCGATGGAAAAGTCGCTGGCGATTTAGATCACATCATCACTTACCTTGCGGATGTTCAAAATCAAGCAAAACAAGGCGCTATCATGCGCGAAGGTATGAAGGTCGTTATCGCTGGGCGTCCCAATGCTGGTAAATCATCATTATTAAATGCATTGTCAGGCAAAGAGTCGGCTATCGTTACTGATATCGCAGGAACAACAAGAGACGTATTAAAAGAGCATATCCATATCGACGGTATGCCACTGCATATAATCGATACAGCAGGACTACGTGAAAGCCCGGACAAAGTAGAACAAATAGGCATTCAACGAGCTTGGCAAGAAATAGAACAAGCAGACAAAGTTTTGTTAATGGTTGATGCCAGTGAAAATCAAAGCACCGACCCGGATAAAATCTGGCCCGAGTTTATCGAAAAACTTCCAGATAACATGCCTTTGACCATCATTCGCAATAAAATCGATTTGTTACCTGAAAACGCTCAAAACATAAATGAACAAGGTGATATCCCGATTATCTCAATTTCGGCACAAAATAATCTGGGTGTCGAAGCATTAAAAAACCACCTTAAAAAGGCCATGGGGTTTCAAGGCACAACAGAAGGCACCTTTATGGCACGTCGCCGCCACTTAGATGCATTAGAACGTGCTGCATCACATTTAGATACAGGAAAGGAACAACTTCACTCCTTCATTGCAGGCGAGATATTGGCTGAAGAATTACGTTTAGCGCAACAGCATCTAAATGAGATCACAGGTGAATTTAGTTCTGATGACTTGTTAGGCCGAATTTTTAGCTCATTCTGTATTGGCAAATAAGCCGATGTGTTGAGTTGAGTCAAATCAGATCTCACATGCAAATAACTACTAGGAAATTCAACAGAATAAGCTAATATCAAAGACTATAATTCGTATCTTAATTAGGGATTTGATTTAGATAATAATGAATCAATCATTAAGGATCGCCATGACTATTGTGGTTTTTGTCATGGCCTTTGTGCAACCAGTTGCAGCAAAGTCGTTGTCAATTGGCTTAACCATAGACATGTCAGGAGCCAACGCCCAGTATGCGCTCGACTTTAAAAATGGCGTTGAAGCTTTCATCACGGCAGAAAATGCCAAAAAACGTTTCGGTAACTACAAGCTTAAACTTGTGGTAATGGATGACTTTGGCAAACCAGAACGCGTCTATACCAATACCAAACGCTTGTTAAAACACAAACACGTTTTAGCCCTGCTTTCAAATCATGAACTTAAACACGTGCCCAAATTATTAAATTTGGCCACGTCCCATAAAACCCTATTATTAACCTCGAACTCCAATGACATCAGGCTCAACCGAAAACAACTAAATGTCATTGGACAGCTAACTGCTCCACCTAACAAACTACTGGAGCCAGCGCATCAACTCATTAAAGAAGCTAATAAAATTTATCTCGTCAGTGATCAGCCTACAACTACAAAAAAATGGTTTGAAAGCCTCGTTCAACTAACAAATAGGCCTGTTTATCTAGTAAGCAGAGACAAAATTAAGACGCAGTCCCCTACAGAAAATATCCTCTATGTTATTGATCAAAACTTTGCTAATGCCGCTAATTTCATTCCCGAATATTTGGCAACTAGCGAACTTGCCAAAATTTTAATATTGCCAAGAACAGGTGCCTCTCTTTTAGCAAATGCCCTTAATCACAACCTAGATAGCAGTCAATTGTCGAACCTATTTTATTTGAATACCGTTCCTTTACATGATTCATCATCACCAATGTTAAAGCGCTTCTCTGAAGATATGGAAAAATTCAATCCCCATGCCACTCAGAGTCATCAGGCCCTGAAAGGCTATTTGTTAGCCTATTTCGCATCAGAGTCGATATATCACAGCGTCAAGGGTATAAAAACAGATTCAGTTCTTGATGTCGTTACACTTCCATTTCAAGTGTTAGATCAGGTTGTAGGTTGGGTAAAACATGCTGGTAGCGATATCAGCAGTGGCGAAGTCGTTGACACCTTTTCAAGAATGAAAAACTTTAATGCAGGTTTATACAAACTTATCAGCATAGATAAAAATCGCATTATTCTCGGTGATTCCTGGCTAACAAAATCGAACAAAATGGGCCAGTTTAAAGTGGTATCCTCCAATAAAGGAGGACGAACATAGTGTTTGTAAAAATGGGCCATCGAATTGTAGGTGAAGGGAAACTAAGGCTGCCGGTACTTTTTGCACTGGCAATAGCATTCAGTGCTTTGTGGTTAGTATTTACGTTTATTCTCAACTATTGGGCTACCAATAAACGTCAGGAAGACTTATCTGCATTAGTTGAACAAGTGGATGATCAACTCTACCGAAAAGGCGAGGATATTCGATATCAACTTTTAAGTTCTGCAAGTCTACTCGCATCACAAGATGAAACCATCAGAGCAATTAGCCTCAACGATCGGCAATTATTGTGGGACGACGTAAAAAATTTCTATAGAACATATTCCAGTCAGGCGCTGGTCAACCAAGTTCAAATATTTGACCAAAATGGCGAACTTCTTTCGAATTTAGGCACCAGTAACCTTACCAACCATTCGGTGCTTAGTCCGCAAGAGCTTATTGTTAAGACCGATGCGACCACAGGGTTACATATTAAAAACAACGGGGATATCGAAATATTTGCCGTAGTTCAGATCATCAACAATAAACAACTACTTGGTTACGTTCAGGTCTCCAAACCCCTAACTGAACTGGTGAATGAACTGGCTGATTTAAACAAGGTGACTTTATTCCTTTTAGCTGAAAAGTCACTAGTCTCAGAAGCTGAAGCGCAAAATTACCAAGCTAGTTTAGGGCTAAAAAGTAGATGGCATATTTTTAAAGATCTAGTTTTGTGTACACATAACCAAGGCAACATTAATCTAGAGTCAATCGCTCCAATTGTTGATTCCGCAGTAGAAAATAGTGATCAAAATAGCAAATTTTTACGAGACAAATTAAGTATTAACAGTAAACGAATGAACTTGGGTTTGTTGCCTGTGCATGATAGCGACGGCAATTACATCGGCAGATTGTTATTGCTCAAAGACATCAGTGATGAATATGCTTCCTACCAGATATCACTGCTCATCACCTCAATTTCGTTTGGCGTTATCATCAGTCTTATCTTCGTTTCGTTCTGGTTTTTCCTTGGCCGAATAGAAAAAGGCATCGCCAGCGCAGAGCAAGATCTTATCGAAACCAAGAACTTAGCAGAACAAGCCAGGGACGAAGCGGAACAAGCCAAACTTCAAGCAGAAGATGCAAACAAAATAAAATCTGAATTTTTAGCTAAGATGAGTCATGAATTACGTACCCCATTAAATGCCATAATAGGTATCACCGAAATGATGGCGGAAGATGCAGAAGAGTTTGCTGACGACGACTATATAGAACCCATGGGACGCGTATTGCGTTCAGGGAAACACTTATTGGCACTAATAAACGATATACTGGATTTATCAAAAATTGAAGCAGGCAAGATGGAATTACACCCAGAATGCTTCGACATTAACTTGTTTATCGGCGACATAAATCGCACATGTGAACCGCTCGCAAGTAAGAACAAAAATAACTTAGAAGTCAAAATGCGGGCTAATCTTGGTGACATATATACCGATAGCACGCGCTTGAAACAAGTTTTACTAAATTTACTCAGCAATGCTTGTAAATTTACCAACGACGGTTCGGTACAACTTTATGTCGATCATTGTAATGTGGACGACAAGCCTGGAGTGCAGTTTTCTATTATCGACACTGGCATAGGAATGACAAACGAGCAGTTAGCAATGCTATTTCAAGATTTTCAGCAGGTCGATTCATCAGCAACACGCAAATATGAAGGCACAGGGTTAGGGTTATCAATAAGCCAAAAGCTCGCAAACCTTATGGGCGGTAATATTATCGTTAATAGTACTCAAGGTGTTGGGTCCGAATTTATTTTTAAACTCCCATTAAACAACAGCAATGTTGAAATGGATCTTCAAGGACAACAACAGAATTTACGAAGTTCAATGGTTGATAATGAAGACTTAGAGAACTTACAAAAACACGTACTGGTAGTCGAAGATGATGACAATATGGTGCAGTTATTAAAGCACCATTTTGACAAGATCAATATAAGAGTAGTTGTCGCCAAAGACGGTAACCAAGCTTTGCAAATGGCACGATCTGAGATCCCGGATCTCATCACCCTCGACATCAACATGCCAAATCTCAATGGATGGGATACGCTTGCGGCAATGCGAGCTGACGAGGTACTGAAATCAGTCCCTATTGTTGTAGTTACGGTTCAAGAAGAAAAACGTAAAGGAATGGAACTCGGCGCTTCGGATTATTTAACAAAACCCATTAACAAAGATGACGTAATATCAATGGTGAACCGTTATACAGGAGTTGGTTCATGATTCGTGTGTTATACGTGGAAGATAATGAGGATAACATCTATATGTTATCCCGACGATTAAAACGGAAGTCGTACGATGTGCTTATTGCGCAGGATGGTCAGTCCGGGATAGAGATGGCTCACAGCCAAAAGCCAGACATTATTTTAATGGACCTTAGTCTACCTATAAAGGATGGTTGGCAAGCTATTAAGGAATTGAAACAAGACAGCCGAGTGAATCACATCCCGATAATCGCATTGTCAGCACACGCGATGGATCAACATAGAGTTGATGCGTTAGCGGCAGGTGCCGAAGATTTCGACTCAAAACCAGTTGATCTAAAAAGGTTAATTAGCAAGATCGATTTCCACTTACAACAATTGCAAAATCGCACCAGTGGTGAACAATAATGAATGTTGAAGCCAAAGTACTCGTTGTTGATGATAACGAAAACAACAGATATACCTTATGTCGTCGATTATCACGATTGGGTTATAACAATGTGATCGAAGCTGCGGATGGATTTGAAGCTTTGACAACTCTGGAAAAAGAACCCTGCGACATCGTTTTACTCGATGTCATGATGCCAGTTATGGACGGTTTTGAAGTACTGGATAAAGTAAAAAGTACGCCTAAGCTAGCCAATATATCAGTCATCATGATCTCTGCATTGGACGATATTGATAGCGTGGTGAAAGCGATAGAAATGGGCGCTGATGACTATCTGCCTAAGCCTTTTAATCCTATTTTATTAGGCGCCAGAATGAAAGCTGCAATCAGAAAGCGCCGTCTTGTCAACATAGAAACAAATTACTATAAAGACTTTGATAAAGACACTGACTTCGCGAAGTTAGAACTGTTCTCAGGCACTTTGGATAACGAGATGAACAAGAATCTCGATACTAGTTACTCCGTCATCTACATCCGGTTTGCCCATTACAATTTTATTAATCAAACGTTAAGTCCTGAACAAGCTACCGATTACATACAGCAACAAGCCATTCGCCTTTGTCAAATATGTACAGATGCGAATACCACTATAGGCCGTATCGCAGATGACGTTTTTGCCATATTCAATACCGCCAAAACCCTAACCATGTTGGCGGATGAAGCCACCATGATCGATAAACTTTACGCACCGCTAAAACGCCCTATTTTATTAGAAAAAGAGCAATTTGAAGGTAACGTTGGGATCGGTATTAGTATGGGTAAAGGCAGAGAGAAAAAACCGAAGGCCTTGATATCAAACGCAGCATTTGCTTCACAAACCGCTTTAGACAATGATACGGGCATCGCCTTCTATGATCCTGAGCTGCATCAAACCAACTTAGATAAATTCCATCTAGAGCCCAGATTACGAGAAGCAATCAAAAACCGTCTTTTGAAGTTGTTCTATCAACCTATAGTCAATGCACAGACCGAACAAATAGAAACATTTGAAGCCTTGATCCGTTGGATCGAACCTGATGGCACTATGATCTCTCCTTTTAAATTCATCACACTGGCTGAAGAAACAGGACTTATTTACGATATAGATGCTTTTGTGATCGACGAAACGTGCAGACAAATCGCCGTATGGCGTGAAAAGTATGGTTCAGACAAACAGTTTTCGATTGGTGTTAACATATCTGCTAAACATTGGGTTAATCCGATACTTGTTCAAGAAGTCCAGCAAGCGTTAACCAAATACAAAGTGCCTCCTAACTATCTGAAGTTAGAAATGACAGAAAGTGCCATGGTAGACGATGCAAAAACCGTCCAAAACATCGTAAAACTACTGAAAGGGCTTGGAATAAAGATAGCCTTAGATGACTTCGGAACTGGATATTCGTCGTTGGGTTATCTAATCGAGTTCCCGGTAAATATATTAAAAGTAGACAAAGTGTTTGTTGATGATCTACACACTGAGCCTAAAAAACAACAACTCATGAGCCACATTCTTTCTATTGCAAAATCTTTGGGTATGACCTCTATAGTAGAAGGTGTGGAACATCAGGAGCAAGCCGATATATTAAAACAACTTTGTTGTGATCAAATCCAAGGGTATTATTTTTATAAACCTTTGCCCGTGGAAGAGATAGAATCTATTTTTACCTGATCATAACTGGAATCTTATGTTAACCATTATAGTTGGAACCCAAACCGGCACAGCTGAGTTTGTTGCAGACGACATACTTGAATTATGCCAAAACCACCAAATTGAAGCACAAACTACATTAACCCCAGAAGAAATTGATATAAACCAAAACCAAACTTGGTTGATCTGTACCTCTACACATGGTGCAGGGGAGTATCCTGACAATTTAAAAGCCTTCATTAAAAAGCTGGAAGCGGCAGAAGATCTTTCTCACATCTCATACATGATCGTCGCATTAGGTGATTCTAGTTACGACACCTATTGTTATGCAGGGCACAAATTAGAGCAGCTTCTAAACATGCGGCATAGCCACAAATTAACGGATGTGTTTACTGTAGATGCTATGGATGATGAGCTTCCAGAGGACCTGGTAATACCTTGGTTAAGACAAAACTTATCGCTAATTAGTAAATAATCGAACATTAATAACTAATTAATCTAAGCAATCCCACCCCGATCTCTATTTTATGACGGATCTGATCTCCTCCTTATCAGATCCGGATCTACTCACAACTTCATCGTCACATAGTGCAAATTAACAGCTCATAACATCTAATCATCATGTTATACACATTATTCACACAAAGATGCTCCAAATTAGGATCCCCTGTGAATAAGATCCTTAAGATCTTTTGATCTAACTGAATATATCCTAATAATAAGTCTCTAACGAATTATGACTGTGGATAACACAGTGTATTTTCCCCAACTTATTACAACCTTGATCCAAGTTAGATCACAGTTAATGATCACTATAAGAGCTTATTAACAAAAGAAAAAAACTACTTACACACAGAAATTGAAAAGCTAATAATAATAAAAATAAAAGATCTTTAAATAGATCTTATATATATTAAGTGGCCTTCCTGATCGAAAACATCAATGCGATGAGTAAAAAATAACCGTTTCATTAAGATCAAAACCAAGCTAGAATACGCGCCCTTTTTTAAGGATCCCGTAATTTTCATTCTGAGGTGTAAATGATCTTTTCTGAGCAATTTGACGTAATAGTCGTAGGTGGTGGTCATGCTGGCACAGAAGCAGCGTTAGCTTCTGCCCGTATGGGACAACAAACATTATTGTTAACTCATAATGTTGATACGTTAGGTCAAATGTCTTGTAACCCTGCTATTGGTGGAATAGGAAAAGGACATCTAGTAAAAGAAATTGATGCATTAGGTGGCGTAATGGCTTTGGCTGCAGATGCTGGTGGCATTCAATTTCGTACACTGAATTCTTCAAAAGGTCCTGCAGTAAGAGCAACTCGTGCTCAAGCCGATCGTCAATTGTATAAGGCATTTGTTCGATCAACTCTAGAAAATCAACCAAATCTAAAAATATTTCAACAATCTTGTGATGATCTTATCGTTGAAGGTGAAACGGTTGTTGGTGTTGTCACTCAGATGGGACTTAAGTTTAAAGCAAAATCTGTAGTCATTACCGTAGGTACATTTTTAGGTGGCAAAATACATATAGGTTTAGAAAACCACTCTGGTGGCAGAGCTGGCGATCCACCTTCGATCGCTTTAGCTGACCGTTTACGTGAATTACCTTTTCGAGTCGACCGCTTAAAAACAGGTACACCGCCAAGAATTGATGCAAGAACCATTGATTTTTCAGTAATGCAAGAGCAACCTGGTGACACGCCTACACCTTATTTTTCTTATATCAGTGAAAAAGGATCACACCCTCAGCAGATCCCGTGTTACATCACTTACACCAATGAGAAAACACATGATGTGATCCGCTCAGGGTTAGACAGATCTCCTATGTATTCAGGTGTTATTGAAGGTATTGGGCCTAGATATTGTCCTTCAATAGAAGACAAAATCGTTCGTTTTGCTGACAAAGACAAGCACCAAATTTTTGTAGAGCCAGAAGGATTAACCACCCACGAAGTTTATCCAAACGGTATCTCAACCAGCCTTCCGTTTGATGTTCAACTAGAGTTAGTACACTCCATCGCGGGTTTTGAAAATGCTCATATCACAAGACCGGGTTATGCTATTGAATACGATTATTTTGATCCAAGAGATCTGAAACAATCTTTAGAAACAAAATTTATTAATGGACTATTTTTTGCGGGTCAAATCAATGGCACCACAGGATACGAAGAAGCGGGGGCGCAAGGCCTAATCGCGGGCTTAAATGCTGCGCTGCGTGCACAAGATACAGATTCATGGTCCCCAACACGAGATCAAGCTTACATGGGAGTCTTGATCGACGATCTTGCGACGTTAGGAACTAAAGAGCCGTATCGTATGTTTACCTCACGTGCAGAATATCGCTTGTTGTTACGAGAAGATAATGCAGACATCCGTCTTACCGAAAAAGGACGTGAACTAGGTTTAGTCTGTGACAAACGTTGGCAAATGTTCGGTGAAAAAATGGATAAAATAGCCGAAGAAAAAGAACGTTTGAAATCAAACTGGATCCATAAAGATCATTCTGCTGTGAATCAAATTAATGAATTGCTTAAATCACCAATCGCACGTGAAGCCAGTTTAGAAGATCTTGTTCGTCGCCCAGAAATTCGTTATCAGGATTTGATGGCCATTGAAGGTGTTGGACCAGCTTGCGACAATGAACAAGCGGCAGAACAGGTTGAAATTCAGATCAAATATCAAGGTTATATCGACCGTCAGATGCAAGAAATTGCGAAACAACAGCGAAATGAAAACACGTTATTGCCAGCTGATTTTGATTACGCCTCTGTAAGTGGCTTATCAAATGAAGTGGTTGCCAAACTGGAAAATGCGCGTCCAGAAACGATAGGTCAAGCATCTCGTATTTCAGGTATTACACCTGCAGCTATTTCTATGTTATTGGTTTATCTTAAAAAGCAAGGACTTCTGCGTAAGTCTGCTTAATTTCACAAAACTTCAATAAATTTATCGCTAGGTATGGCCAGCATTGCTGGTTATACTTTTGCGAAATTCGTATCGCCATCTAATGAGCTTCATTGAACAATGTTAAAACAAAAATTAGTCCGTTTAATCGGAGAAACGGAATTATCTTTAACTGAAGAACAAGTCGATAAACTAGTACGATATGTTGAGTTGTTGGATAAATGGAATAAAGCATATAACTTAACGTCAGTTCGAGATCCTCAGCAAATGGTAATCAAACATATCATGGATAGTTTGGTTGTTAGTCCTCACTTACGACAAGTGGACCATATTAATAAACACTTTATTGATGTTGGCACTGGTCCTGGTTTACCAGGTATTCCTCTATCCATCATAAATTCTGATTTGAAATTTACCTTGTTGGACTCTTTAGGCAAACGTATTCGTTTCATTACTCAGGTGAAACACGAATTAAAGTTAGATAATGTCACACCAGTGCAAAGTCGAGTGGAAGAGTTTGATGGCAAATTTGCGGGTGTCTTAAGCCGTGCTTTCGCGTCGATCACCGACATGGTGGAATGGAGTCATCACCTTTTAGCTAAAGATGGCCGTTTTTTTGCGTTAAAAGGCCAGCTAGATAAAGAAGAAATTGAAGCTTTACCCGATTTTGTTAAAGTTGACAGAGTTGAACCTCTATTGGTTCCGGAATTAAATGCTGAAAGGCACTTAGTGCTTATCGAACAGCTGTAAATTATTACTAATGGATCGTACATAACGTGGCAAAAATAATCGCAATAGCCAATCAGAAAGGTGGAGTGGGAAAAACTACATCCGCCGTAAATTTGTCTGCTTCCATGGCGGCTACAAAACGCCGGGTATTATTGATCGATTTGGATCCTCAAGGAAATGCGACTATGGGATCCGGTGTTGATAAGTATGAAGTTGAATTCAGCGCTTATGATCTATTAGTAGAAAACACACCTTTTGAACAAGTGGTTCAAACTGAAACTACTGGCGGATATCATCTTGTGGCAGCAAACGGCGATGTAACGGCTGCAGAAGTCAAAATGATGGAAATGTTTGGCCGTGAATTACGGTTAAAAACCGCATTATCTAAAATCACAGATCAATATGATTTTATATTTATCGATTGCCCACCTTCGCTCAATATGCTGACGGTTAATGCGATGGCTGCCGCCGATTCTGTTATCGTACCCATGCAATGTGAATATTACGCTTTGGAAGGTTTAACTGCTTTGATGGACACTATTCAATCATTGGCCAGTGTGTTAAATCCGGAACTAAAAATTGAAGGTATCCTTCGTACCATGTACGATCCACGTAATCGCTTGGCAAACGATGTTTCAGAACAGTTAAAACATCATTTTGGCGATAAAGTTTATCGTACCGTGATCCCTCGAAATGTCAGATTAGCTGAAGCACCTAGTTTCGGTTCTCCAGTGATGTATTACGATAAATCATCGTCAGGCGCAAAAGCGTATTTAGCTTTAGCGGGAGAGATGTTACGCCGGTCTGACCAAGCTCCTGCAAAAGCGACAGCGTAAAAATTTAAATTATTTAGTGGTAAAGGAAACAAAATGTCTGCTCGAAAACGTGGATTAGGTCGTGGTTTGGATGCTTTATTAGCAACTCAAACTAGCCAAAATCAAGAACAACAAAAATTAGATCCGTCAGCTGGGCAGAATGACGAGACCGAGCAATCAAAAGGGTTAAAAAAATTACCCATAGAGCAACTTCAACCTGGCAAATACCAACCTCGTAAAGATATGTCTCCAGAAGCTTTAGATGAACTGGCAGCTTCCATTAAGACTCAAGGCATAATTCAACCTATAGTTGTTCGTCCGGTTGACAATGAAAGTTACGAGATCATTGCCGGTGAGCGTCGTTGGCGTGCCTCTCAACTCGCTGAACTTGATACGGTCCCTGTTATCATTAAGGATGTCCCAGATGAAGCGGCGGTGGCTATAGCACTTATAGAGAATATTCAGCGCGAAGATTTAAACGCGATGGAAGAAGCTATTGCTTTGCAACGTCTTCAAGACGAGTTTGAATTGACTCATCAGGAAGTTGCGGACGCTGTTGGTAAGTCGAGAACTTCTGTTACTAACTATTTAAGACTTAATAAACTGGAATCAGACGTTAAAACGCTGATGGAACACGGTGATCTTGAATTTGGTCACGCCAAAGTTTTGTTAGGTTTAGCGGGTGATGAACAGGTATTGGCTGCCCGTAAAGTCGTGGCAAAAGAGTTAACGGTACGTGAAACCGAGAAGTTAGTGAATGCGATTAGCGAAGGTGAAAAACCAAAAGCGGAAAAAATCAAAGATCCTGACGTAAAACTTTTAGAGCAGCAGCTAGTAGAGAAACTGGGTGCCAAAGTCGAAATTTCTTACAATCGCAAAGGCAAAGGCAAAATGGTAATTTCCTATACTTCACTAGATGAATTAGATGGAATTATTACTCGTTTAAACTAACTCTTGTTTTTATTTTAATCGTCAAAGGTCAGAATTTCTGGCCTTTTTTGTAACTGTATATTGTCGACTTTTTTTATCATTTATTAATTAGAAATATTAATCCTAAAATACCGCCCTATATTCCAAAATAATTCGGAATATAATTCTAAATTATTCACTATTTTGGTGTCTTATCTGGTTCAAAATTACGTACAAAATTTCAGATTTGGCTGATTTGACACATTTAGTCAGTTATTTAGAGCATTTTTCTAAAATAGTGAAATTTTATTACACAAAACAGCCGTTTTTCGCGTTATTCCCTTCAAAGTCTACCTCAGCACAGCACTTGCAAATTAGCTATTTAAACGTATAATTTCGCGAGTTTTTGGCTCGAGCAACATAGAGTTACATTTTTTTATGTTGTTTTGATTAATAAATGAGCCATTTGAACGTCGATGATGACGAAGTTAAAAATTTAGGAAAATCGAGTTTTGGTTCAACACCTGACAAAACAAAACCGGTCTAAGGCCTTTAAGTTTCTAGCCTTCCAGTTTTTATTAGGGTTGTTGATATCGGTTTTAGTAGGAATTATTTGGGAAGTACAAACAGGCCAATCGTTTTTTATTGGTGTCATGTTAGATGTACTTCCCTCTTTTGTATTTACGATTTACGCGTTTCGCTTTTCTGGCGCTCAGCAGTTAAAAATTTTGACTGCCTCTTTTTATCGCGGCGAAACGGTGAAGATAATGTTAACTGGTGCAATGTTTATTGCAGTGATTAAGTTCGTACCGGTGGTATTTCCGGCGTTATTAATCGGATTTATGGTCATGAAAATAAGCCAGTTTTTTCAAACGATTTTTTTTTAATAACTTTAACATTTAGGACTGTAACTAATGGCTGGTGGAGATCAACTCACTGTTCAAGGTTACATCAAACACCACTTGACCAATGGGTCTGTGGGAGAAGGTTTCTGGACCTGGCACGTGGATACACTTGCTTGGTCAGTCGTTCTCGGTTTGGTGTTTATTCTTTCATTCCGCGCGGTAGCAAAAAAAGCAACTGTTGGGGTTCCTGGTAAATTCCAATGTTTCGTCGAGATGATCGTCGAATTCGTTGCACAAAGTGTTAAAGACACTTTCCAAGGGAAAAACCCGCTTATTGCACCATTAGCATTAACCATTTTTATGTGGGTATTGTTGATGAACATTATGGATATCATCCCTGTTGACTGGCTTCCTACTTTAGCTATGTTAATTGGTGGTGATTCTTGGGAAGCCATTGCAACGGGTAACTCTCACGTTTACCACAAAGTTGTACCTACTACGGACTTAAATACTACATTTGCATTAGCACTTGGTGTATTTGCGTTAATGCTTTACTACTCAATAAAAATCAAAGGTTTAGGCGGTTTCTTGAAAGAGCTTTATGCTCACCCATTCAACACGCCTTGGTTGTACTGGTTTAACTTCATTATCGAGTTCGTATCTTTATTAGCTAAGCCGTTATCACTAGCGCTACGTTTATTCGGTAACTTATACGCAGCTGAGCTTATCTTTATCTTGATTGCAGGTCTTATCGGCATGTGGCAGCTACCAGCTCACTTTATCTGGGCAGCGTTCCACATCTTAGTAATTCCTTTGCAAGCGTTTATCTTCATGATGTTAACCATTGTTTACTTATCAATGGCGCATCAGAAAGACGAACACTAATAGTTCAAAGAGATTTATCGCAGTTGGCTGAAAATGTCGACTGCCGGGCAGGAAGCCCAAACAATTTTATTAACTTTACTTTTAAACTTAACTTACATTTTGGAGAAAAATAATGGGTTTAACTTACATTGCTGTTGCTCTACTAATCGGTTTAGGCGCACTAGGTACTGCTATCGGCTTCGGTCTTTTAGGTGGTAAATTCCTTGAGTCTGCTGCTCGTCAACCTGAACTAGCGCCTCAGTTACAAGTTAAAATGTTCATCGTTGCTGGTCTTATCGATGCGATCGCGATGATCGGTGTAGCTATCGGCCTATACATTTTGTTCGCTGCTTAATACTTAGAAAACGGGTAATTTAGTTAGAACTTAATTTATAAGGAGAGCGGTTGTGACATTAAACGCCACTCTATTAGGCCAATCGATAGCATTCTTCTTCTTTGTATGGTTCACCATGAAATATGTGTGGCCACAATTGTTGAATGCGATCGAAGAGCGTCAAAATAAAATTGCTGACGGTCTTGCTGCATCTGAACGTGCAGAAAAAGACTTAGAACTTGCTCAAGCAAAGGCAGCTGAGAAGCTTAAAGAAGCTAAAACTCAAGCGGCTGAAATTATCGAGCAAGCGAAAAAGCGTGCAACACAAATCGTTGATGAAGAAACTCAAAAAGGTCATGACGAGCGTGAGAAGATCATTGCTCAAGGCCAAGCAGAGGTTATCGCTGAGCGTAACCGTGCAAAAGAGGAACTTCGCCAACAGGTTTCTGTTTTAGCCATTGCTGGTGCAGAGAAAATTTTAGAGCGTCAAATTGATGCTGCTGCCCACAGCGATATTCTAGATAAACTAGTTGCAGAACTATAAGCAGAGGAATTGAGCAAATGTCTGAATTGACTACAATCGCTCGTCCCTACGCTAAAGCTGCGTTTGATTTCGCTGTAGAAAGTCAAGCAGTATCAAGCTGGAGCGACATGTTGTCTTTTGCTGCAGAGGTAGCAAAAAACGAGAATGTTGTAACCTTCTTGGCTGGCTCTCACTCACCGGAAGTGACTTCTGATTTATTTATCAAAGTCTGTGGTGAACAACTGAATGAACAAGGCCATAACTTAGTAAAAGTAATGGCTGAAAATGGACGTTTGGTAGCCTTTCCTGCGGTGTCTGAATTGTATGAACAATTCAAAGCACAGTATGAGAATGAAATTGAAGTGGATGTCACTTCAGCAACCGAAATTAGCGATGCCCAACAATCATCCATTGTTGAAGCATTAGAAAAACGTCTAGCACGCAAAATTAAGCTGAATTGCAACATTGATAGCGCAGTTGTCGGCGGTTTGTTAATCAAAGCGGGAGATACCGTAATTGATGCAACCGTTCGCGGCAAACTAGAAAGACTATCAACTGTATTGCAATCGTAATTGGGGATTTGAGCATGCAACTTAACTCAACTGAAATCGCCGAACTGATCAAAAAACGTATTGAACAGTTTGACGTTGTCAGCGAAGCTCGTAACGAAGGTACTATCGTATCAGTAACTGACGGTATCATTCGCATCCATGGTCTTGCAGACTGTATGCAAGGTGAGATGATCGAACTTCCTGGTAACCGCTACGCTATCGCACTTAACCTAGAGCGTGACTCTGTAGGTGCAGTAGTAATGGGTCCATATGCGGACCTACAAGAAGGCACAAAAGTAAAATCTACTGGCCGTATCTTAGAAGTACCAGTAGGTGACGCACTATTAGGTCGTGTTGTAAACACTCTTGGTGAGCCAATCGATGGTAAAGGTCCAATCGATGCAGCTGGTTTCGAACCAGTTGAAAAAATCGCACCAGGCGTAATCGACCGTCAATCAGTAGATGAGCCAGTACAAACTGGTTATAAATCTGTTGATGCCATGATCCCAGTTGGTCGTGGTCAGCGTGAATTGGTAATCGGTGACCGTCAGACTGGTAAAACAGCTTTGGCAATCGATGCTATCATCAACCAGAAAGACTCTGGTATTAAGTGTGTATACGTAGCAATCGGCCAGAAGGCTTCTACTATTGCTAACGTAGTACGTAAGTTAGAAGAGCACGGCGCGTTAGAAAATACTATCGTTGTTGCTGCTTCTGCATCTGAGTCTGCGGCGCTACAATTCTTAGCACCTTTCTCTGGTTGTACTATGGGTGAATTCTTCCGTGATAACGGTCAAGACGCTCTAATCGTATACGATGATTTGTCTAAGCAAGCTGTTGCTTACCGTCAAATCTCATTGCTTCTTAAACGTCCTCCTGGTCGTGAAGCATACCCAGGTGACGTATTCTACCTTCACTCACGTCTACTAGAGCGTGCTGCTCGTGTAAACGAAATGTATGTAGAGCGTTACACTGAAGGTAAAGTTAAAGGCCAAACTGGTTCTTTGACTGCCCTACCTATCATCGAAACTCAAGCGGGTGACGTATCAGCATTCGTACCGACCAACGTAATCTCGATTACCGATGGTCAGATCTTCCTTGAGTCAGACATGTTCAACGCAGGTATCCGTCCAGCTGTTAACGCTGGTATCTCGGTATCTCGTGTTGGTGGTGCGGCACAAACCAAGATCATCAAGAAACTAGGTGGTGGTATCCGTCTAGCACTTGCGCAATACCGTGAATTAGCGGCGTTCTCTCAGTTCGCATCTGACCTAGATGACGCAACACGTGCTCAGTTAGAGCATGGTGAGCGTGTAATGGAATTGATGAAACAGAAACAATACTCTCCAATGTCAATTGCTGACATGGGTGTATCTTTGTTTGCTGCTGAAAAAGGTTATCTACAGGACATCGAAGTAACTAAAATCTTAGACTTCGAAGCGGCATTAATCTCATTCATGAACGGTACTTACACCGAGCTTATGAACGACATCAATGCATCTGGTAACTTCAACGGCGAAATCGAAGCAAGTTTGAAAGAAGGCATTGAGAAGTTCAAAGCGACTCAAACTTGGTAATTAGGTTGGGTGAGCGCGCTTAAATATGAGAACGCTCACCTTCGTTGAAAGTTAATCGGAGAATCACATGTCCGGCGCAAAAGAGATAAAAGGTAAGATCGGGAGTATCAAGAATACTCAGAAAATTACCAGCGCGATGGAAATGGTTGCGGCTTCTAAAATGAAGAAAGCTCAAGACCGTATGGCGTCAAGCCGTCCATATGCGGAAACAATGCGTAAAGTGATTGGTCACATTGCACGTGGTAGCTTGGAATATCGCCATCCATATTTGGAAGAGCGTGAGATTAAGCGTGTAGGTTATGTGGTGATTTCGTCTGACCGCGGCCTATGTGGTGGCTTGAACTCAAACGAGTTTAAAGCCGTTGCACAAGACGTACAAAAGTACGTTGAAGCAGGTGTAGAAGTTGACTTTGCTGCCATCGGCACAAAGGCAATTGGCTTCTTTAACCGCTTCGGTGGTAGCGTTGTTGCTGCCAAATCAGGCTTAGGTGATGCCCCGTCTGTAACAGACGTTGTGGGCTCTGTTCGCGTCATGTTAGACGCGTACAATGAAGGCAAAATTGACCGCTTGTTCGTGGTTTACAACAAGTTTGTAAATACCATGACACAAGAACCAACGATCGATCAGTTATTACCTTTACCAAAAACAGAAAACGAAGAAGTGTCAGGAAAGTGGGACTACATCTATGAGCCGGATCCAAAAGCGTTGTTAGAAACGTTATTGGTTCGTTACGTAGAGTCTCAGGTATACCAAGGCGTAGTAGAAAATGCAGCGTCAGAACAAGCGGCGCGTATGGTTGCGATGAAAGCGGCAACCGATAACGCTGGTAGCTTAATAGATGAGTTACAGCTGGTATACAACAAGGCACGTCAGGCAGCCATCACTCAGGAAATTTCTGAGATTTGTGCTGGTTCTGCTGCGGTTTAGGTTTAAAAGAATTTAAGAGGAATAGTCATGAGTCAAGGTAAGGTCGTACAGATCATTGGCGCGGTTGTGGACGTAGAGTTTCCACAAGATGCAGTACCTGCGGTATATGACGCGATTAAAGTAACTAGCGGAGACCTAGCTGGTCTTACGTTAGAAGTTCAGCAGCAGCTAGGCGGTGGCGTTGTACGTTCAATCGCTCTAGGTACTACTGACGGTTTAGCACGTGGTGCAGAAGTTGAAGGTACTGGTAAAGGTATCGAGGTTCCAGTTGGTACAGCTACTCTAGGCCGTATCATGGACGTATTGGGTAACCCAATCGACGAAGCTGGTCCAATCGGTGAAGAAGAGCGTTACACGATTCACCGTGAAGCGCCTTCTTACGAAGAACAATCAAGTGCAACTGAACTACTTGAAACTGGTATCAAGGTAATCGACCTTGTATGTCCGTTCGCTAAAGGTGGTAAAGTTGGTCTATTCGGTGGTGCCGGTGTTGGTAAAACCGTAAACATGATGGAACTTATCCGTAACATCGCAATCGAGCACAGCGGTTACTCAGTATTCGCAGGTGTTGGTGAGCGTACTCGTGAGGGTAACGATTTCTACCATGAAATGAACGAATCAAACGTACTAGATAAAGTATCTCTAGTTTACGGTCAGATGAACGAGCCACCTGGAAACCGTTTACGTGTTGCACTAACTGGTTTGACAATGGCTGAGAAGTTCCGTGACGAAGGTCGTGACGTACTTTTCTTCGTTGATAACATCTACCGTTATACACTAGCTGGTACGGAAGTATCTGCACTTCTAGGTCGTATGCCATCAGCGGTAGGTTACCAGCCTACACTAGCTGAAGAAATGGGTGTACTTCAGGAGCGTATTACGTCAACTAAGACTGGTTCAATCACATCAATCCAAGCGGTATACGTACCTGCGGATGACTTGACTGACCCATCTCCAGCTACTACGTTCGCTCACTTAGACGCAACAGTTGTACTATCTCGTGACATCGCTTCTAAGGGTATCTACCCTGCGATCGACCCACTAGACTCAACTTCTCGTCAGCTTGACCCTCTAGTAATTGGTCAAGAGCACTATGACGTAGCACGTGGTGTTCAAACAACACTACAGCGTTATAAAGAGCTTAAAGACATCATCGCGATCTTAGGTATGGACGAATTATCTGAAGAAGATAAACAAACTGTATCTCGTGCTCGTAAGATGGAACGTTTCTTATCTCAGCCTTTCTTCGTAGCAGAAGTATTCACAGGCGCACCTGGTAAATATGTATCTCTTAAAGACACAATCGCTGGCTTTAAAGGCATCTTAGCGGGTGAATACGATGAACTACCAGAACAAGCGTTCTACATGGTTGGTTCAATCGACGAAGCTTTAGAAAAAGCTAAATAAGAATTAGGAGCGTAAAATGGCTGCAATGACTGTCCACCTAGACGTAGTAAGCGCGGAAGAAATGTTATTTTCTGGTCGTGTTGAAACGTTACAGGTGTCAGGTAGTGAAGGTGATTTGGGTATTTACCCGGGTCACGCGCCTTTACTGACTGCCATTAAACCTGGCATGATTCGCGTAGTTAAACAACACGGTGAAGAAGAGTTCTTCTACGTAGCTGGTGGTGTACTTGAAGTACAACCAGGTGCTGTTTCTGTGTTGGCTGACGTCGCGCTTCGAGGTGAAGACTTGGATGAAACTGCTGCTATGTCTGCTCAAAAAGAAGCAGAAGAAGCATTGGCGAACCCAAGTGCTGACTTCGAATACGCGGAAGCGGCGATTAAGCTTTCTGAAGCTATCGCACAATTACGTGTTATCCAGCAAATTCGTAAAGGCAAATAAGTTTCCTAAAGGAAATATTTCCATGAAAAAACCCGGCTTATGCCGGGTTTTTTGTTTTAACAAGCAGTAAATTTGCGAAGCTCCACACTTATCAATCACCTTGTAGCTGTTTTGTAATTTAACGTTCATTTCAATGTAATCTCCACTTTATAACGTCAGCAAAGGACAAAAGCTGGAGAGCACTTTATGTTTAATCGACTATTTTTTGATGATATGAATTTTCCACAAGGGTTTAGACGTTGTGGTGTTTTTACGATAAGTGAAGCGGAATACTTACAAGAAAACGGAACTCGTTTAAAAGCACTGGCGTATTCAGAAGCCTCCCCTGAGACGGATGAAGAATCAGAATTTGTTTTAAGGGTTAACGACACACAACTAACCACGCTTTTTAGTGTTCGAGTCTGGCGTAAGTATACGATGGCCATTGAACAGAAACGGCATCGAATATATATGTCTGAATATTCGAGTCACGGTAGTAAAGAAGAAATGGCTTAATCCAGGCTGGAACGATTTGTTAAAGCCGTTACAATAGGACCATGAATTGTTATTGCTGGGAAAATCATGGTCCACAACATTGCTGTTAAATCAAAACAAGAACAAGACACCATACAATATGATCTGATGGCTTCATTTTGGGCTTATAAAGAAAAACGTGGCCTAATGAGCAAGCCAGATGTTTTCAAACACATCCACCAGCAATTTCCAGACCCTGCTTTGCAAGATTACCTAATACAAAGGTACGAATATTTCAAAACCATGTAGTTTTAAACTTACCCTAATTTGAGTTAACTTGCTGTTCCATATGGAACAATTGAGGCGCGAACACATGGATAACAACCCACAATATGAAAGGCTATGGCACGTCGTTCAACTTATCCCAGAAGGTAAAGTGTGTTCCTACGGGCAGGTGGCGGACTTAGCAGGTTTACCGGGGCGTGCTCGCTTAGCGGGAAAGTGTTTGGGTTATGTACCAGAAAATGGTTTCAAGGGGCGCCCCGTGCCCTGGTATCGAGTTTTGCGTTCATCCGGTCAAATAGCCTTTCCGCCCGGCTCAGAGGCGTTTGAACTGCAACGAAGCAAGCTTATGGATGAAGGTGTTTTGGTGAAAGGCAGAAGTGTGTCATTAAAACAATATGGTTGGCAGCCCGATTTATCGGAAATATTGTTTCTACTCGATCATTAATACTTAAAAATTACCTTTTTACATTCACTTCCGTTTTCATCTAGTTTTATTCAATTTATGGTTTAGACTCAATGTCATGTTTCATAAATTGTTTTAAATGATGGATATAGCGCAATATCAACAAGCTCGACTCTCTCGTGATCCCAGATTCGATGGGGTCTTTTTTACCGCAGTAAAAACGACAGGCATATTTTGTCGTCCAGTGTGCCCAGCCACACCACCTAAAGAGCAAAACGTGGAATACTTCGAAACGGCATCTGAGGCTTTAGTGTCAGGTTATCGCCCATGCCTTCGATGCCGTCCAGAGTCAGCGCCGTTTTCTCCCGCCTGGAGCGGCACAGAAACAACTATTAAAAGAGCATTAGCTTTAATCCACCAGCATGGTTTTAACGGGATTAAACTTGCGGACTTGGCTGAACGATTAGGAATTAGTGATAGATACCTTAGAAAGTTATTTGAACAGCAAGTCGGCGTTTCTCCCAAGGCATATATTCAACACCAACAAATATTATTCGCAAAAGCGTTATTACATCAGACACATTTAGCGATAAGTGACATTGCTTATGCGTGCGGCTTTAATAGCGTTCGACGTTTTAACGATGCGTTCAAACGGATCACGACAAAAACGCCGTCTGAGCTGAAAAAGTTACAAGTGTCAGATGCGCCTATCCGATTACAAATGAATTACCAGCCACCGTTCGACTGGCAACATTGGCACGACTTTTCCGAATATAGATTAATGACGGGTATTGAAACATTAGGAAACAGCTCATACGGCCGAACTTTCTATTGGCGCGGCGATGACGGTAAACATGTTAAAGGCTGGTTTAATGCTGTGCATCGGCCTGATAAACAGGGCTTTAATGTCAGTATCGAAATAGAAGATGCAAAATATCTTTATCCGGTGAGTCAAAAAATAAGGCAAGTGTTTGACCTAAATGCCAATGTTGAAATTATCGAACAAGGATTGTTGCAGGCAGGGTTACCGAGCCATAAGATCAAAAAAGGTATTCGCATACCCGGTTGTTGGGATCAGTTTGAAGCGGGTGTAAGGGCCATATTGGGTCAACAGGTATCTGTAAAAGCGGCGACTACATTATTAAATACTTTGATTGAAAATTTAGGTGAACATAAAAAGTTCGGTGACAAAGTTAGATATTGGTTCCCTACGCCTAAGAAGTTGGCACGTTCTAAATTAGAATTCTTGAAAACCCCACAATCGCGAAAAGACACATTAACCACGTTGGCGAAGTGGTATGACAAACATCCTGATGCACCTGTTGAGTCATGGTTAAAACTAAAAGGTATCGGCCCTTGGACGGTAGAATACGCGCAAATGCGTGGCGACGGTAATACAGATATCTGGTTGGACAGTGATCTTGGCGTAAAAAAGGCGTTAGATATTTTTCCAGGAATAAACGCAGAACTCGCCAGTCCCTGGCGTTCGTATTTAACTTTTAATATGTGGTCCATGCTGTAGGAGTGATTATGAGCTCAGTGAACCAACCAAAAATAGACGGGTTAATAACCCGTTGGCTTAGTACCCCATTGGGTAAGTTAGAAATTGCCGTTAAAGATCACGATTCAGAGTCACCGAGTTATTGGTATTTTGAATTTGTAGATGATTCAGAGATTGTTGACCAAAACAACAATGCTAAACATGAGTTGCTTGATCTAGCTGAAGCTCAGTTTAAACAATACTTCTCTGGCCAGCGCACCGACTTTTCAGAGTTATGGCAGCATATGAGTGACTATGGTACGGAGTTTCAGCAACAAGTTTGGCAAGCGTTGACTGACATTCCATATGGCAAAACCTGGTCTTATGGCGAACTAGCCCAACACATTAAAAATCCGAAAGCGGTTAGAGCGGTCGGCGCAGCGAACGGCAAAAACCCACTGGCTGTTGTGGTGCCCTGCCATCGTGTAATTGGAGCGAACGGAACACTGACGGGGTATGCTGGTGGGTTAGACAAAAAAAAGTGGCTATTGGATTTTGAAGCCGAAAACTAAAATGGGTGTATAAACACCCATTTTCTAACTAAGCGTTAGTTTGAGTTTTTAGCTCAGAGTCCACCAGATTAAAATGGAAAAAGGCGAATACTAAAGAGGAAATAGCAAATAAGCTGAAGTAAATTGCAAGTCCCGTAGGTACGCCAAAACCAACTATGCTGGTAGTTAATGCCGCAATATTTAATACCAATGCGGTAGAACGTTTCAGTTTATTTTTAGTTAGACTGCCGTTTTCAATTAGCTGCCAACAGCCAAGTAACATCAAAATACTTGATAACAAAGCTAACATGATTTGTTTCCCTATTGTTTTTAGATTTACACAAGGCTTATTCCAAGGTTGATGCACGAGAAAAATATCTCATTTGGCGATCAACCAAGCTTGTGCTTAAAAGTCGTTATTAAGAATGATTTAATTTAAATAAGTTCCACATTAAATAACGTTTCTATTCTTTGAAGCTGACACTCCTGAGTTTATATAGCAATGGTTAATGCAACCTTTTGAGTTTAACCGCTGAGATTAAGCGGTGAGCTGTAATAAAACTGTAACAATTGGCGAGTTCAATTATTGGATAATTCTTAAATTGACGTTAACCGTCTCTATCTTGTATCTAATTGATGCTATTGCCTTTTATTATTGTGTTTTCCATGGTGGGGTTTCCACTTTTAATGCAATTTATTGAATATAAAAGACTTTGTCATTTTCGACCGAAAACTGGAAGCGTTTCGGTACAAGAGTGATTGGCCGTCCTGTCAGAAGAGTGTCTGCGTTAGTAAAAAGTTTTAAATTAGATCTTTACAAACCTTGGTGAGAATGATTATCATTTGCATGCAGTTGACTTGTATCCAACAGTTAACTGCAATAATTTACGGTACTCGCTAACTTTTAGAGCACTCCGCGCTCTAGGGCAAAAAGTTAGCCCCTTCCATTCGCCCAACCATTTGGTTGGGCTTTTTTTTATATCAGAATTTGTAACCAAACAAGATAAGTCAATGGACACAATATCGTTGAAAGCACTACCGTCGTCGCGGCCACGTCCTGACTTTCATTTCGTTGCGAAGCGATTAGGAATGAGGCGGCGCCTGTCGGGCTCGCGGTTAATAAAACTGTGATAAGTAATTGCTCAGAGTTCAGCTCGAAAAGATATAATCCCAATACATAAGCTAGCAACGGTAAGAACATCAGCTTATGTATTGATAAATAGAAAGAAGTCGTTCGATTACCGCGCACTGGTAAATAGTTCATGGACGCCCCTAGTCCAAATAACGCAAGAGCTACCGCCGATTGTGACAACATATTAAGCGGTTCCATTATTAAATCTTGGATTGGCAACCCAACCATATTACATGCAAGACCAGAAAAAATACTTAATACAATCGGATTGTTTAAGCCGGTTAAAACGGCCTTTAGACCTTTGCCATTGAGCATTACTTCGGTCAAAGTAAAAAGCAATGCGCTGTGCAATCCGATGATCACAAAACCCTGACCTGCAACTTCGATGGGCAATAGAGTGGCTAAAATGGGTATCGCAATGATCACCGTATTGGAATAGTTGGCAACGAGAGAACGTACGGTGGCCTTTGTTTGGCTTTTCTTAAATACAAATCGGTTCGTTAAAAAAACAAAAGCAAACATAACGATGACCGGAATATAAAAGCTTAAAAACCAACTAAGCGATATATTGGTATCCAAGTTTGTCAGATACGTACTTAGAAACAAGAACAACGGCAGCAAGATGTTAAAACACAACTTGGCTAGGCCATCGGTTAATGGTTTATCTAAGAGTTTTACTTTTACACTCAAAAAACCGAAAAGGCAGATCAAGATGAAGGGTAATAATAAGGTAATGGTCTGCATCAGGTTTCTAGAACAACATATATTCGGCTGCTAAACCTAAAAATAAAATGAGCCCGACATAGTGATTAGCTAAAAATGCCTTAAAACAAGCATCTCGTTCTCGATGACGAGAAGACCAAAGCTGGTGGACAAACAGCACAGCACTCAACAATAACGCAACGAACACGGGCCAGTGCCAGTTAAGCAAGCTTGATAGATAAAGGAAAATTACGAGCGTTGCAACTTGCAGAGTCGCTACGGCGAATAGGTCTAACTGGCCAAAAGCAATAGCGGTAGATTTTACGCCTATTTTTAAATCATCATCACGGTCCACCATGGCATACAAAGTATCATAGGCAACAGTCCACAATAAGTTTGCCAAATATAATAACCAAACCACCAAGCCGTAATCGCCAGATGTGGCCATAAATGCCATAGGAATTGACCAGCTAAACGCTGCACCTAAAACAATTTGCGGAAAGTGGGTGTAACGTTTCATGAAAGGGTAACTAGCTGCTAAAACAAGTCCACCGACAGATAACAGGATGGTATTGAGATCTAGGCTTAGAACGAGCAAAAAGGCGATAACAATTAACAAGAAAAACAATTGAAGTGCTTCTTTGGCCGTAACCTCGCCAGCGGGAATAGGACGTAACTTGGTCCTTTCTACGTAACCATCAAAGTTTCTATCCGCATAGTCGTTGATCACACAACCGGCCGCCCGCATGATCACTACGCCTAAACTGAATACAACAAACAAATGCCAGTTTGGAAAGCCCTCAGCTGCAATCCATAGCGCCCAAAATGTTGGCCATAACAGTAAGTAGATGCCTATAGGTTTATCCATGCGCATCAAGCGTGAATAAGCTGCATAGTTTGAAAACGACAATTGCCAGTTCATGGTTATTCTCAAAACTTAGATTACAAAAATAAAGCGGGTAAAAAACATTCACAAACCAGCAACGGCTTGTTGTTCAACAAAAATAGTGAGCGACGAATGTAACATGTTTGTTCTATAGGTTGTTTCAAGGTTTTTTCTATGAACTGCCCGAGTTCAGTATCGGCCTTCACTTCTGAGTATTCAATTTCACCCCTGGTCGCTTGTGGTGACTGAAACAATACCTGACCCAAAGACTGATTGCCTAACTTGGACAACATGCTTTCAGTACCGCTTACCGTAGAGTCCGGCATTATGGTTTGTGCATAGACCAACGGCAACTCACCCTGTTTTAATAGGACCTCCCTGAATAAGCCCGACTCATCCTGTGTATCAACTAATCCTCTTTGCACCTGTGTTAAGTTTCTTTGGCATTGATTCAATACGTCCACATTAAATGCAATTCCAAGTTCTTTGATCCGTACGGTCAAGGAACTCTCACACTTTATCCAGTCCGCAGCAATTGGATCTTGTACTTGGGTTAACATCTCTTTGGCTGAGTACCATGTATCGGGTAGGGGGATTGGGAACAATTTTTTTACTCAATAAATAAACTGGTGGCATGGTATCAAATAATATCCGTCAGACTCAAAATTAAAGCTGGTAGTTGGTTCAGTTTTCACTAAAATTAGCAGGTATAAAGCGGATTATCCTAAGGGAAAAATAATAATGTTACGTCGACTAATCATGGGCTTAAGTCTGGTGTTGTTAAGTATGACCAAACTGAGCGCGGCGGAACCACCAAATGTCGGTTATTTCGGGTTTGAACCAGACATCATTACGAACTATGTAAGTAACAAAAAAAACATCGGTTTTGTGCGCATTACGGCTGAGTTGATGATCACAGATGTGACCAACGTGCCTATTATTGAACACCATTCTCCTTTGTTGAGAGATGCTATTATCGATGTACTTATCCGTCAGCCAGAGCAAAAAGTAAAGTCCATGACGGGGCGTGAAGAAATACGTATGTTGATCCTGGACAGGCTCAAGGAATTGATGCAAAAAGAAACTGGACAGCCACTAATTAAAGACTTACTGTTTACCAAGTACCTGTACCATTAATATGGTTAATTCATGTTGTGAATGCTCGACCATGAGCATTCCTTCATAGGCAAAACTTCAAAAGTTAATCCTCAACAAGGAAAGGTTATTAATTCATGGAATAGAATTGACTTACAAATTAAATCCAATTCTCTAAACAACAGCCTGATATGTCGTGATCTGTCGCCTGTGCGCAGTTAGATCAGGCCAGTAAAAGCTTGAGAACACTACAATAATAACTCGAACATCAAAGGAAATCTGATGACATTCAATAAGACCCTGCTCTCTATGTGTGTGGTAACCGCACTGACCGCTTGCGGTTCATCCAATAAAGATCAAAACGAAGCGGTGAACCAAGACACCGACGATATACCAGTAGTTACAGTCCCAGTTGAAACAGCTGTTTCTGGTAAAGCGATCAAAGGTGTATTAGCTAATGCCAAACTGACCATATACAAATACGTTAATGGTGAAGCAGTTAAACTTACCTCTGAAGAATTAAAAGAAGAGAATTTGACAACAGATGCGAACGGTAACTATACGTTTACGTTACTGGATTACAATGGCCCGGTAAAAGTCGTATCAGAGGTGAGCACAGACACTAACTCGCCCACCACGATGATTTGTGATGCACCCGAAGGTTGTGGTGAAGTGACATTTGGTTCAACCATAAATCTGACTGAGACGGACCCGGAATTTAAGTTGTCAGCGGTTTCAAATGTTACTTCAGGCACGCCTGTTGTGTTAAATGTTTCTGCGCTAACGCACTTCGCTACGGCGCTTGTCGAAAATGAATCTAGTATTACTACAGAGGTGATTCAGGAGAAGTCTTCGGTTATTGCCAAAACTTTTGGTATTCAAGGCAATATTACGCAGTTAGAGCCGACTAATGTTGAAAGTGTTGTAAGTGTTACTGCAGAAGATAATGATGCCGAACTGCGTTATGGCTTTATTAATGCTGGTTTTGCACAGGCATTATTTTCGCGTACAACTGGCGAGTTTTCATTTTCGCATCATCTAGCCGCAGCTGTCTCTGATGTTACCCAGAATGATGGCACGTTCTTAGTAAATCAAACTAACGATAATGACATCTTGAATTTAGAATCCATTCTAAATGCGGCAGGCGATGCAGCTGAACACGTAGCCGATAAAATCAAACAAGATGCCAATCTCAGCAACTCTCCAGCAATTGATAAGCTTGGCCTGTTAGAAACTAAGTTAGAAAACGAAAAACAAAACCAGATTTTATTAGCAGGTTTGGGTGGCAGAACGAACGTAGTAGCGGAAGAAGTTACTGAAGGCGACGCCATCGCAAAAGCAAAAGCCATGGTTGCAGACGTCCGGGTCATTTCGAACTTATTTGATGTAACCCACAGTTCAAACCAAGACATAGTGATGCAGGGCGAGCGCTTTAATCAATTATTGGATGATGCCAGCGCGTTAGTAGAATCGGAAATGGATAGTTTTGAGCTGTTAAGCAATATCGCCGATGCGGTAAGCCAAATAAGCATGGAGTCAGAAAACTCTAACGTTACGACCTATGATCTGGCTAATTATACAAATGTTGCGGGTATAACCGGTACTATCTTATTTGATAAAGAAAATTATGACTTCTCAGTTAATGCCAGCGGTAATAATAGCGAAACTGCAAATGTGGCACTGACATTGGCATTAGATGAATCGGGTGAAGCGCTAACACTTACCATGAGTGGTAACGTGGAAAACAATCAGGTGAGCTTCAGTATCGAAGAAGGCAGCCAAGTTTCCGTTGCACTTAGCAAAAAAGTGACCAAAGCAGAGCTTGAACAAGGCGATGTTGACGTAGACATCTTAAGTGGCAGCATGAGTTTAGAAGCAAAACTGGCGCAAAAAGCAACGGCCAGCGTGACTAACCCTATTTCTTTCGAAGGCAAAATTGTTGCGGATTTGGTAATGGTTGAGCAGCCTTCATTGGACATGGGGTATTTTGACGAAGGGTCATATCAGTCTAATTATTTGGGTCACCATGGTTATTTTGAATACGAGAAAGACCAAGAAATTTTGCCAGACTCCGTTACGTTGTCTGGAAGCTTTCAAGACGCAGGTGGGCAGCATATAACAGCTACAGCGACGGTTAATTTGGCAGGAGTTGAAGATTTTGAATATGGTGAGTTTGAAGCAGGAGTTGGAGTTCCCTATTCAGAACCGGTAATTTCAGTCACTGTATCGGCTGACGGCAACCAGTTAGAAAACACCTATACAGATAATTTGGTTCGCGGTGGTGTATCAAATGTATATAACTATGAGAATGATAATTCTCTAGAGAGTGGCAACTATACGATCACACGTCAATCAATTCCTGCACCAGGCTCTGATAGAGAGCCTTACAGCCAATTCATAAGTTTGGAAACAGGAACAACAGGTGACGAATCAGCACAAACTTTGAACTTTATTCAGAGGCTGTATCGTTCTCATAGTGAAGGTAATTATCACTATTTTTATGCTGCAAAAGTTGAACAAACAGTAGGTGGCGCAAAAATTACTCACAGTTCTTTGTTCCTAGATGAAGAAGATTACGATGCAAACTTAGATGTTGAAAATAGGTTTAGTGGTGCTAATGAAATAATTGATGCTAATGGCAATATAATAGAACCTGGGGTTGTTGAGTTCAACGATAACGAGTTTCAATCATTCGATGATTTGATTGAATACGCAATTTCAGGTTTCTATTTGTCTAGAGATCCTAGAAAAATCAACGATATTTCAGACTACTATCAAGATATCTTAAGTAGTGAACCTAAGCGACTTTACGATACTAAAGAAGGTGTTGTGATGTTGGTTGAGGAAGATATTGACAAGATAAAACCGGGCATTAGTGCGGAACCTTTAAACGGCATTGTGATTCAACCTCGCATGGAAAATGCACTAACGATACAGATTAGTGAAGATAGTCACAGCGTAAAATTTGATTTGTTAGATAAACTCACACTTGAGTTCAACACTCAGGAAAACAACGAATATGATTACAATTTTGAACGATCATTAACAGACGTTGAGCTGAAAATTAAAGCGCAAAGGGTTTATCAAACCGTTCCACAAGTCGAAAATGGAGAGACTCGTTACAACGTCATCGACACGACCACATATCAACATGAGCATGATGATGAGCCATATCAAAATGTTAGACTTTGGCGTGTAACATATGGAGATACTGACAATAATGGCGTTGTAGGTGATGATGAATGGGATGTCCAAGTATTTTACGGTACTAACCTAAATACAAACGGGGATGTAGTTGATTATGAAGGTGAGGTGGTGACAAATGGTTTTGGCAGTGGTTACCACTCTATAGCAAACGAGCTGGAGCAAATTGGCTTAACGTTTGATAGAGAATCTGGACTGAATAATGAACTTAATTCAGCAAGACACGTTGTGCGAAAACTTCATGCAACTGCTTTGAATGATATTAGTTATTCTGATTATCACAACCCTGCGACATATTTGTCTGAATTACGTCATACAATCGATGGAGTTGGTGATTTAGATCGCTTTGGTATATTAGACGAAGATACAAGCCACGAGGCCTTCACAGCTGGTAACACAACCTCGTTTGACGCATCCATCGTTTATCCAGACGACTTTGACAAAGGTGAGACGGAAGATAATTATTTAGATCTGACCGCTGCATTAAGCTTAGCCTTTAAGGTTGGTGATTATGACTTCGATATTAAGTTATCGGGTGAACGAAGCGAGTTGGAAAATGGTGACTTAGAGTTAGCGATTTCCTATATGACACCGGAAGTGGATACGCAACGTTCAATGACGGTCAGCCATGATACAAAAGAAGAAGGCGTAATCGGCATTTCGAATTCAGACGGTGTGGTGATTCGAATGAAAGAACCGGACAGCGACAGCGCTGAAGATTCAAATGGTGAAGTTGTGATTGGTCAGATCCGAGTTGGAATCAATGCGGTCCATGCCGCTGACATTGTAAAACGTGGTTCAGTTATCATGATTGTGTACAAAGATGACGCAGGCACCGTAGAAACCCTGTAAGTTTCGCAAATTGATGAAGCCACTCACAAATTTAGTGAGTGGCTTTTTTATTGGGAGATGAATTCTGCTAGTTAATAAAACAAACTTGGTTGTATCTGGCTTTTTGTTCGGACTAATGACGAGCCATTTGGCAAAAGCTAATCAAATTGAAGCTTTTAGTCACCATCATGTGTTTACCAATGCGTTGTCGGTCAAATCAATATTGGAAGATGATTGGCAAACGCCACCCAGCAAGTCTGGGGATTACGGCTTTTCACAATCGTTAGCCGGGATAAGCGTTAATCTTGATAATTGGCAACTGTCTGCAGTGAAAAGAAAAGACTATTTTTTGCGCACTAATCCAGACTCATTGAGGTTGTATCATCACATTGAGAGTGAGTTTCCTGAGGGACAGAATGAACTCTATGGTGTTGATATTAATTATCGTCGGCTTAAAGCTAAGGGACTTAAACTTAGTTATACCTGGTGTATTGGTTCGTCTTTGGAACTAACCGGACGTTTGGGGCTCTGGCAGCCGGAAAAAGCTCGCCATAGCTTCTTAGTGGGGAATGTAAGCTCTGACGATTCTAAAGAGAGTGATCAATTGACTGGCACTGCTGAGCTGGAAGAGTGGTACACGTGGAGTAATTTACTCAAAAGGCCCGGTCAGTCAAAGTGGGCGGACAGTTCTGGTGTTACTTTTGATACGGAAGTTTTCTGGACAATAAACGACAAGTTAAATCTAAATATGGTGCTTGGCGACTTTTACTCTAATTTTCAATTTGCTCACCTTGGTTATAGTAAGGGCTCGGTAAATAGTGAAACCAGCTTTAAAGACGACAAAAACATCACCCGATTTAACCCGGCATACAGTGGCATAGAGTCTGAGAGAGAAAAGGTGTTTGAGCTGCCTACTTACCGTTCATTAACACTCAATTTTGATGCAGATGTGGCTAATTTAGTTTTTCAGTATGAAAGGCGAGACATAATGGATTTTTATAGGTTAGGGATAAACAAGAATATTAACGGTTCAATGATGACATTCAGTTATGAGTTTGCACAACAAAGTCTGCAATTTGAGTTTAACCGTAATTGGTTGCAACTGATGCTGGCGACAGATGACTTGAATATCAGCAAAGCTAAGCAAATTAAGCTGTCGGCAGTGTTCACATACCAATTTGGCACATGATATTAGACGAGGTTATTTTGTGGCTCCGGTTTAACCAGTAACCGGGCCAACATTAAACCAGACAACAAACCAAACAAATGTGCCCAATTTGCCATGGAGATTGGCAGAACTTCAACGAAGCCTAATAACAACCATACGACCAAGAAGATAAAGATGTTATTGGGCAACATTAATGACTTAGATTTGTATATCGTTCCACAGTACCAGACAAATCCGGCAAGGGCATAGTTAACCCCGGACAGGCCGCCGAAGTTACCATTAACTAACAGCGCTTGGGCCGTGTTTGAAACGATAGCACTTAGTATTAAGACGGTTATTAACGTTTGTTTGCCAAGAATTTTTTCCACTCTTCCGCCCAGGTACCACCACCAGCACAAATTAAATAAGATGTGCAGAACGCTGAAATGAATGAACGCTGGAGTGACCAAACGATAGATTTCTGAAGCTTGCCAGCCATAATAAAAGTTTGTGCGTATCCAGCCGAAATAACCCGCCAAAGAGGCAATATAGACAAACACGCATAATAACGTAATGAATTTAGTGATGGGGCCGGTAACTGCCCAAATTCTTGATAAGCCTAAGTTTGCTTTCTGTCCTTTAGTTACCTTGCCCACTTGCCATGATGCGGCAAGAAACTTTTCTTGGTTTGGATTGGCAATGAATTCGTTAAACAGATGTTGAGCCACATGTGCCTGAGTGGATGCCACATAGAAGTTGTAACGTGGGATCAAACTTTGACTCGATTCCACCTGCTCGCTTTCGACTTGATGTTCTATTTTTTGTAGTGACAAGTAGTCGGATAATGCCTGAGCAGCACGTTTGTTTTCTATGTGACCGATAAACAGCATAAATAGGTGTTAATTATTGGGCCAAGGTTACAAACGGAAAATTTTGTTTCCACATCTCGAAACCGCCATCAACCGAATAAACGGTTTCGTAACCCTGCTGCGTTAAATACTGGGCTGCACCTTGTGAGCTATTGCCGTGGTAACAAAATACAAGAACTGGCGTATCGAAATCATACTTTTGACTGAAGGCCACCATAGTTGCGTTACTTAAATGAAAAGAATTTTCTACATGACCATTGGCAAATGACTGATCATCTCGAATATCGGCGACAACAACGTGACCTTTTTGAATAAGCTCGTTAGCTTCGGCAACGCTGATACGTTTAAAGTCTGTCATTTGATTAGTCCTCTATATTTAGCTGTCAGGGCGAATAGTAACAAACCCCGCGCGCATGTCGATGATCTATTTACAAACAAAATTATTGTATCGTTGGATTAAAGTTTAGGACTTGGCGATTCGTTTTAGAATCGCCAAGTTCCATTAAGATCAAAAAGAATAATGTCGGCATTGCTGCCACCACCTTCATCATTTTCTACAGAATAGGAAATGCCGTAATCGATGGCTTTTGTCGGCGAAAACCAGTGTTTTTGAGATACGCCCAAAGACAACCAGCTTCGGTTTTCAAACCGATAGGTTTCTTCATAATATGAAAGCAGTAAGCTGGTGGATTTATTAGCGGCGCTGTAATAATCTCCGACAAATCGAGCCACATTCAACTTGGTCTCCAGATCATGTCCAAACTGACTTGTTACGTGCCAACCCTTATTATTTTTGATATCGGAATAGACCGCCTGAAAGCGAATGAAGGTGTCGATGTCCACGTCTGATTCGTCATACTCGAAAAAACCACTGTCTGAACGCCGATATTTTGCCTCTTCTGTAAAGGTATTTCTCATGCCTACGCCGTATTGCCATTTTCCCTGTTGAGGGAAATTCACCATAAATGCGGTGCTCGTTTGTTCCTGAGGTGAACCTGAAATCGAATCAGTTTGATAAAAAATTTGATATTTAACGTCATACCCGTTTTTGAGGTAGTAACGGCCGGAAACATTAGGGATCCCTCCCAAATCATAGGCAATATTGGTTTTTATCCAACTTATCCTTTCATTATGACTCGCCAGCTCATAAGGCTTGGACTTGGCTTTGATTGCGTCAAAGTAATAGGTGTAGTTTATTAATGCCGGATAGTCTTCCAATTCAGGAATAGTAAACCCACTATCAAAGTTTATAACACCGTATTCGATCTGATGTTGCAGGTTATTTTTCGCGAAACTAAGGTTAGGTAAAAGTGCGAGTGTGCTGAGACCGATGGCTAGAAAAGTCCTTGTCATTTTTGTTCCAAAATTTACAACAGTTCAGCGTATTGACGTAAGAACTTAAAAAAAGTTCAGTATTATTAAAGTTTTATTTTAGTTTGGTAAGTCGCCATGCTCGCGAACGCGGGGAACCAGATGAGGGCGGTATAGGTTAAATGTTATTTTATCTTTGTGGCACACCTTCTGTGGCCATCCATGGTCATCAGGTGTTGAAGATATCGTCATCCTCGCGAACGCGGGGACCCAGATGAAGGTGGTGTAGATTCCAAGTCATTTAATCTTAGTGGCACACCTTTTTTGTCCATCCCTGGTCATCAGGTGTTGCAGATATCGTCATCCTCGCGAACGCGGGGAACCAGATGAAGGTGGCATAGATTCCAAGTTATTTAATCTTAGTGGCACACCTTCTTTGACTATCTATGGTCATCAGGTGTTGCAGATATCGTCATCCTCGCGAACGCGGGGAACCAGATGAAGGTGGTGTAGATTCCAAGTTATTTAATCTTAGTGGCACACCTTCTTTGACTATCTATGGTCATCAGGTGTTGCAGATATCGTCATCCTCGCGAACGCGGGGAACCAGATGAAGGTGGTGTAGCTTCGACGTTGTTTCATCCTTGGGGCACACCTTCCTTCGCCATCCATGGCGATCAGGTGTACCTACATCCTGTAGGCAAAAAAAAGCCGCTACAAATGTAGCGGCAATGCGGTCGCATGGGAACAAAATCGCTTTGATTTATGTCCTTTTACAAATTACTGCCAAGGGCGTTGATCCGTAAGGCCTTGTTCGAACGCAGCAATTTGATCTTCAAACTGTTCTGTGACGCCTATGAAGTCGAGATTTTTAAGCAATCTATCTCTCACATCGGCGGCTATTTCGAATTCTATAGCTGGTTGATCTTTAATCAGTAACTTTTGATTTTTTAGATCAACTTGCAACTCAATCGGATCCCCAGTCTGGCACAAGTTAAATAAATTATCGACCTGTACGGGCGAAATTTTTGCCGGAACGATCTGGTTGTTAATGCAGTTATTGTAAAAAATATCTGCAAAACTTGGTGCGATGACCACCTGAAAACCGTATTGTTTAAGGGCCCATGGCGCATGTTCTCGACTGGAACCACAGCCAAAATTTTCTCGCGTCAATAAAATACTCGCGCCTTGATATTGAGGAAAATTCAAAACAAAATCTGGATTCGGTTGATCATTATCCAAATAACGCCAGTCATAAAATAAGGCTTTATCAAAACCGTCTCGTTCAACCGAGGTTAAAAATTGTTTTGGAATGATCTGATCGGTATCGACATTATTTTTGTCTAACGGGCAAATAATACCTTGATGAAAAATCGAATCTGTCATTGTTATCTGCTCCTTATAAACTTCTAATGTCAACAAAATGACCGTGGATAGCTGCCGCCGCTGCCATTGCTGGACTGACTAAGTGCGTTCGTCCACCACGACCCTGACGCCCTTCGAAATTGCGATTAGAGGTCGAGGCACAGCGGTCTCCAGGTTCCAACCTGTCGTCGTTCATGGCTAAACACATAGAACAACCTGGTTCACGCCATTCAAATCCAGCATCCTTAAAGATCTGATCTAACCCTTCCTGTTCAGCTTGCTGTTTAACACGTACTGAACCCGGCACCACTAAGGCTCTTACGTTGTCTGCGACTTTATGGTTTTTTGCGATTTGCGCAGCTGCACGCATATCTTCAATTCTGGAGTTGGTGCAAGAACCGATGAAAACAGTATTGACTTTGATGTCCGTGATCCTCTGATTGGCACTTAAACCCATGTAATCGATCGCACGACGAATGGCGTCTGCTTTTACAAGATCCGGTTCTTTATCGGGATCTGGCACGATTGCATCGATACTTACGACCTGTTCAGGGCTGGTACCCCAGCTGACCTTTGGAATGATGTTATCGCTGTGCAAAGTAACCATTAAGTCAAATTCTGCATCCTCGTCCGAACATAAACTCTGCCAATAACTAACGGCTTGCGCGAAATCTTCGCCTTTTGGTGCATAATCTTTGCCTTCGACATAGTCATATGTGGTTTGATCCGGTGCCACTAAACCTGCTTTGGCCCCCATTTCAATCGCCATGTTGCAAAGAGTCATTCGACCTTCCATTGATAGTTCTTCTATGGCCTGGCCACAAAACTCTGCCACATAACCTGTGCCACCAGCGGTACCTAATTTTTCAATGACCGCAAGCACGATATCTTTTGCCGTTATGTCTTCTCGTAACGGTCCATTCACTTCAATTTTAAGTGTTTTGGCTTTTTTCTGCTGCAAGGTTTGGGTTGCTAAAACGTGTTCGACCTCTGAGGTACCAATACCAAACGCTAATGCTCCAAACGCTCCATGTGTTGCAGTGTGGGAGTCACCACAAACGATCGTATGACCGGGCAAAGTAATGCCTAACTCTGGGCCAATAACGTGTACGATGCCTTGGTTTTGGTGGTTTAAATCAAACAAGGTGACACCAAACTCTTTACAGTTTTTTGATAACGCTTCTAATTGTTTGCGTGAAGTTTCACCTGCCGCATCGAATGAACGCACCTGGGTTGAAACGTTATGATCCATAGTGGCAAACGTTTTATCAAGGCGACGTACTTTTCTGTTTTTTTCTCTTAAGCCCGCAAAAGCTTGCGGAGAAGTCACTTCGTGGACCAAATGTCGATCTATATAGATAAGGTTGGTATCACCACTTAATTCTGCAACGACGTGGGCATCCCAAATTTTTTCGTATAAGGTTTTTGCCATGATAACTATCCTCTACTTAATTGCGTTGGCGATGGCTTGCGCCACGTTGTCAGTACTGTAACTTTCACCGCCTTGAGCGATATCGGAAGTCACAATGCCTTGCTGAATTACATCGCTGATGGCCTTATCGATGGCGTTAGCGGCTTCGTTTTGGTTTAGGCTGTAACGTAACATTAATGCGGCACTTAATATCTGTGCGATTGGGTTAGCAATGCCCTGCCCTGCAATATCCGGTGCTGAACCACCTGCAGGTTCATACATGCCAAAACCTTGTTCATTTAGACTTGCCGATGGCAACAAACCCATGGAGCCTGTGATCATGGCACATTCGTCAGATAGAATGTCGCCGAACAAGTTGTCACACAACAAGACATCAAATTGGTCAGGATCTTTGATTAACTGCATGGTAGCGTTATCGATGTAGATATGTTCAAGCGTCACGTCTGGGTAATCTTTTGCCACTTCATTGACGGTTTCACGCCATAAGATAGAAGTCTGTAACACGTTTGCTTTATCAACAGAGGTGACTTTTTTCTTTCTTTTTTGGGCGGCTTCAAAACCTAATTTGGCAATTCGCTTTACTTCGGCTTTGCTGTATCGCTGAGTATCAAATGCGGCGTCGCCTTCGCGTCCTTTTTCTCCAAAATAGATACCGCCTGTCAATTCGCGCATAACTAAAACGTCAAAGCCTTTTTCACTTATATCTGCTCTTAATGGGCACATTGCTGACAATGAAGGTACCAATGCGGCTGGACGCATGTTACAGAAAAGAGAAAAGTGTTTGCGAAGCGGTAACAAAGCACCACGTTCTGGCTGATCGTTAGGTGGCAAATGTTCCCACTTAGGGCCGCCAACTGAGCCAAATAATATGGCGTCTGACTGCTCACATACTTTTAAAGTAGATTTAGGTAATGGGCTACCGTGATTATCGATGGCAATGCCGCCGACATCAGCGTGAGTATAATTCAATTTGAAGTCGTATTTTTCTTGTACCACTTCTAATACACTTAAAGCCGCATTCATTATTTCTGGCCCAATGCCGTCACCTGCCAATACGGCAATGTTGAATTCTTTGTTCATGTTTTGTTATTCCTAGCCTTAACGAAGTGTTGGTTAAACACCCTGATGTTTTTCTTTAATGTCTTCGACTTGTTGTGCCCGACGGATCAAATTCAATACGTGGATATAAGCTTTAACGCCTGCGTGAATGATGTCGGTCGCTAATCCCGTACCATGGAAGTTACGGCCCATAAATTCAGCGATGATATCCACCTGACCGATAGCATCCGCGCCCTCGCCTTTTGAATCTAATTTGAAATCTATGATGTTTAGCTCGACGTTGGTGATCTGTTTTAATGCTTTGTAAGCTGCTTCGATAGGACCATTACCCGTATCAGATTGGTATATAACGTCAGAGTCCCCAACCGTGATGCCAACGGTTGCAGTGTTTACAGGTAAGTTGCTGGATAACCCTTGCAAAGACACTAATTGATAATAATCAGACTCTTCTTCCAACTGTTGATTAAAAACGATCGCTTCTAAATCGTAATCGTGAACCTGTCCTTTTTTGTCAGCTAACTTTAAAAATGCGTCATACACATCATTCAAATCATAGTCTTGTTGGTTATAGCCCATTTCTGTCATGCGGTGCTGAATAACATGTCGGCCTGAGCGGGAAGTCATGTTTAATTCATTGCTTTGCATGCCAATGTGCTCGGGTTTCATAATCTCATAGGTGTTTTGAGCTTTTAAAACGCCGTCCTGATGAATGCCGGATGAGTGCGCAAATGCATTGGCGCCAACAATGGCTTTATTTTGTTGGACAGGCATATTGCATAACTGGCTGATCAATTTGGATGTTCGGTAGATTTCTTCAGACTTAATATTGGTGCTGGTACCAAATCGTTCGCCACGTGTTTTTAATATCATGGCGACTTCTTCTAACGCGCAGTTACCGGCACGTTCACCTATGCCATTCACGGTACATTCAATTTGTCTGGCGCCCGCTTGCACCGCAGCGACTGAGTTCGCCACCGCCAAGCCTAAATCATTGTGGCAATGAACAGAGATGATGGCCTGATCTATGTTTGGGGTTAACTCTTTAATCTCTTTGATTATTTGAGTAAACTCGGTCGGCTCCGTGTAACCCACAGTGTCAGGTATATTTATGGTGGTGGCACCCGCGTCGATCGCGCGTTCGATGATATACGCTAAATCGGCTGAAGGCGTGCGACCCGCATCCTCACAAGAAAACTCTATGTCGTCGGTGTAGGTTTTGGCCAACTTGATGGCTTTCACGGCCATGTCTGTTGCCTGCTCTAAGGTTTTTTGCAATTTATGTTCTAAATGAATTGGCGAGGTTGCAATGAAGGTATGGATTCGACGTTTTTCTGCAGGAGCTAAAGCTTCACCACATGCAATGATGTCTTTTTCCATTGCTCTTGCTAAACCGCAGATCGTAGGTCCCTTCACTTCTTTGGCTATGGTTTGCACGGCATCAAAGTCACCTGGGGATGATACAGGAAAGCCTACTTCCATAACGTCGACACCCAAACGAGCGATGGCGTGGGCAATTTGAAGTTTTTCCCTTTTATTTAAACTGGCGCGTAACGCTTGTTCGCCATCTCTTAACGTTGTATCAAATATGACCACTTTGTCTTGTTCAGTATTGCTCATGTGTATGCTCCTAACCTCGCCAAAATCCAAAGGGTAAAAAAAACCCCGCTTGGAAGCGGGGTTTTTCAGATTGTTAAACTTTTTCTTAGTCAACCGAAAACGACCCGCGCTTGGATAGAAGCAGCAGGTTGAGTAGAGTAATAATGTTTTGGTTGAATAAAATTGCCATAAAACTAAATAAATATTCTTCGTGTTTTCTTATTAATTTCTATCATTGATAAAATTTGAGTGCAAGCTCTAATTTCAAATAAAACGAATTAAATTTCTACTTTGTTATTCTTTTTGGTTATTTTTGGCGCTTAACGCACCATATGTAAAAACAATAAAAGGTACACAATAGGTCAGTATAGCTTTAAACCAGTTTAATTCCGCTTCGCCAAAAAGCGCTTCAAACTGGTTGATTACTAATAGAATTGTTCCGACGACAGCAGCGGTTTTTAATCCACCTAAGATCAGCTTGCTCATACACACCAGTTGCTATTTACCGTTTGTTCACAACATAGTTGGGATTACCTGTGGTTGCAACTGCTCGATACACACCTGTCATTCATCTCATACATAATTTTACTTACCTTTTTGAGTTTGTTATCAATGAGTTTAGGGTATTTAATGAGTACCCGAATTGGAAAATAACAATAAAATTAGGAAACACCATGACGACTCCCGGGCAAGTTAGTCACAAAAGTTGGAAAACTTTATTGGCAACTGTTTCTCTATCTTTGGCGGTCAGCGCCTGCTCTGAAACATCGAACTCTACTATGAATCAAGAACCTGCAAATAACACTGCACCTGTAGCTAAAAAAGTGCCATTTGAAATGGAACAACATCAGCATAAGCGTGTTGATAATTATTACTGGATGCGAGATGACAAACGTGAAGATCCTGAAATATTAGCGCATTTAGAAGCTGAAAATGCATATTTAGAGAAAAATATGGCACATACAAATGATGTGCAATCTACTTTATTTGATGAAATGACGGGGCGACTTAAAAAAGATGACGCTAGCGTTCCATATGAAAAACAAGGTTATTGGTGGTACCGCCGCTTTGAGGGTGAAAAGGAATATCCGATTTACGCTCGTAAAAAGGGATCATTAGAAGGTAAAGAAGAGATATTACTTGATGTAAACGTAATGGCTGAAGGCCATGACTACTTCACTGTAGGTCAAACGGCGATCAGCACAAACAATGAGATATTAGCCTATTCAACAGATACGGTTTCTCGACGTATTTATGATATTCAATTTAAAGATTTAAATACTGGAAAGTTGTTAGGCGATAAATTAACACAAACTTCAGGTTCGATCGTTTGGGCGAACAATAATCAGCATGTTTTTTACATTAAGAAAAACCCACAAACTCTGTTAGGTTATCAGGTTTTCCGTCATAAATTAGGTACAGAGCAGTCACAAGACGAACTTATGTATGAAGAAAATGATGATACTTATTATACGTCTATCGGTAAGTCTCGTGATGGTGAAGTGGCGTACATTTACCACCAGTCAACCACGACTACTGGCGTATCGGTGATCGATGCTAACGACCCTAAAGGTGAGTTTAAACCCATTTTAGAGCTAGAGAATGGCCACGAGTACAGCTTTGAGAAGTGGCGTAATTGGTATTACATCTATACAAACAAAGGGGCAACTAACTTTAAGATCTCGAAAGTAAAAATCGAAGAAAGCGGTGATATCAGCAAATGGCAGGATGTGGTGCCACATCGCAAATCGGTTTATATCGAGGACTTCATTGTACTGGATCAACATCTAATTGTTGAAGAGCGAGAGAACGGTCTGACTAATATTCGAATTATCGAATTGGAAACGGGTAAAGAAACACTCATTCCATTTAATGATCCTGCCTATGTTGCAACGTTTAGTACAAATTCACAAATGAAGACAAACAAAGTACGTTTGTATTACAGCTCAATGACCACACCGGGCTCAGTAATGGAGTACGATCTTACGTCACTAAAAGCGGAGGTCTTAAAACAAGACGAAGTTGTCGGTGAGTTTGACTCTAATTGGTACCAAAGTGAACGTATTTTTGTTGAAGCGCGCGATGGTAAAAAAGTACCTGTCACTCTGGTATACCGTAAAGACAAATTCAAAAAGGATGGGACTAACCCACTTTACCAATACGCTTACGGTTCTTATGGTTCTACTAGCGAACCTTACTTTTCTGCATCTCGTTTATCTTTGTTAGACAGAGGGTTTGTATATGCCATCGCACACATTCGTGGTGGACAAATGTTAGGTCGTACCTGGTATGACGATGGCAAAATGTTTAATAAAATTAATACATTTAACGACTTTGTGGATGTATCTAAAAGTTTAGTTAAACAAGGTTACGGTGCAAAAGATAAAGTGTTTGCGGTTGGTGGCAGTGCCGGTGGCTTGTTAATGGGCGCCATAATCAACATGAATCCGGAATTGTATCGTGGCGTAGCGGCACATGTTCCATTTGTGGATGTCGTAACCACTATGTCTGACGCTTCTATTCCATTGACGACCGGTGAATATGACGAGTGGGGCAACCCAGCCAACAAGGACTCCTACGAGTACATGTTGTCGTACTCTCCATACGATCAGATCAAACGTCAGGATTACCCAAACATGTTAGTCACAACTGGGCTTCATGACTCTCAAGTTCAGTACTTTGAACCAATGAAATGGGTGGCAAAACTACGAGAATACAAGACAGATGATAATCAATTGTACTTTTTAACTAACATGGAAGCAGGACATGGTGGTGCATCAGGTCGTTTCCGTCGTTATAAAGAGCGTGCATTGGAATATGCATTTTTCTTAGATTTGGCTGGTATCAAGCAATAATCAGTTAATTTTCACGCGAACAAAGGTAAAACACTTTACTTTTGCTCGCGTTTTCAGTTTACCGTCCGGTTGATTCTTTTTAATATATAAACTCTTAAACGTTTATTAAAAAGAAGTCCGTGTCAAAATTCGAACCCCAATTTGAGAAATTTATACGTGAACAGCAAATTCATGACGCTGCACACGACATCAATCACATTAAACGCGTTGTAAAAACGGCAAAACACCTGACAAAAACGGAACAAGCAAATATTAACGTTGTACTTCCTGCAGCCTGGTTACACGACTGTGTTTCGTTTCCGAAAAACCACCCTGACAATAAACGGGCTTCCGTTCTCGCTGCTGACAAAGCGACTGAGTTTTTAACTTCAATCGGTTATCCAGCAGAATATCTAGGCGCGATTCATCATGCTATTTGTGCTCATAGTTACAGTGCAAAAATACCAGCCGAAAGTTTAGAAGCGCAAATCGTACAAGACGCGGATCGACTGGATGGGCTTGGTGCAATTGGAGTTAGCCGCTGCATGTTAGTAGCAGGAAAACTGGGAAGTAAAATTTATCACGAAGAGGACCCTTTTTGTGATGCAAGAGAGCCAGACAGTAAACTAGCCGCAATTGATCATTTTTATGAGAAGTTGTTTAAAACCGCAAACACTATGCAAACAAAGGCCGGTTTGCATGAAGCTGAGCGTCGAGTGCAATTTATGCTGGGCTTTTTACAGCAGTTAGGAGCAGAAATCGGGTGAAGTATTTATTAATAGCTTTAGTTGCGTTTTTGAGTTTTAAAGCAGATGCGCTGAGTTATACAAAAGTATTTACAGAGCCAGAACTGCAACAAAAGCTCGATAAATTAATGCCTGTTGAAAAGAAAAAGTTTTTTGTGACCGTTGTTGTTGCTAACCCACAACTATCATTGGCATCCTCAGATGACAGATTGACACTGAAAGTCGATATAAAAGCGAGTCTTTTAGGCGGAGTGAAAGGTAATGGCGCAGCAACTGTGAACAGTGGTATTCGTTACGATAATCAACTTGGTGCATTTTACCTAAACGAGCCAAAACTGATCGCTCTGGAACTAAATGGAGCGCCAACAAATATTCAGCCCAAAATTCAAAAGCTGGTACAGAAGCTTGTTGCTAATGCGCTGGTTAAAAAGCCTATATTTACGTTCGATGAATCGGATATGAAACACAAGTTAGCGAAATCCAGCATTAAAGAAATTAGGATAGAAGACAAACAGTTATTAGTTGAGTTAAGCTGGTTTTAACCAAAACACAGGAGGAGTCGTGACGTTGAAATTTATGGAGCTCAGGGTTCCACCTGTTTTGGTGGTGTCCGTTATAGCCTTGTTGATGTGGCTATTTAGTCAATTCTATTATGTTGTTCGAATTAAGTTTGATCATCAGCTGACGATAGGTGTTATATGTGGCTTATTCGGCGTAATACTCATACTTTGCGGTGTTGTGCGGTTTCGAAAAAATAACACAACGGTAAATCCAATGACACCGGCACAAACCTCATTGTTAGTGACAAATGGCATTTACCGTTTTACACGTAATCCAATGTATCTTGGAATGTTGTTTGTGTTAATCGGATGGGCAATGGCGCTGTTTACGTTTTCTAGCTGGTTGTTTATTCCTGTTTTTATTTGGTACATGAATCAATTTCAGATCAAACCTGAAGAGCAAATGTTGAGAAAACAGTTTGGTCAAACGTATGAGGCTTATCTGGCACGTGTTCGACGCTGGATTTAATCGAAAGTCCGATTTTGTCTATTCATAATAATTAAAATGTATAACTTGTCGTATCCTTTGTTATCGCATTATTTTCATACCTACGTTTTAAGTCTTTTCAATAGTTGAGTTCCGTCACTGACTACTCAACTTCTTATCTTTCGTTTACATTGCTTTGGCAAATCTAAATGCAATCTACTAAACGTACAATTACCATTATTTTCAACACATTATTCGCAAATTTGAGGAACAACAACTAGAGTGAAATAACGGTTATTAACGACGTTAAGCGCTTAGGGAACAAACACTTCATGAGTGGCGGAATTAGGCGAATTCTGGATGCGGTGATGTTATTGGTTGGTTTATTCATTGCCAATATTAATCTTGTAATGGCGGATGAGCCCCCCGAAACGAAGAGTTTAGCATTCACAAATGCCGAACGTGAATTTATCAAAAACCATCCTACGATAACGATTGGTGATTTTAATCAACACCCACCTTTTTTATTTCAAGATCAATCGGGCCGACATGTTGGGTTAACAAAAGATTATCTGGACATAGTTGGGCAGTATTCGGGAATTAACTTTGACATTAAAACCGGGAACTTCAGGCAAGTGTTACAAATGGTCAGAGAGGGGGAAGTTGGTGGAATAACCATAGCTGCTGCAATGAGACAGGAAAATGAAGAACTGAATTTTAGTAGGCCGTACCTAAGTCAGCATATGGCCATATTTGTTAAAAAAGGCAACAAACAAAAAATACGTACTTTGCAGCAGTTAAATGGGAAACGAATTGTCATCACTAGCTCTGCCAGAGTCCTGGAAAGTTTTGCAGATTCGATTCCTTACGCGCAAATCGTTGTCGTAGACACGTTAACAGAAATGATCAATGCCCTCGTAAATGGTCGTGCCGACTACGCCTATTATTCTGAAGTGCTCACCTATGTCGCGAAGCAACAAGGCATTGACTATATCGAAGCTGCCTTCTTAACCGGGCACGTGGAAGAAACGAGTTTTGCGTTTCGCACGGACTGGCCGGAATTAACGAGTATTGTTAATAAAACACTAAGTGCAATTCCAGAGTCAGAAAAGCTGCTTATTCGTCAACGATGGTTGAATGAGAGCTTTTTTCAGAGCGACAAAACAACCGTCAAATTGTCAGTAGAAGAACTTACTTACTTGCAAAAGAAAGTTGGCATTCGATTTTGTGTAAATCCAAATGCTGGCCCTATTTCTAGCTTCGACAACGAAGGTGACCTGCAGGGCTTGGCGAAAGATGTGATTGAGTATGTAAAACAAAAATTACCTAGCAGCTTCTTTTTGTATAGAACCCAGTCGTGGAGACAGACAATTAATGCGCTGGAAAGTGGTGAGTGTGACATTGTGCCTGTTATTCAGCGAACAATGGAACGCCAGGAAAATATCGCTTTTACCAAACCATATCTAAGTTCACCCGTCGCCATTGCCGCGATAAAAGGCCGTTTTGATAGTTTTGAGCTTAAAAATGTAACTGATGAAAAGTTAGCTGTTGTCAGTAATTTTGCTCGGGCCGAGGAAATCATTAGAGCCAACCCCAATATCAAGTTGATGGAAGTGGCTAATATTGAGCAGGGACTGCAGTTGGTTAATAAAGGCGATATTGATGGCTTATTGGGGACGCAGCTAGAAATTAGTCACAGTTTGAATCGTCTAAATTATGACGATATTGAAGTGACTCATAAACTTGGTATTAACGCGGCAATTCGAATTGGTGTGCCTAAATCTGAATTAATGATGCGGGATATAATGCAAAAAGTGCTGGATCAGCTAAAACCAGCAGATTTGGAAGAAATCCTAAATCGAAACTTTTCTGTTCGAATTGAAGAGGGCCTGGATTATCAGATTGTATGGAAAGTATTGTTAGCACTGGCATTTTTGTTTGCCACATTTGTCTATTGGTTGCGAAAACTCAGCCAACTCAATCAAAATTTACAGATCGCTCGCGAAAAAGCGGAGAAAAACAAACGTCAGTTGGAGTTTGTTCAATTTGCCGTTGATCAAGCCGGCGATATGTCATTTTGGTTGGAAGTGGACAATGGCGTGATCACCTATGTAAATCAGGCCGCGTGCGAGTCGCTAGGTTACAAAAAGCAAGAGCTGCTCGAGAAAACTGTATTTGATTTTGATACCCAAATGAATCAAGACATTTGGCAAGCGCTGATCCAGCAATTGAGAATGGGTAAAACCACGGTGATCCGAGCCGTTCATAAAAACAAGTTTGGGTTTAGTTATCCCGCAGAAGTTACGTACAAATATGTAAAACAGGGTGATGAAGAAAAAATAGTTTCCTTTGCCCGTGACATAAGTAGTCGTGTGCGCGCAGAGCAAGCCTTAAGTGAAGCAAAGAAAAAAGCGGAAGATGCCAGTGAAGCTAAGAGCTCATTTTTAGCCAATATGAGTCACGAGATCCGTACCCCAATGAATGCCATCATCGGGATGGCACATTTAGCGACCCAAACCGATCTGAATAAACAGCAGTTTCATTATGTTAAAACGATAGAGCAATCGGCCAAGTCGTTGTTGAAGATCATCAATGACATTCTCGATTTTTCCAAAATAGAAGCCGGGAAACTGGATCTGGAGCATGTTGAGTTTGATCTGGTGGAAGTGATTGAAGATGTCATGTCATTAATGGAGTTTTCGGCCAGAGAAAAGAATATAGAAGTACTTAATCATTATTCGTCCGGTGTAGGGCGTTACTTTTTAGGTGATCCCCTGCGGTTGGGACAGGTAATTACAAATCTGGTGAATAACGCGATTAAATTCACTGAGGCGGGAGAGATCATCATAAATGTCTCTACGTTAGATAAAGACCGGTTGTTATTTAGTGTTAAAGACACTGGCATTGGCATGTCAAAAGCACAGGCAGCAAAGTTATTTCAGTCTTTTTCGCAAGCGGATGATAGTACAACAAGAAAGTATGGTGGCACGGGACTTGGGTTAGCCATATCGAAACAGCTAGTGGAAATGATGCATGGACGTATCTGGGTTGAGAGTCAAATTGATGGTGGCAGTGAGTTCTTCTTTGAGGTGCATATGCCTCGGGCCAATGAGTTGCTAACGGCAAATGAATTTGCGCTAAAACGAGTGTTGATCGTTGATGATAATCAAGTGTGTCAAACCACCCTATTCAGTCAGCTTAGCAACTTCAAATTACAAGTGGATGTGGCAAGCAGTGGTCAACAAGCACTTGATATGCTCGATGCCGATCCAGCACGTTATGATTTAGTGTTGATGGACTGGAATATGCCAGAACTCAACGGTATTGAGACGACTCAATTAATGCGACAAAAATATCAAATGAGTTACAACTTAAAAGGCGTGGAGCCGCCAACAGTTATCATGGTGAGTGCCTATGGTCAGGAATATATTATTAAAGCCGCAAAAGATGCCGGCATTAATCTATTTCTGCAAAAGCCTGTCGATCCCTCTGCGTTGTTTGATGTGTTGATAAAGGTCTTAGTGAAAATGGAGTCCGGAATTGGTAGGTCTGCGCAAAGCTCGGAACACATAAATCTACTCAAACAAAGGTTAGTGCATAGTGAATACCGACGGATTTTATTAGTAGAGGATAATACGATCAATCAAGATATCGTTGTCGGGTTACTGGATGGGTGCAACATTGATATACAGATTGCGCAGAATGGACAGGAAGCGATCAATATCTTTAATCCAGAACATCACGAACTTATCTTAATGGACTTACAAATGCCTGTGATGGATGGTTATAAGGCAACGGAACACTTACGTAAAAAATATCCTGATGTGCCAATAGTTGCTTTATCGGCGAACGCTTTGCCCGAGCAAGTCGCCCAGACTGCACAAGTTGGTATGAATGCTCATCTAAGCAAGCCAATTGACGTTGAGAGTTTATATCAAACCTTGATTAAGTATTTGAATATCAAGGATGTGGATCCAGCCTTAATTGAGGCAACGCCTGCTCAAAAGAATATGGTATCTCAAGAAATTGCTGCAGCAGAGACAGAGAAAACTGACATAAACCACTTCGCATTTATAGATATGAAGAAGGGTCTTAAACACTTTTCTAACAACGAACATCTCTACCTAAAAACTCTACATAGTTTTGCTCGCAAGTATTCATCTGATACGGAGCTTTCGATGGATCAGGAAGATATAGAAAGAGTTGTTCATACGATTAAAGGGCTAAGTGCCAATTTAGGAGCAATGGCGTTACATAAGGCTGCATTGGAGTTTGAGCAATTTCCACAGGAAATGACATTAAAGCAAGTTGAATCTGAACTAAGTCATGTTGTAACAGAGATCAATCAACACGAAGGCGAGATGGAGCGAGAGTCGGAAATTACGGAATTGAATTCAGAAATTGACGTAGCGGCATTATTCAAACAACTAAAAGGCGCCGTAAAAAGTAAACGACCGAAAAACTTCAATCCAATTGTGGAGCAATTGGCAAAATGTGCCCTGTCTGAAGATGACAAACATAAATTTAGCGAACTTAAAGTTTTGTTAAGAGGCTATAAGTTTAAACAAGCACTTGAGCTATTAGACAGATAATCTTATTGGGGTGAGATATGTCGGAGCAATACACCATTTTACTGGTTGATGATACCGAACAAAACATAGATATTTTAGTTGGCTTGTTACAAGACTATGACTTGTTGGTTGCACTCGATGGAGCATCGGCAATTGAGATTGTTCAAGATGAAAGGGTCGATCTTATTCTGTTGGATATCATGATGCCCGAACTCGACGGCTTTGAAACCTGTGAGCGTATTAAAAAAATGGAAAAAGGAAAAGATATCCCCATTATTTTTATTACCGCAAAGACTGATGAAGAATCCATAGAGTCAGCCTACGACGCTGGTGGCTTGGATTATGTAACTAAACCCTTTAAACCAAAAGAGCTCATTGCCCGAGTTAAAACTCAACTTAAACTAAAACAACTGATTGACCATCTCGAACATCTTTCATCGAGAGACGCCATGACGGGAATTTATAATCGTCGTAAGTTTTTTGAAATGGCGGAAACGGCGTTTCAACTCGATCAACCTCAGGTTTGCGCCATGATGTTAGATATTGACAAATTTAAGTCGATCAACGACAAACATGGCCACCCTGTTGGTGACTTGGTTATCAAGGACGTTACGCAAACAATAGGTCGAGCCTTACCTGAATCCGCTATCTTTGGTCGACTTGGAGGAGAAGAGTTTGCTGTCTTCTGGAAATACACCAGTTGGAATGAAGCGTGTGATCTTATTGAAACCTTGCGTATTGCAGTATCTCAGCAAACTGTCACGACGTTCACAGGCGAGCAATTGAGTTTAACCATAAGCGGCGGTCTGGCGGCTTATTCGGCTAAACAACAATCTTTGCAGGATTTATTAAAAGACGCGGACGAGGCGTTATATCAAGCAAAAGGCAGCGGACGAAATAAGTCCATCTTTAGGCAATAGGGTGACGTTAATCTAGATGGTTGTGATAATCTGTCTGCCAATATGAAGCTAATTGGAGCCATCTAGTGGCACTACGTTTTAACCGAGGTTTCTCTTTTCCTATTCAGGTTATCAGTTTTGATCTGGATGATACCCTCTATTTTAATGAAGAAGTGATCAAAAAAGCTGAACGACATCAGTTTGATACTGTTTGCTCGTTAGTCCCTGCTGCGAAAGAGCATGGAATTGAATTTTGGTTACGCTTGAAGTGGCAAATTGCTAAACAACAACCTGAGTTGCGTCACGATGTGACAGAGTGGCGTAAAGCAGTCATTAAAAGTGGCCTAAGTCATTTTGGATTAACGGGGGCCGAATTATCTGCAGGGATCAATTTGGTGTATAACGAGTTTTATGCAGCGCGTTCAAATTTTGAGGTTCCACAACAATCGTTTGGTGTTTTGTCTAAACTTTCAAAAAAATACCCTTTGGTTGCAGTAACAAATGGTAATGCTGATATTGAGCGCTTAGGCTTATCGCAGTATTTTGTCGGATATTATCGTGCAGGTGAAAATAATACACGCAGTAAACCACATCCTGACTTGTTAGAGCTTGCTGCTAAACAACTTGATGTACCCCTTCAGCACATTCTGCATATTGGTGATAATCCTGAAACGGATGTAAAAGCAGCGATAAACGCGGGATGTCAAAGTTTATGGTTTAATACTAAGCCTTCGATTCCTTATTCAGGTCAAATACTGGCAGACGGTGAATATTCTAACTTGGATGATCTTCTACACCTGCTATAATCCCTGTTTATTCATCCAGTCTCTTTAGTAATTATAGGTCAGTGCATTATGGACGTTTTCATTCCTTCGCCAGAAGTCGAAATGGCAGGAAATTCTAATCTAAAACTCAATGAGTTAAATGAACGTCAGTATGAAGCGGTGACCGCGCCTCCACAAAATATGTTGGTTTTGGCCGGAGCGGGCTCAGGCAAAACCAAAGTATTGATCAGTCGAATTGGTTATCTGATCCAGGCACATCAAGTATCGCCTTTTTCAATCATGGCGGTTACTTTTACGAACAAAGCCGCTACGGAAATGCGCCACCGCTTGGAGAGTGTGTTGGGGCAAGGTGCGGTTGGTTCGCAATATGGTTCGGGTGGAATGTGGATAGGCACCTTCCATGGTCTGGCGCACCGATTTTTACGCACTCACTATCGCGAAGCGAATTTGCCTGAGAGTTTTCAAGTATTGGACTCAGACGATCAGCATCGTTTGATACGCCGAATTTTAAAAAGCTCTAACCTGGATGAAAAACGATATCCACCTAAACAGATCATGTGGTACATCAATGGCAAAAAAGATGAAGGTTTAAGACCTAAACACATCAGCACCTTTGATCCTACTGAACAGGTAATGTTGCAAGTTTACAATACGTATCAGGAAGCTTGTGATAGAGCTGGCTTAGTTGATTTTGCTGAGATCTTGTTACGCAGTCATGAAGTGCTGGCTTCTCACAGCGACATACTTAACCATTATCGTAAACGTTTCCGTCATATTCTGGTGGATGAGTTTCAGGATACAAACAGCATTCAATATGCTTGGATTCGACTTATCTCAGGCGCAACTCCGGCAGCCATTGCAGAAGAAGTGAATCCAGCACATGTCATGATCGTGGGTGACGATGATCAGTCTATTTACGGCTGGCGTGGAGCTAGAGTTGAAAACATACATAATTTCCAGAAAGACTTTGAATCTGTCGACATTATAAGACTCGAGCAAAACTACCGCTCTACTGCCAATATATTAAAAGCGGCTAACGCGGTTATTGCCAATAACAGCGACCGACTAGGCAAAGATCTTTGGACAGAGGGCAAAGAAGGCGATCCAATTGCGCTTTATTCATCGTTTAATGAGTTGGATGAAGCACGTTTTGTGGTTGGCAACATCAAAAAATGGCAAGAAGATGGCGGCGCTTTGTCAGAAACCGCTATTCTGTATCGCAATAATGCTCAATCCCGTGTTTTGGAAGAAGCGTTATTACAGGCCGGGCTAAAATATCGAATATATGGTGGTCTACGGTTTTTCGAACGTCAGGAAATCAAAGATGCATTGGCTTATATGCGATTGGTATCTAACCGAGATGATGATGCGGCGTTTGAGCGTGTGATAAATACGCCAGCACGCGGGATTGGAGATAAGACGCTGCAAACTGTTCGTGATGCGGCAAGAAGTCAGAACCTGACTATGTGGCAAGCTGCAGGACGTTTGGTAGATGAAAAACGATTAAGCGCAAGAGCGTTAACCTCAGTCGCAAACTTCATGAACTTAATTAAGACAATGGAAACGGAAGTTGAGCCTTTGCCATTGCATGAGCAATCCGACCACGTAATACAGGTTTCAGGCTTGAAAGCTATGTATCAGGCGGAAAAAGGCGAAAAAGGTCAAACTCGAGTAGAAAACCTGGAAGAGCTAGTCACGGCGTGTCGTCAGTTTGAGCCTGACGAAAACATGCAGGAAATGCCGATTTTGGCTGCGTTTTTATCTCATGCTTCATTGGAGTCAGGTGAATCTCAGGCAGACGCTTTTGAAGATGCCGTGCAGTTAATGACGCTACACAGTGCCAAAGGTCTGGAGTTTCCATTGGTATTTCTTGTTGGCGTGGAAGAAGGCATGTTCCCAAGCCAGCAAAGCTCAGATGCGCCGGACAGATTAGAAGAAGAGCGTCGTTTGGCCTATGTGGGTATGACACGAGCCAAACAAAGGTTATTTATTACCTACGCAGAGACAAGACGTATGTACGGGCAAGAGCACTACCACCGTCCATCTCGTTTCATCTCTGAGATACCTGATGAGTGCGTATATGAAGTAAAACTCTCGTCTTCACCGGCCCGATCATCAAATTATGGCGGCTCCGGTGGTTATAAGAGTTCGTCTCAATACGGTAGTTCCATGGGTTATGGCTCAGGCATGGGCAAATCCCAATCAAATTCTGGGTTTGGGCACAGCGCCAGTCATATCAAGTTTGAAGAAAGCGCCTTTTCACTTGGACAACGTGTAAATCATAAGAAGTTTGGAGAAGGCACGGTATTAAACTGTGAAGGAGACGGGGATAACGCTCGCATTCAGGTGAATTTTGATCAGTTTGGTGCCAAGTGGTTAGTAACCACTTATGCGAAGTTAGAAAAAATTTAATTCATAATGTTGCGTCAGTTACTTGCCGAGTTACGTAAGAAACAACAAAGAATAATGTTGCGCTTACGAGGGACTCAAACTTGGGCACACAAATGGCTGACGCAAGAGTTAAACCTGGTGTTAGACAAAGAACCTGAACTACAGGTCATTCGTTTTATCGAGCACCCTGACAAAACTAAACCAATTAATCAGATCCATGATTATCGCCTAAAACAATATCAGAAGTTACTTGGTCAGGAGTGTGATCTTCTGGTCTTCGATGCTTATGCTGGATTTAATCCGGATGCGTTGGGAGCGCTAACAGGAACTATTCGCGCTGGTGGCCTTTGTATTTTGATCACACCGGAAGACGAGGATTGGTGTGATTACATAGATCCAGAAAGCCAACGTTTTTGCATCGAGCCTTTTAAACCAGAGCAGCTGACTCGAAGATACATTCACAGGTTATGTCAGAAACTTTCTAATAATGATGCAATCGTATCGGTGACAGAGCGAAACTCCGAGCTGGTCGACATCACAAACTTAGATATGGCTTCTGCAAATTTTATTCATGATAATTTGTCATATGGGTGTTTGAACCGACAGCAATTAACTGCAGTACAAAAAATAGTATCTTTGTCCGCTGGCACAGTTTCAGGAGTATTGGTTTTAACTGCAGACAGAGGTAGAGGCAAATCTGCAGCTTTGGGTCTGGCGGCGGCTCAGCTCATGGTTACCAGTTCAAAGTCGTCAGATTCATCTTCCATCAAAATACTGATCTCTAGCCCATCGCCAGATTCAACCGCTACAGTGTTTAAGCATCTATGTGAGCAATTAGATTCAGAGCAGATTAGTTACAAGAGTAATGCTAACACTGTATTAACCTCTCACTCAGAGTTGTCCTTTATCGCCCCGGATGAATTGAGTTTGACCTTACCTGATGCCGATATGATTTTTGTTGATGAGGCCGCTGCTATACCGCAACAAATGTTATCGCCTGTGATCAATCACTATCAACGATTAGTTTTTGCAACCACAGTACATGGATATGAAGGCACAGGGAGAGGTTTCGAATACAAGCTTAAACCCTTGCTGAAGTCGTCTTTTGTAAATTATCAGGAGTTGGAGTTAGAACAACCAATAAGGTTTGCTCAAAACGACAAATTAGAGCCTTTGGTTAACGGGTTGTTGGGTTTGGATATTGAGTTACCTGAGGTAAACAGTCCCAATGTAATAACTCTGGAATCATTGAAATTTGAGCGATTAGAGCTGAATCACCATCAAGAGTCATTTTTACAGTTTGAAAAGGTATTTGGCTTGCTGGTAAACGCCCATTACCGAACAACCCCGAGTGACTTCAGGTACATGTTAGATGGTCCAAACCTTCAATTATTTACCTTGAAACATGGACAACAATTGGTTGCGGCGTCTCTCGTGGCTTATGAGGGTAAGTTAGCACCGGAATTAAATCAGGAAATATGGCAAGGCAGACGCAGACCTAGAGGGCACTTGTTACCTCAATCCTTGATGGCACACGCTGGTTTTGTCGAGGCCGGAGAATACAGTTACGCCAGAGTTATTCGAATAGCGGTTCATCCTAAATTACAGCTCAAAGGCATAGGTAGCTTAATGTTGAAGCGGCTTGAGGAGGTCTTACGAAGTGACGGCATTGACATTTTATGCACTAGTTTTGGCGCCAGTAATTCATTAATACGGTTTTGGCGCAAAAGCGGGCTAGATTTCGCCAGACTTGGTGTAAAAGCAGAGGCATCAACAGGTGAATATTCAGCGATGATGATGAAGCCCTTGTCTCTAGAGCATGTCGAGTGGTGCAAAAAAGTGACTGACCGATTTTATCAAAACCTTCAGATAGAGAATAAACTGAAACTCAGATCTAACTTAACCGTAGATCTCCCGCTAGTGGGAAATGTCTTAAATAATGATGCAGTCAGTGAACAGGATATATCGGATGTGACTTGTTTTGCTCACCACCATAGAACACTGGATACCTGTATAGCGGCACTTTATCGATTTCATAATAAGGTAAAGGCGGAAATTGAAACACCGAAACTGACTTTGTTAATCGCAAGTGACGTTGACCGAAAAAAAGTAAACGCAACATTTCGGTTATCTGGCGAAAAAAACTTGGTTGCGGCTTTGCGTGCAGAAGCTCTTAACATGCTATCTGAGTAAGTTTCATCAATTTTGACGACATAACTTTTATGGCATTTACCCTGAAATAAAGACACCTAATTGTAAAGTCCTACAATTGGGACACAAATCGTTAGGTGTTTTATAAAATGTCTTTAGCGGGCGACTCAGTAAACGATCCTATGTTTAGCCGGAAAGAAGCCGATGTTGAAAGAATCATTACCGACATTGATCAAACGGTATATGGAATGCAGTACTGGTTTTAAGCCTTCTTACGAGTTTTTTGTGGATAAACTAAATCGACGGCAAACTGCCATTAATAATGCACTGCCAAATAACTCTATTCGCATAACTGACTACACGCCAGATTGGAATGACCTTTTGTTGTTTATGGATGGTGAAATTCCATCGTGAAAGGTAAATTTGGAAAAGATCATCTAAAACGTATGTCAGTTATTAACTTTGTTGATAAAATTCAGGCACTCGTTTTATTAATCCATGGCCAGTACGATTAAGCTGTTCTAATCAAGCAGCCCGAAGTCATGTATGAAGAATTGAAAGATGCGGACAAAATGGTACGTTATCTATAGCTGGAAGTTGGTGACCATAGTTTAAGTAATCAGAATAATCGTTTGAACGCACTTAAAGCCATTGTTGATTTTGTCCAGCAACATATCTGATAGGAATAAAAATAAACTTTATGTTGAGATGTAAACGTTGGTATTTGCTTTTTGTTGTTCTTATGTGCAGCTTTCTAAGTGTGGCCAAGTCTCCGCCATTGGAAAGCTTTGCCAAATTGCCAGAAAAACGTTTGGTTGTGGTGTCGCCAAGTGGCTCCTTATTGGCATTTAGGAAGACCACACAAAACGAAGATAAAGTTTACGTTATTGACTTAAAGGCCCGTTCACCGTTAGCAAGTGTTGATGTTGCACTTGTCAATCCAACAAAATTGTTCTTTGTGGATGACAATACGCTTATATTGCAAGTATTTAACAATATTCGCTTTGGTAAAACCAGACAAAAAACTTCGGCGGCATACGCGTTTAACTTGAAGTCGAAGAGCCTTTTTCCACTGCTGACGCCTGAAAGAGGAATATCAGGCGACCAGTTTCATGTTGGTCGCATAATTGGTTTTGATAAGTCTGGTAAATGGGCATATATGCCTGCCCGTGAAGGTCGTGATCGCGGTTATTACAATTTATATAAAGTGAAGTTAACAAAAAAATCCCGGCCTAAACTGTTTGAAACCGGAGATGAGGACACGATTGACTTCTTCATGGATGGCGATGGCAAGGTAATCGCGCGTGTAAAATTTGATCAGAGATTTAACAAACATCAAATAGAAGTTAAAAGAGGCGAAAAATGGCATCTTATCTTCGAACAGGAAACGCCTTACATTAATAAAAAAACTGTTGGTTTATCGGAAGACTTTAAACAGCTTTATTTATTAGGGCACGATGAAAAAAGGCGTACGGTTCAGACATTAAACCTGAACACGGGTGAACTGTCCGAGCCGCTTTATGAACCAGACAGCAAGGATGTTTCTCAAGTACTAGTGGATAGAAGTCGCATAGTACATGGAGTCATCTTCGATGGCTTTTCAGAATCTTATGATTTCTTTTCGAAGTCACTAGCAAAAAGGTTTCGGTCTATCGAACAAGCTCTGGGCAATAAAAACGTTCAAATCGCCAGTTTCTCTTCTGATTGGAAGCACTTCACGTTAACAACTTATGGTGAGCAGGATGCTGGCAGTTGGTGGATGTTTACCAATGGTAAACTCATGCCAATGGGAACTAAACGAAGCGGCATGGCGGGCTTTAACTTACCTCAACCACAGACCATTACCGTAAATGCGAGAGATGGTCTGGAAATACCAACCCTTATTACTGTGCCTGACGTTCCCGTTCAAAAATCGTTACCCGCTATTATGTTGCCCCACGGTGGACCTGAATCCCATGATACGGCTGAATTTGACTGGTTAGCGCAATTTTTTGTCAGTAAGGGAATGGTGGTCATTCAACCCCAATTTCGTGGTTCAACAGGTTTTGGAATTCAGCATGTTTTGGCGGGCAGAGGCGAATGGGGCAAAAAAATGCAGGACGATTTGACCGACGTATTAGATCATCTAGTAAAGAAGCGTCTTGTTGACAAAAATAAGGTATGTATTGCGGGTGGGAGTTATGGCGGTTATGCAGCCCTGTCTGCTGCGACAAAAAGCCCCAATCTGTATAAATGCATTATTTCAATTAATGGCATATCGGACCTAGATCGTTTGTTAATGATAGGAAAACGAAAGTTAGGCCGGCACCATGCAATTTACAAATATTGGAATGACGTCATTGATACGGAAAAGAATAAAGATGTTTTGGAAACTCTGTCTCCAATCAATTATGCAGAAGAAGTTAAAAGTCCGGTTTTATTAATTCATGGCAAGCATGATGACGTCGTAAGTTCGGCGCAATCCGAGTCAATGTTTGATGAGTTGGAAGATGCGGATAAGTCAGTGATATACATCGAGTTAGAAGAAGAAGGTCATCATTTACTAAAAGCAAACAGCAGGGAAAAAGTGTTACGCGCGATAGACGATTTCATTCGAGAACACATTTGACTATGGTAAAAAAGAGGCGCAACTTTACAGCGCTGCTTTATTAGTTTCTTATGTAATTGATGAGCTCAACCTTACTAATAATAACTAAAAATAGGTGTAACAATGAAACGTCCTTCTCTGGGCCCTGCTTTTTTAGTAACAGCTGCATTTGTTGGTCCCGGAACAGTTATCACCTGCACTATGGCTGGTGCAAACTTTGGTTTTGCGTTGATTTGGGCGCTCGTATTCTCGGTTATTGCGACGATCGTTTTACAGCAAATGACCGCACGCCTGGGTATAGTTACTCAGCAGGGGTTGGGTGAAAATATTCGCGAAACGTTCACTAGCCCTTGGGCTAAGTTCCTCTCTGCAACTTTAGTAATCTCCGCTGTAGTGATAGGTAATGGTGCTTATCAAGGTGGCAATATAGCGGGCGCCAGTTTGGGACTCAGCGCTTTGTTCGGTGATTTGGGGATGCAGTTCTCCATATGGCCTATTGTTATCGGTGCGACTGCATTTCTTTTATTGTTCACTGGAAGTTATAAATTCATTGAAAAAGCGCTAATGGTGTTGGTTGGCTTGATGAGTTTGTCCTTCGTTGTGACCGCGGTTTTAGTTAAACCCGATATCGGCGCATTGTTGGCAGGGATGTTCATACCTTCTTTGCCGGATGGTGCAACACTAACGATTATCGCTCTGATAGGCACAACGGTTGTGCCTTACAACCTGTTTTTACATGCCTCAAGTGTTAGTAAAAAGTGGCAAAAACCAGAGCAGATAGCGGAAGCGAATCAAGATCTTTATATCTCTATACCTCTTGGTGGCGTATTGAGCATCGCCATTGTATCCACCGCTGCAACAGCATTTTTTGGCACACAACTGCAAATACAGTCGGCAGCCGATATCGCCCCTGCCTTACAACCTTTGTTTGGTGACGCGGCGACCTGGTTTATATCTATAGGCCTGTTTTGTGCCGGGATTAGCTCATCTATTACTGCCCCTTTGGCGGCCGCTTTTGCGCTTAGCGGTGTTCTAAATTTATCAAATGAGGTGAATGCGAGGAGCTTCAAGAGCATTTGGTTTATTATTTTAGTTATAGGTGTTGTTCCGGCCGTTATCGGTTATAAGCCTATTTCAATTATCTGGTTTGCACAGGTAGCCAACGGTTTGATGTTACCCCTACTGGCCTTGTTTTTACTCTGGTTGATGAATAATAAGAAACTGGGTGAACATCGTAATAATTCTGCGCAAAACGTGTTAGGTAGCGCCGTTGTGGCGGTATCGATATTGCTCAGTGGCCGTAGTTTAATGTCTGCTTTTGGATTGCTCTGATTATTTTTAGCTGGTCAACTGACTTGCCAACCAACTAAAAATCAGTATCCTACCCGGCCCTTTTTTATTGGAGCTGGATTATGATTGGTTTTGATTATGGTACGTCTAACTGTGCAATAGGTTATATGTTGGAGGGCCAACCGCAGATAGTGAACCTTGGGCAGCACGGTCGTTTCATGGCCTCTTCTCTTTATGCTCCCGATAGAGAAATGATAGTGAATGGATTGGCCGATTCATTATCGGCACCTTTCAAACAGAACTTTATAAACAACAGACAATATCTGCTTAACAAAGGTAGAGAAACGTTAGAGGACTTGCGTCTGGATGGCTTGGACACTCATCTGTCGTTTGGGCGAGAAGCCCTTTCTCGTTATCTGGATGATCCGAGCGAAGGTTATTATATTAAATCGCCTAAGTCCTTTTTGGGCTCGACGGGCTTGCTGCCAGCGCAAATTGCATTTTTTGAACACATCGTTGCTGCGATGATGAGTCATGTGAAAAATCTGGCAGAAGACGAAATGCAGCGAGAGCTGACACAAGTGGTTATTGGGCGGCCGATTAACTTTCAGGGGCGACATGCTGAGCAAAGTAACAAACAAGCCATAGAAGTGCTAATCAACGCTGCTAAACACGTCGGCTACAAAGATGTTGAGTTCCAGTTTGAACCGGTTGCAGCGGGTTTTGATTATGAAGCGCAATTGCAAAAAGAAACTCGCGTATTAGTCGTCGATATAGGTGGTGGCACCACGGACTGCTCCATGTTGTTGATGGGGCCAGAATATTTAAACAGGCTTGATCGAGAAGAGAGTTTACTGGGTCATGCTGGTCGTCGGGTGGGTGGTAACGACTTTGATATTCAATTGGCACTTAAAGGTCTGATGCCAAACTTAGGGTTAGACAGTAACTTAAAGTCGGGAAAGCCAATGCCCGTCAATAGCTTTCATGAAGCGGTGGCAATCAATAATGTGCACGCGCAATCTGAGTTTTACAGTGATAAAAACGGACGTTTCCTACAGTCCTTGTTAATCGACGCGGAACAACCTGAACTATTTAAACGTTTGATCAAAGTGCATAAAAACAAGTTGAGTTATCAAGTTGTGAACAGCGCAGAGCAAACTAAGATAGGTCTGACAGATGATACGTCTTACACCGCCGATTTGGCATACCTTGATGATGGCTTAAAACAAAAAATCGAGCGGCTGGAAATGTTTGTGGCAACAGAACGAGAGCTCAATGTTATTACTGATTTAATGCAGGACGCTATAGAGCAAGCAGAGTGTCAGCCTGATGTCATTTTTGTAACAGGCGGTACGGCAAAATCTCCGATCATTCGAGAGTTTATGGAAAGCAAATTTAATAACTTACCTGTGGTCATTGGAGATCACTTTGGCAGCGTTACTGCTGGATTAAGTCGTTGGTCTGAGAGAGTGTTTCGATAAAGAACGCAAAGAGATGAGGGAAGGCAGCACTAGCGCGAATGCTGCCTTTAGGATTAATTAGCTACGTGCTTTACGACCACGTGCTGCTAAACCAGCTAATGCTAAAGCGAAGATAGCCAAGCTTTGCGGCTCTGGAACTTCAGCAGTACTTAGGTATACGTCGTCAAGGAAACCAACAAATGTCGCTGGGTCTGCACTTACGTCGTGAATTACTAAGTCACCCATGCCAAAATCTGTGCTGATTTCACCGCTGTACGCCCAAGGGTCAGCAAATTCGTCGTTTAAGTCAAAGCTAAGTGTTTGAATTCCTGCATATAGGTTATTTGTTTCATATTCTGCAAAGAAATTGAATACGTCTGCTGTACTCATGTCATAACCAAAGATGTTAAAAGAAACCCAGTCTGATACTTCACTAAGACCAGGACCTACTTCCATACCGTCGACTGAATCGATAGTGATTGAACCGATAGCTGATGTAGAGCCGTTGTATGTGTCTGAAAATAAGTCTTGTTTGATTAACATTGCGTTAGCGTTGCCCGCTAAACCGAATACTAAACCTACTGCTAAAATTGCTTTCTGGAAAATGTTTTTCATTGTTGTTATTCCTACTTCTAAAATTCTATTTTGAAAGGCAACTAAGACTACTCTTAGTTGCCTATCGGACTAGGTGATTAGTTACCTAGTTCTAGTACTGTTGTACCTTGAGCTTCGCCTTCACCGTTGTAGAAGGTTACTGCACCCATGTAAACCATACCTTCTTGTAGACCGCGTGTACGAACCCAAACGTTGTTGAAACGTCCGTCGATAGCACGGCGGCTAGAAGATACGCGAGTTGAGCTATCAGCTTGGTCAGCAACCCAACCTAACATTGTGTAGTCAGTTGAAGCTTCGCCACCAGTTGAGTAACCGTGGATGAACGTGATGTAGATGTCACCGTTAGCTGCGTCATTTGCCGCTTCAGGGTTAGTCAAGATTACATCTTCGTTTGAACCACTGCTTGTAGAAGCGTCAACTTGTGAACAGCTCCAGCCGATACAACGGTATACGTAAAGGTCTAAGTCAGAACCTTCAACCGCAACACCTTCGTCACGTAAGCTGAAACGAGCTACTTTAGTACCTTCAGGGATAGTGAACGCGTGATAAGTAGTACCTGCACCTAAGAACTCATATTCTTGAGCTGGATCTTGTTCTACGTTACCTTGAACACCAAATGGTGCTACTAAACCTGCATAATCTAGGCTAGTGCGGCCAGAGTACATCATTTGTACTGGGAACGCGTAACGACCACGTTTCATTTGACCAGAAACTGATTCTGGAACGATGATGTCGATGTCAGCTTCAGGTTTAACAGCGATTGGGCTGTAAACTGTGTGACCGTGTTCGTCAGTCCATGTGATTGAACCAAATGTCCACTCGCCATATACCGCGTCTTCTGCACGAGAAAAGTCAAGTGCATAGCTCGCAGTACCACCAGGTTGTACAACTAATTCACCAGATTCATTTTCAACGCCTTCTGAGTCGAAAGTGCGAACTGAAACGTTAACACCAGCTGGTGCATTGATAGTTGCTGTGTAAGTAGAAGCTACTTCAGTCGCGTTCTTAACAGTACGAGTCACTGTTTCGTCAGCGATAAGTGAAGCTACACCGATTGAAGCAAGGTTCAACTGGCTAGGATCTGTGCTGAAGCCATTTGCTTCTAATTCCGCACAAGTTGTTTCCCAAGATTCAACTAGGTCATTTTCGTTAAGACCACACATGAATGCTAAGTAATCAGCAGTAGTTGCATCATATAATAGACCTGGGTCCATTGCTGCAACTGGAGCTGCGTGACCTGCACCAAAGTTGAACGGGTCAGCTAGACCAGAACCGTCGTGCTTCTGAACGTCTTGATAAGCCGTAGTCATCAATGCAGACTTGATTTCTGCTGGAGACCATGAAGGCTCAGAACCTTTGAACAATGCTGCCATACCTGCGATATGAGGTGCAGACATCGAAGTACCTTGTAGGTATGCGTAAGTTTCGCCGTCAGTACCGAACATTGGATCAGACGTTGTAGCTGCTAAGATCTTAACACCTGGAGCCGTAATGTCTGGCTTGATGATGTCGTAAGAAGCAGTGTTAGGACCACGTGAAGAGAAGTTAGCCATAATATCGCCCACTTCAGTTGCTTCACCAGTCAATGGCTCAGTCGTAAATGCAACTTGAGTACCCGCTAGCGCAGTTAATGCCTGACCGTCTGCAAATGAAATCATTGCACTTGGGATTTCAACTAGAGGATCGTCACCACCCATGCTGAATGGCGTTGAACCGTCGTAAGTATAGATAAGTACGCCAACTGCACCTGCGTCTTGTGCATTAAGCACTTTTTCAGTGAACGCACATGAACCACGTGCGATTAATGCAACTTTGCCTGCTAAAGCACCAGGGTTAGTGATTGGATCGGCATCACAACCTTCGATGTGTTCAGCTACTGCTAGTTCACCTGCGAATGTACCACCTGGGCCAAAGCCAGCAGGGATTGCTAAAACGTCAGAGCTGTCTAGTACAGTTAGTTTGTTACCAACTAAAGCAGAAGTACCGTCGTAAGTTGATGCAGCAACACTTGTTACCCAAGGAGCTGGAGTTCCAACTGTTTCAATGTCTGGACCAGAGTTACCCGCAGATACAGAAACAAATACACCTGCATCCGCAGCACGTAACATAGCCGCTGCTGGAGGAGTTGTTAGGTCTGTACGGCTACCACCGATAGAGAAGTTGATTACGTCTACGCCGTCAAGAACCGCTTGGTCGATTGCCGCCATGCTGTCACCGTAGAAACAACCTGCTTCATCAGCGCCTTCTGGAGTTGTGTAGTCACTGTTCCAACATACTTTATATGCTGCGATACGTGCACGCGGAGCGATACCAGATACTGAACCTACTGGAACACCAGATAATTCAGCTGCAACAGCTTCGTTACCACCAGCTGTACCAGCTGTGTGTGAGCCGTGACCGTCTGCGTCACGTGGTGATTCAAATTCACCTAGGCCGTATTGAATTTCGTATTGAGATTCAAATGAATCTTTATAATAACGAGCACCAACTAATTTGTTGTTACATGAGAACGCTTCGTCTGTACCTGTATCACAAGTACCAGTGAAGCCAATTGATGCTGGATCTGAGTATGAACCATCGTCAGCGAAACTTGGGTTTTCTGGCCAGATACCAGTATCTAATACACCGATAACTACGTCTTCACCTTTGATATCCATAGTGTGCTGACCGCCAGGGCCAGTTAAACCTAAGAATGCTGGTGTATTAGCAGTGTTAATTTTTTGTACTTCGTCAGCCCAAACACCTGCTACGTCAGGGTGAGATTCTAGAAGTGCTTTTTGCTTGTCGTTAAGTCTTGCAGTGAAACCGTTGAAGGTATGTTTGAAAGAGTGGCCCATTTTGATGGAGCCAATGTCACCAGCTACTTTTTTCTGTCTAGCCTCTAGAGACTTAACATAAGCAGCCATTTTTGGCGTATTGGCGTTATATTTGTTGCCAGACTTCGCAACCATTTGGTTGCTTGGTAACAACTCACCTAACTCTTGAGCTTTGGTAATAGCAGGTGCGCCTTTAAGTTGCACAATGTAGTTACCAGTTTGTTTCTGGGCAATAGTAGATGCGCCAGTCGCTTGTAGTTTAGATGCGTTGATGACAACTTCGTTTGCCATTGCTGTACCAGATGCAATTGCCATTGCAACCGTACTTGCTACTAGTGATGCTTTTAGTTGCATTACTCTCTCCAATTGTTGTTGTTATTATCCTGTATAAATTTAAAGAAGTACTTCTAAAAATTTATCTCCCGTTTTATACAAGGCTCTCTTCGTAGGCAAATAACGATCCAAGTTGTAAAAAAACTTTTCTAGCAATTGTTTTTATTGGGTTTGCTCTAGATTGGGGAATGCACCAAATTGGTCAAAAAATGACAGGTGTAAGAAAAGATAACACCTAATTTGGGTACAATGTTATGGCTAAAGATGGGTAAAGCACTGTATTTGTACCTGTTTTAACTATTTATTCACCAATAAAGCATAAAAACCCAATAAATCCAGTTTTTTGCCTTAAAAAACGTGTAAAAAAATGTGACAGTTTTTATCACCAAAATAGAGCGTTTTTTGACCAGTTGTTGGCTTGGTCCTCATTTTTAAAGGTCTGGATTAATGACGGGTATTTACAGATGAATGGCAATAAATTCGTTAAAAAGGATCGATTTTAAGCGATTTTAATAACGACGGGTTATGAAAGTGTTAGGAATCCACTGCATGAAAATAAATGTTGTGCGAGCAAAAAAATTTTCCATAATTGGTATAAATGCTCTATTTTACGAGAGTTTCCTGTCTAATCAAAAGTGGGTAAATATTTAAAGCTGATTTATTCTAAAGCGTACCTAAAACATAGATCTTTTCACCGAATATTTGGATAAAGGCAATGGTTCTTGTGCTGCGCTCGTTATAAAAGGAAATAATTTTTCTTTTGACGGCATTTCACATTAGATTTTTCTTTAAGGTAATTTTGTCTTTGTTCCTCAGGTAACTTTTCGATGGCATATCGCAACATGGTTCTTGGCATTTGTTGATAATGTTGATCTAAAAACTGTAGTTCAATCTTTTGATTGCGTTTACCTAATTCTCTTAACATCCAGCCAACGGCCTTATGGATCAGGTCCTGTTTGTCGAGTAGTAACTTCTCAGCCAGAGACAAGGCATGTGTAAACTCATCCCGTTTAATAAAATAATAGGTGGTGATAATAGCGATGCGACGTAACCAAATACTGTCCGATTCGACAAATTCATAGAGTAATTTTGCATTGGTTCTAAATAAGTGTGGGCCCAATATTTTATGGCACGAGCTATCGACCAAATCCCAATTGTTGACTTGTTTAGCGTGTGTTACGTAAAGCTCAGCAATACTCTGCTTTTCTTCATTGGTTTTGGATCTTTCGTATTTTGTTACCAAGATCAAAACCGCCAGAAGCCTTGTTTCATGATAGTCGTGATATAAAAGAGCGAGAACGGTATCAATATCAACATGGAACACTCTTTTAACCAACTTTCTCAGTTCTGGAACTCGAATGCCGTAAAACTCATCTCCCTCTCCATATTCTCCTTTTCCCGTTTTAAAAAACCTTTTCGAGTGTTCAGCGATTTTTGGAGAGGCAAGTTGTTCTAGCTGTTTAATGATCTGATGCGATTCGTCCATGGGAATATCCGTAATGTGTTTATTCTAAAGTAATGGTATGACGTGTCAGGGTCAACCGGTGAATACGTATGTAGAGAGAGGTCAAGGTCTGGGATTATCCTATCGCTGCTTTTATGCTGTTTAGTTAATTAGAGCAAAAACAAGGAACTGGCATGCGAATATTGATTGTTATGACATTAATTGGGCAGACTTTTTTATCTCATGCAGCGAGTCATCAGGTTTCGTCACCTGATGGTAAATTAACCGTCACTATGAGGGATGACTCTGGCAAACCAAGTTATACCGTTTCATTTAATGGTCAAAACATCATTCAGGATTCCGGACTTGGATTGGTATTCAAACAACAGGCACCATTTACGGAAGGCTTTCAGATCACCAATATAAAACGTGAATCCGTTGATCAAAGTTGGGAGCAACCGTGGGGGGAGCGACGTTTGATCAGGGATGCACACAATGAGCTGTTAGTGACCTTGGAGAATCCAAATCTAACTGTGGGCAAGGAAAGCAATGAAGGTTTTTTTGAATCTTTGTTTTCAGGGGCAAATAACTCGATGTCCGCAGAATACAAAGTAAGAGTCCGGGTATTTAATGATGGTTTAGGCTTCCGATATGAGGTTCCTACCCAAGTTGGTTATGAAACTGTTGAAATTGTAAAAGAAAATACTGAGTTTAACTTTAGTCAGCCCCAGGATATATCTTCCTGGTGGATTCCCGCTAGAGGCTGGAACCGTTATGAATACGTTTATAAAAAAACACCACTGTTTGACGCTGTACATGTTCACACTCCATTTACGTTAAAAACGGCTGACGGTGTGCACATGAGCATCCATGAAGCTGCGTTAGTTGACTATGCCGCGATGACCTTAAAACAGGGACGTCCAGGTCAAATGATTTCAGATTTAACACCTTGGTATGATGGAGTCGCCGTAAAGACAACAACCAGTTTTAAATCTCCATGGCGTACTATTCAAGTGTCTGAAGATGCTAAAGGCTTGCTCAATTCCGATCTTATCTTAAACCTCAATGAACCAAACAAATTAGGTGATGTGTCTTGGGTTAACCCTGGCAAGTACGTTGGTATTTGGTGGGAGATGCACGTTAATAAGTCGACCTGGGGCAGTGGCGATAAACATGGTGCAACAACCGATAATACCAAGCATTTTATGGATTTTGCTTCTGAACACGGCTTTGATGGTGTGTTAGTTGAAGGTTGGAATCATGGTTGGGATGGTGATTGGTTTTTAAATGGTGATGTATTCAGCTTTACAAAAAGTTATGACGATTTTGATATTCAGGCGCTTTCTAAATATGCGGAGCAAAAAGGTGTGAAATTAATAGGGCACCATGAAACCTCCGGAAGTGTCACAAATTATCGTGAGCAGATGTCCGATGCGTTTGAGTTATACCAGAAGTTAGGTGTGGAGCAGATAAAAACGGGTTACGTTGCGGATGGCGGCAACATAAAAAGAATCGATGAAAAGGGTGTCGTGAGAAAAGAATGGCACGATGGTCAGTATATGGTTAATGAGTACCTATACAACATAGAACAAGCGGCCAAATATAAGATCAGCATTAATACACACGAGCCAATAAAAGATACCGGGTTGCGCCGTACTTATCCGAACTGGTTGGCTCGTGAAGGTGCACGCGGGCAGGAGTTTAATGCCTGGGGATCTCCGCCAAATCCACCTGAGCATCTACCAACACTGATTTATACTCGTATGTTGTCGGGCCCTATGGACTTCACGCCCGGTGTTTTTGACATGAGTTTTAATGGTTTAGGTGACAAAACGAATCGCCCACAAACCACCTTAGCTAAACAACTGGCGGCGTATGTAGCACTCTATAGTCCGATACAGATGGCGGCGGACTTACCTGAAAATTATCTGGCCAAACCCGACGCGTTTCAGTTTATTAAAGATGTGCCTACGGACTGGGAAAAAAGCATAGCGTTAGATGGAGAGATTGGTGAATTTGTGGTCTTTGCTCGAAAGGAGAGAAAGTCAGAACAATACTCTGGAAAAGACTGGTACCTAGGCGCATTAACAGATGGAGACGCCAGACAAATCGATGTAAAGCTAGATTTTTTGGAACCAGGCAAAAAGTTTGAAGCGCAAATTTATCGTGATGGTGAAAAAGCGGAGTGGAAACAAAATCCTTATGATTATGTGGTGGAAAAGCTGCTGGTAACCTCTGAGCAAAGTCTTGAACTAAGGTTGGCACCTTCGGGCGGCACGGCTATTCGATTCAAAGCATTATAAATAGATAACTAAATCAGATATCATAAGGCAACTCATGTAGTTGCCTTTTTACAATTTTTTGAGAAAACACACCACTTGTTCTACTTGTTTAAAACCAAGTTGCTTGTGTAGTTTTATGCTTCTTTTATTGTCTGGCGTGGTATCGCTTGCTATTTCAGTAAACCCTTTATTACGTGCCCAGTTTTCAATATACGACATAAGTTGTTGACCATAGCCTTTATGTTGAAATTCTGGTCTTACGTACCAAGCTTCTATATATGGGATGGGTGAAATTCGACTTCCTTCGGCGTAGCTTCTGAGATTGAGCTCTAAAAAACCTGCTAACTCGCCATTATCTGTTTCCAGTACAATGGCTTTATCTATGTCTATCAGAGTTCCTTGAAAAAAAGCATGGATTTCTTGAGGGTGGTCATCTTGATTATCCGGCCAAAGTTCGCTTCGCATCTGTGCCCATTGTTCAGCATCAGAGGGAATGGCGGGCCGGATATTCATCAAAAATGCCTTTTTAAGTTATAAGAAAAACGCGTTAACCTGGAACAGCTTTTCAACTTCTGTAATGTATTTTTTGTCGACCAGGAATAAGATCACATGGTCGTTACTTTCAATGACTGTATCGTCGTGCGCAATCAAAACTTCGTCGCCACGTACAATAGCCCCAATTGTTGTTCTTGGTGGCAACTTCAAGTCTTGGATCGCCCTGCCAACGACTTTTGAGGTGTTTTCATCACCATGGGCAATGGCTTCAATCGCTTCGGCTGCACCGCGGCGAAGTGAATATACATTTTCAATATCAGCACGACGAACATGGGTTAATAAGGCTGAAATGGTGGCCTGTTGAGGAGAGATGGCGATATCCACTTCACTGCCCTGTACTAAGTCAACGTAGGCACTGCGTTGGATCAGTACCATGGTTTTTTGCACGCCCATGCGTTTGGCCAACATGGCAGACATGATGTTCGCTTCGTCATCGTTAGTAACCGCGATAAATACATCCGTTTGTTCGATTTGCTCTTCGGCCAACAATTCCTGATCTGAAGCATCACCAGTAAAAACAACGGTATTTTCTAATAACTGAGATAACTCTTCGGCACGAGTCTGATTGCGTTCGATGAGTTTAACCCGGTACTGGGTTTCTAATATTTTCGCCAATCCCGCGCCAATATTACCGCCGCCGACAATCATGATGCGTTTATAACTGGCTTCTAATTTTTGCAGTTCGTTCATGACCAGTCGAATGTGTTTTGAAGCGGCAACGAAAAACACTTCGTCGTCGGCCTCAATCACTGTGGTGCCTAGAGGCTTGATGGCCTTACCTTTTCTATAAATAGCAGCAACACGGGTTTCTACTGAGGGCATATGTTCTTTCAAGGCCGATAAGGCATACCCTACTAATAAACCACCGTAATAAGCTTTTACCGCAACGAGGGAAACACGGCCCTCGGCGAATTCTAATACCTGTAATGCACCCGGGTATTCAATGAGGCGACGAATGTATTGGGTAACGAGTTGTTCCGGAGCGATATAATGATCTACAGGCAAGTCGTGGTTATGGAACAGTTGTTCGCGATACAAAAGGTATTGCTGTGAACGAATGCGAGCAATTTTAGTTGGGGTATTAAAAATACTATAAGCAACCTGACACGCCATCATGTTCACTTCGTCACTGCGCGTAACCGCAATCAACATGTCGGCATCTTCGGCACCAGCTTGGCGCAAAATGTCGGGGTGGGAACAGTGGCCAACAACAACTTGAAGATCGTATTTGTCTTGTAACAGGTGCAAGGCTTCTGCATTGATATCCACTAAGGTGATTTCGTTTTCTTCACCAGCTAAGTTTTCCGCCAGTGTTGCGCCAACCTGGCCTGCACCTAAAATAATGATCTTCATTTTGTTGTTTAGTCGTTGTTATTGTTGTTTTGTCAGACGACAGTAATAAAAGCCGTCCATATTGTTTTCACCTGGTAAAATTTGCCAACCCGGATTTTCAGTTGTTTCTTCCAGACCGTCTAAACCCATCGGGTCCAAAATTGCGTCAGGTGTATCTTGCAAAAACTGTCGCATCTGAGTTTTGTTTTCTTCAGGCAAGATAGAGCATGTTGCATACAACAAGGTACCACCGGGTTTTAGTTTCTGCCACAAGGTTTCTAATATCTTACGTTGCAGTGAGGCGAGTTGTTCAATGTCTTCGTTTCGGCGCAACCATTTTATATCTGGGTGGCGACGGATAACTCCGGTTGCTGAACAAGGCGCATCTAACAAAATTCGATCAAATAACTCAAACTCATTTAGAGTGGCTGAATCCGATAAATCGCCACAGACTAAGGTGGCGGTTTCTTTTAGTCGTTCTAGGTTTTGCTCTACTCTTGATAAACGGGTCTCATCTATGTCTGCCGCGACAACATCGCATTTGCTAACGCCTAATACATGACAGGTTTTGCCACCAGGAGCGGCACAAGCATCCAATACGAGTTCACCGTCTTTGGCTTGTAACAAAATGCCAGCCTGTTGCGCGGCGCCATCCTGAACGGTAAAGGCACCTTGTTCAAAACCGGGTAACTTTTCAACTGGCTTAGGTGATGAAAGCAGGATGCTGTTTTTGTTATTTAATGGCTGTTGAAACTCTATTTTATTCTGTGTAAGTGCTTCGACAAAAGACTCAGTTGGTTGATTATTCGTATGAATTCGAAGCCACATGGGAGCGCGTTGTAAATTATTGTTTAGAATTGCTTGCCATTGTTCTGGGTAAGCAGTTTGCACCCGTTTCAAAAACCATGACGGGTGGCTGAAATCGGTCACGGGATTTTTAATATCGGCTTCCAATTTTGTCTGGTTACGCATGAAGTTGCGCAGACATGCATTAATAAGCCCTTTTAAACCTTGTGCTTTTAACGATACGGCAGCTTGAACCGTTTCCGCCACGGCGGCATGTTCCGGTATGCGCATCTTATCTAGTTGATATAAACCAACGATGATCAGGTGATGAAAAACCCGTTGCTTGCCTTTTAACTTTTTACTCAATAGTTGGTTTGTAATGGCGTCGTATTTTGGGAAATAGCGAATCGCACCAAAACACATTTCCTGCAGCAAGGCTCCATCTTTTTCCGCGATTTGAGATTGTGATTTGGGTAAAACATCAGATAACGACTGGCCTTTATCCATCACGGCTATCAGACATTTAGCAGCTTCAGCGCGAACATTTTTCGATTTATTCATATTCGAATTACTAATCGTTAGATGTAATCAAGTTTGTACCAGGTGAAACCCAGTCTGCACGACCATTAACAAAGTCCGCAGCGGACATAGCTTTTTTACCTTGTGGCTGCAATTGAGTAATGATGATATCGCCATCACCAGTCGCGATCACAATTCCGTTTTTGTCCACATTGATTACTTCGCCTGCTGGTTTGCCACTGCTGTTTGTTGTTAACTTTGCGCTCCAAACTTTTACTGGGTTACCTGATAATAGCGTGTGCGCAATTGGCCAAGGTTGATAACCGCGAATTTTTCGCTCGATAACTTCGGCTGAATCTGTCCAGTTGATTGTCGCTTCTTGTTTATCTAGTTTGTGGGCATAGGTGGCTTCATCATCGTTTTGTTTGATTGGTGCAATATCACCAGCTGCAATTAAATCGACAGCTTTAACAAGCGCTGAAGGGCCTATGTTTTGCAGTTTTTCGTAAACGCTGCCGCTAGTATCTTCATCAGTAATGTCACACGTTTCTACAAGTAACATATCGCCCGTATCCAAACCTATGTCCATTTGCATTATGGTCACGCCAGTTTGGTTATCTCCAGAAAGTACCGCTCGTTGAATTGGTGCAGCGCCACGCCATTTAGGTAAAATAGAACCATGCACATTGATACAGCCATGTTTTGGTGTATCCAATGCGGCTTGCGGTAACAATAGGCCATAAGCAACAACTATCATTAGATCCGCATTCCAACTTGCTAATTCAGTTAGGGCCTCATCATTTTTCAACGATGCTGGCTGGCATACAGGAATATCGTGTTCCGTAGCAACTTGTTTAACCGCACTGGGTTGAAGTTTTTTTCCGCGGCCTGCGGGTCGGTCTGGCTGAGTGTAACAGGCGACAATGTTATATCTCTGCTCAATTAAATACTCTAAATGTTTAGCGGCAAACTCAGGTGTGCCAGCGAAGATGATATTTAAATTTTTACCAGACATGAGAACCCTTATTGTTTTGCCGCCAGGCGTGCTTCTTTTTCTAATTTCTTTTTAATACGATCGCGCTTCAATGGTGATAAATAATCAACAAAAAGTTTGCCGTTTAAATGGTCTAATTCGTGCTGAATACAAATAGCTTGCAAACCTTCCGCATCATATTCGAACTCATTACCGTCTTTATCTAACGCCTTTACTGTAACCGTTTCGGCTCGTTCAACTTTGGCATAACAATGCGGGACGGATAGACAACCTTCTTCATTGATCACTTTTCCATCTTTCTTAGTGATCTCAGGATTAATGAACACGATGGCATTGTCTTGATCTTCTGATACGTCTGTAATGAAAATGCGTATATGGTTGTTCACTTGAGTTGCAGCCAAACCAATGCCATTTTCGTCGTACATAGTTTCGAACATGTCTTGAACAAAAGATTGGATCTCTTCGTTCACTTCTGTGACTTCTTTTGCCACTGTACGAAGACGTTCATCTGGAAAACGTAAAACGTTTAATATAGTCATATCTGAATGATAACCTTGCCAATAACCGTGATTAACTTGTAATTTTAACCGTTTACAATCACTATTAACAGAAGTATACCTAAACTAATTGTCTTGCGGTTTTTAGGCGATGAGTTGAACCTCGATTGTACGATAGGAATAGGGAATGGCTGTATTGATCCGCACGTTATTAGTTTGTGTAGCGCTTAGTTTTAATTTTGCATTTACTGTTTTGGCAGATACGATTTCTGTTCGCCCCGATGCGCCAAAAGAATATGTCGTAAAAGAAGGCGACACCTTGTGGGACATCGCAAGTATTTTTCTAAATGATCCATGGAAATGGCCAGAGTTGTGGAAGTTAAATCCACAAGTTCAAAATCCCGATCTAATTTATCCCGGAGATAACCTGATACTGACATTCACTCCGAGTGGTGAGCCCGTTTTGGTAATGGGCAAAAAAGTCCTGAAATTGTCACCCCAAAAACGTATTACTCACAAACGTGAAGAGCCGATTCCGTTATTACCCCTAAATTCCATTAAGCCATTTTTGAGTTATGAGCAGACATTAGAACGTGACGTTATAGAAGAGCTCCCTTACGTGTTAGGTACAGATCGTGCCATTAAACGCGCATTACCGGGTGATATGCTCTACATTAAAGGTGACTTAGGGGCAGAACGTCGTTTTGCGGTATATCGAAAAGGTAAAAAGTACATCGATCCCGAATCGGAAGATACGCTTGGTTATGAAGCTGTGCTTGTAGCGGTGGCGAATTTGATAACAACTGGTGATCCGGAAAATGGGATCCCGGCAAAAGTTATGATTGAATCCGCCAAACAAGAAGTAAGAGCAAGTGATGTCTTGTTACCAATTCGAGAAGGACAAGATTTACCAGCGTTTTTCAGAATGAGACCGTTAGAAAGCGAAATGATAGGTAGCATCATAGCGACGCCGACGGATGTAGCGGGAGTCTCTAAATATGATGTTGTGGTCATAAATAAAGGGTTTATTCACGATGTGGCTCCGGGCCATATATTGGATGTTAGCAGAAAGTCACCAACGGTTGTCGATCAGGGTCTTGGTCCAAAATACCTGGAAGATGCAACGCGGTATGAAAAATTTGTAGGTCAGGTTAAAAACTGGTTTCAGTCGGATGAAAACAAGGGCGTCTATGACATGCCCTATGAAGCAGTCGGTCAGATTATGCTGTTCAAGGTATATGAACGTGTGAGTTATGGCATCATTACAGATAACGACAGACCTATTTACGTAGGAGATAAGATTCAAGCTCCTAAGTAGTTATTAAAAAGCAAGGAAGCGTATATGAAAGGATTTCAAAAGCTCGAGCAAAATGCATTATGTCGTTGGTTAGCATTAATAAAATGTCCTCGATTTGGTTTTGTCCCTTTATTAAAACTGCAGCAAACGTTGCCTGACCCGACACAAATATTCTCACTCAAGAAATCAGAGTGGCATTACTTTGGTTTGCAAGCTGAGCAAATAAAAAATCTCGCGAATACAGATTGGACATATATAGATGCTTTGAGTGAGTATCTCTTCGAAAACGACATAAGTTTCATTCCGTATGCCCATTCATATTATCCAGAATTATTATTGAATTCTGCCAGACCTCCCATCGGGCTGTTTGTTAAAGGTAACTTGGAGTTATTGCACTCTGCACAGATAGCGTTTGTTGGCAGCAGAAGCCCAAGTCATTATGGCAAACAAGTGACTCAACAGCTTATTCAAGAGCTTGCAACTTGCAAAGTCACTATCACGTCAGGATTGGCCATTGGTATTGATGGCGCTGCGCATCAGTCTGCTTTGAAACATCAGTGCCCAACAATCGCAGTAATGGGTTCAGGGTTTAAACATATTTACCCTAAACGTCATCAACAACTTGCATGTGAAATTGCACAGGATGGGTTATTGATTTCTGAATTTTTGCCGGATGTGCCGCCAGTGCAAAACAACTTCCCAAGAAGAAACCGAATTATCGCGGGCTTATGTAATGGTGTTGTGGTTGTTGAAGCGGCAGTTAAGAGCGGTTCGCTAATTACAGCACAATATGCGTTGGAAGAAGGACGAGATGTATTTGCCGTTCCTGGAAATATATTTAACCCTATTTCAGCAGGTTGCCATCATTTAATTCAACAAGGTGCTAAACTGATCACAAGCGCAGCCGATATAGTGGAGGATTACCTGATTTTGCCAGTGAAGCAACAAGTTACAAAAAATCACTTGGCAGGCTCGCAATTGTTAGCTAGTGTTGATCATGACACTACCCCTGTAGATGTCATTGTTCAACGTTCTAATTTGCCAGTGGATCAGGTGTTAATGGAATTATTGGATTTGGAAGTTCAGGGGGCGATAACCGCAGTACCTGGTGGTTACGTCAAAGTGGCAACTTAACTCTAATAATAATTAACAAAGGGGGATTTATGTTTGATATCCTTTTGTACTTGTTTGAAAACATAGTGAACGACAGCGCAGAGTTGTGGGTTGACGAAGGTGAACTTACTAAAGAGCTAAAAAAAGCCGGCTTCCATGATGACGACATTTATAAAGCTCTGATGTGGTTAGAAGACCTTGCCGACTTACAAACCAACGACATATCACCATTTATTGTTGGTCAAACCGCACTTTCTAATCGAATCTACACACAGCAGGAAATGTTAAAACTAGACACCGAATGTCGAGGTTTTATCTTGTTTCTTGAACAAATTAACTTGTTAGATGTTGCTACTCGTGAAATGGTGATAGACAGGATCATGGAGCTTGAAGACTCACAAATATCTTTGGAAGATCTTAAGTGGGTGGTGCTCATGGTATTGTTCAACGTCCCGGGTAAAGAAGCAGCATTTGAGCAGATGGAAAACTTGGTGTTTGAAGAACCTGATGGGGTTCTGCACTAATTCTAACCTTTAGACTAAAAATTGATTGTAATACGCCGGAGACGGGCTAAGATCCCTGTTTTACGGCGTATTTGACAATTAATTTATGACCTCAGAGTCTGACGAACTATTTCATACAGAGAAGAGCAAACATTATTGCCCTAAATGTGAAGCTGAGCTGCATATTCGCTCGGGTTCAAACGGGGCGTTTTTAGCTTGTTCCGCCTACCCCGAGTGTGACTACACCAAGCCTCTTACAACTACCAGTGAAGTACAAATCATGAAAGTACTGGATGATGTTTGTTGTCCGGAATGTGAAGGCGACTTGGCGGTTAAGTCCGGCAAATACGGTATGTTTATTGGCTGTATGAATTACCCGGAGTGTAAATTCATTGTTAAAGAAGACGATGATGATGACTATTCACCTGTGCCCTGCCCTACTTGTTCTGATGGTGAACTTCACATGAGAGCGAGCAAAAAAGGCAAGAGCTTTTACGCCTGCAACCAGTACCCTAAATGTGATTATTTGGTAAATCATAAACCTGTTCAAAATGTTTGTAGCCATTGCAACTGGCCAATTATGGTAGAAAGCCATAATAATGATCTGCAATGCCCAAACTGTCATAAACATGAGACTCAGGCGAGTAACTAAGATTTATTAAAGGAGCTTTTCTTGTCCGAAGTAAACCAACCGACCTATTCTGAAGAAGTTCAGGCGTTAGTTGATGGTGAAGTGATCATTTACCCTACCGAAGCGGTGTGGGGAATAGGCTGCGATCCTTCAAATGAGGCTGCAGTAAATAAACTACTGAAGCTTAAACAAAGGCCTGTTGAAAAAGGCGTGATCTTGATTGCTAAAGACTACAGCCAAGTGTTGCCATACGTTGCTGATGATCGAATTCCAATGGACAAAAGAGCGGACATATTTTCTCGTTGGCCAGGACCTGTGACCTGGTTGTTACCAGCTTCAGATAATGCGCCTAAGTGGATAACTGGCGGCAGTGAATTAATTGCAGTTCGGGTAACAACGCATCCTACTGTCAGAAGAATATGTGAAGAGTTTAAAGGGCCTATTGTTTCAACCAGTGCCAACATTACCGGGCAGCCAACACCTTCGACTGTAACTGAGTTAAAACAGATATTTAAAGACGGTGTTAAATCTTATGTCGATGAAACGCTCGGCAAAACATCACAACCATCAACCATTATCAATGGCATGACAGGCCAAGTAATTAGGAACTAATTGTGCAAAATCAAATGTTAGAACAAGTTAAGTCTTTTTTTATGGCTCTGCAGGACGAGATCTGTGCCAAGTTAACTGAGTTAGATGGCAATGAATTTGTACAAGATGCCTGGACTCGAGAAGAAGGTGGCGGTGGTCGCAGCCGGGTTCTAAAAAATGGTAATTTGTTTGAACAAGCTGGCGTAAACTTTTCACATGTCTTTGGTGCTAATATGCCAGCTTCTGCAACTGCACATCGACCAGAGCTAGAAGGACGAAGTTTTAATGCCTGTGGTGTGTCCTTGGTGATCCATCCACATAACCCTTACATCCCAACAACCCATGCCAATGTTAGATTTTTCATCGCTGAAAAAGAAGGGGCGGATCCGGTTTGGTGGTTTGGTGGTGGGTTTGACTTAACCCCGTATTATCCGTTTGATGAAGATGTTAAACATTGGCATCAAACTGCATTAGATATCTGTGAACCGTTTGGTGAAGACATTTATCCGAAATACAAAAAATGGTGTGACGAATACTTTTATCTTAAACATCGTGAAGAAACACGTGGTGTCGGTGGTTTGTTTTTTGACGACTTAAACGAATGGGGTTTTGACAAGAGTTTCGAGTTTACTAAACAAGTAGGTTTAGGCTTTATTACAGCCTATGCCCCGATTGTGACAAAACGCAAAGATACCAAATTTGGCGACACTCAGCGCCAGTTCCAACTTTATCGTCGTGGTCGTTATGTAGAGTTTAATTTGGTATTTGACCGTGGGACATTATTCGGTTTGCAGACCGGCGGGCGCACGGAATCTATCCTCATGTCTATGCCGCCCTTAGTGCGTTGGGAATACCAGTATCAGCCTGAAGCAGGAAGTGACGAAGCTAAGCTTGCAGATTACTTAGTACCGAGAGACTGGTTGTAGATAACTTGCGTAGCGCTGACATATAACTGTCACTAGAGTGACGTGATGAATAGGAAGATTTCCGCGGATAATGATCTACAAAATTCATTCGCGGAAAAACAAAATGGAAGAAATGTTAGACAAATCAATCGTAAGATCCTTAAGAATAGAAAAAGCCTGGTCTCAAGAGCAGTTGGCTGAAATTTCTGGACTAAGTTTAAGAACCATTCAAAGAGTAGAAAAAGAAGGAAAGTGCTCTCTGGAATCTGTCAGGGCTCTGTGTTGTGCGTTTGACGTAAAACCAAGTGATTTATCGTCTGACGGAGAGTCGGCTAAACCTGAATCGAAGGGCTCTTGTCAAAAACCTTCCATTAAAAAATACGTTAAACCTTCGTATTTATTGATCGCAATTGGCTTTTTTTCGATAGCGGCTTTTGGTTTTATCCAGAGTGAAGAAAGGAAAGCAATAACAGTATTAAATCAGGGAGACGGTTTTAAATCCATCGAGACATTTAACATCGACTTTGCAAATGGCTCTTTACACAATGTTTCCCTTTTTGACGGTTATTGGTTGGAAGCGACAAAAACTGCGACCGGCGATACTCAATATTTATTCAAGATATTTGATGAAAACAATACTATGTTACATCAATCAAAAACGTCATTGTTGAGCCCCGTTTTATACAAGTTTTGCTCTGGTAAATTTGATTCTTTTCAGTCCCCTAATAAAGAGCAGAGCCCCGACTGCGGAGCTTAATAAATTGTCCGGTCATTCGCCGGACAATTCAGTTAATCTTTGTTGATCATATGTGTGGCCATCTGTGCAAACGCTTTACGTAGATGTTCGCGCACCATCATATTGTCCACTTCTAGATCTAACGCCTTATTCATGCAATACATCCATTGTTCTCTCATTTCTTGATCGACAGGAAATGGTAGATGTCTGGCACGCAACATGGGATGGCCGTGGTTCTTCACGAATAAATCTGGGCCGCCTGTCCAGCCGCTCAAGAACTGGAAGAACTTTTCTCTGATGTTATCCAATGGCATAGGGTGCAAAGCCAGTAACTCTTTTGCTTTGGGATCCGTTTCCATAATGTCGTAAAAGCGGTTAGACAAGTCACAAACGCCCTGCTCTCCCATGTGGTCGTAAGGTGTATTGCTTATGCCTAAATGTGACTTGTGTTGTTTAGGCTTTTTGTTCACTATCTTGTCTACGATTTTTTTTAACATTTATTAACTACCAAAATGAAAAAATTTGCTGTTGTGGGTAACCCTATTGAACAATCGAAATCTCCTATGATCCATATAGATTTCGCAGCTCAGTTTAATATCGAGCTGGACTACAGCAGATTATTATCCCCGATCGATGAGTTTAAACAAACTATAAAGACGTTTTTTAATAATGGTGGGTCAGGATTAAATGTAACCATGCCTTTTAAAGAAGAAGCATTTGCTTTAGCGGATAGACTAACGAAACGAGCCTCGTTGGCTGCAGCCGTAAACACCTTATATTTAGAAGATGGTCAATTGGTGGGAGACACGACCGATGGTGAAGGGGTTGTACGTGATCTGATTTATCATGGCGTCGACCTTAAAGATAAACGTATTTTATTAATAGGTGCTGGTGGCGCGGCCAAAGGAAGCGTTGAGAGCATTCTGGCTAAACAACCTTCAGAACTAGTTATTAGCAATAGAACCGTTAGTAAAGCGGAAGATATAAAAAGCAAGTTTAATGACTCAAGAGTTGTTGCTATTGGATTTGGAGAATTGACGTCGGGATACGACATTGTCATTAATTCAACATCTTGTTCACTAACGGGACAGCTACCAGACTTAGAGCCGAAAGTATTTAAAGATACTCAATTTGCCTATGATATGTGTTACAAAAATGAGAAGACCTTATTTAATGAATGGGTCGAAACATATAGCGAAGCTAAAACAGCAGATGGCTTGGGTATGTTGATTGAGCAAGCTGCAGAATCATTTTCAATCTGGCATGGGAAAGTGCCTGATACAAAAAGGATCAGGCAAGTATTAAGAGAGTTATAAAAATCTAGCCTAGTTGCTCAAGGTATTCGTCTTTTAAGATTACATAGTTATGGGCAGAGGTTTTTAGAAATTCAACTTCTGCTTCCTTTAATGGGCGTGCTTGTTTGACTGGATTACCTACATACAAAAAGCCAGGTTCCAGTTTTTTATTGGGTGGGACTAAAGAGCCGGCGCCAATAATTATGTCATCACCAACTTCAGCGCCATCCATAATGATGGCACCCATACCAATTAGTATTCGGTTACCAACAGTACAGCCATGTAACATAGCCTTGTGGCCTATTGTCACGTCATCACCAATGGTTAACGGATTGCCGTCAGGATTAGAAGCGGATCTTCGTGTGACATGTAAAACCGTACCATCCTGTATATTAGTGCGTTGTCCAATTACCATAGTATTAACATCACCGCGAGCTGCAACTAATGGCCAAATACTGGAATCATCGCCTATAGTTATGTCTCCGTATAAAACTGCCGTTTCTTCAATAAATACTCTTTGACCAATCTGAGGTTTCTTATCTTTATAAGACTTTATGTTTTTCATGTTTAAGCTCATTTTCCAAATAAAAGGCCCGAATTTCACAATTTTCGACCAATTAACTCAATAATTACGCGCATTGTAGCAATTATAGCCAAACAAAAAACTTTTTGTAAAAAGTAGTTGCACCGTTAAAAATGATCTCTATAATGCGCCCTCGTTGTCAGGGAGACATCAACCACTTAAAAGAAACAATCTTCTAAGTTGATTGAAACTCAAAACGGCTTTGAAAACTTTTTTAAAAAATATTTCAAAAAAAACGTTGACAACAAAAACGGACAGCGTAGAATGCGCGTCCCGGTTGAGAGAGACCTCTTGACCAAACAGGGCCAAGGTCCTAAGCGAATAAGCGCTTAAACGTTCTTTAACAATTTGTAATTAATTATCTGTGTGGGCACTCCGTAGAGTAGTAACAACAGAAGTCAGGAAGCTTCGGCTAGACTGACAACTTGTAAACTACCTATTAGAGTGTCTGACAAAATTTATTTGACAGTATTTTGATAGAGTAGTGATTAAACTTTTTAAAGTGAAGAGTTTGATCATGGCTCAGATTGAACGCTGGCGGCAGGCCTAACAC
>Ga0213832_1000153_pt1 | contig 103178 bp, 93 predicted proteins | sample SWATP13_FD_161660 | JGI IMG/M metagenome (GOLD analysis project Ga0213832, IMG submission 161660) | Coastal seawater microbial communities from Marineland, Florida, United States - SWA TP1 #3 | ecosystem: Environmental > Aquatic > Marine > Coastal | place: USA: Florida | collected 2016-08-06 | reverse complement strand
GAGCTTGCTCTAAACTTATTTGAGGCGCAGCAAGTGCTGACATAAGCCTCTCCCCTTAGATTAACCTAAACGTTCAAACACTTTTTCCAATTTGGTTTTCAGTGTCGCAGCAGTGAATGGTTTAACGATATAACCATTTACACCTGCTTGAGCAGCAGCAACAATTTGTTCTTTTTTCGCTTCAGCTGTCACCATGAGCACTGGAATATGCTTTAGGCTGTCGTCGGCACGAATAGCTCTCAATAAATCAATACCTTGCATACCTGGCATGTTCCAATCGGTGACAACAAAATCAAATTCTTGATTTTGTAGCATTGGTAATGCTGTTGAACCATCATCAGCTTCCTGCACATTGGTGAAACCTAAATCCCTTAACAGGTTTTTAATGATACGTCTCATTGTAGAAAAATCATCAACAACAAGAATTTTCATGTTTTTATCCAAAACATCCTCCGGTGAGGTTTGAACCTATATTTACTTACTACTAATTAATCCAGTCATTGATTTTTGCTTTGAGCTTAATCATCGCCTGACCATGTATTTGACTCACACGCGATTCACTTACGTCGAGTATGTGCCCTATTTCTTTTAAATTCATTTCATCGTTGTAATACAAAGATAAAACAAGTGCATCTCTTTCCGGTAACGATTGAATAGCCGTTAATAGAGATTGGTTAAACCGTTCATTTTTAACGTTATTAAACGGTTTGTCTAGTGCTAAATCTTGCCCCATAGGTGTAATAACGTCTTCATCAACACCTAAATCCTCAATACCCAGAACTTTACTAGAATTTACATCATGTAAGATATGATGGTACTCATCGAGCGTAATATCAAGTTTTTCAGCAACTTCTGTATCTTTGGGTTCTCGATTTAAAGTACTTTCTAGTGCAGCTATGGTTTCAGCAACGAGGCGTGCATTTCGGTGAACAGAGCGAGGCGCCCAATCCCCGCGACGAATTTCATCAAGCATCGCACCGCGAATGCGTATACCAGCGAAGGTTTCAAAGCTCGCTCCTTTGCCTGCATCAAAGTTTTTTGATGCTTCTATAAGGCCAATCATGCCTGATTGAATTAAATCGTCTAATTGAACACTGGCGGGTAAACGAGCAATTAAATGGCATGCCACTTTTTTGACTAAGGAGGCGTGCTTTTCGACAATCGCATTCAAATTGTTTGCTGATTGATATCCCATCGCTTTATTCACCGATGTTGTCATAGTTAGCCGTTTACTAGTTTTTCAATAAAAAATTCTAAATGACCGGATGGTTGATTCGGTATTGGCCACTTAACTGCTTTTGTTGCTAATGTTTTAAATGCGACTGCTGCTGGCGAACTAGGAAACAACTCAACAATCACTTTTTGGCGTCGAGTCGATTTACGCATATTTTCGTCATACGGTATTGTTGCAACTAATTCCATAGATACATCCAAGAAACGATCGGTTACTTTTGATAGTTTAGCAAACAATTCTTGGCCTTCACGCATACTGCGGACCATATTGGCAACAATTTTAAATTTATATACACCATGTTCACGGCTCAGTACTTTAATAAGTGCATAGGCGTCGGTTATGGAGGTAGGTTCATCACATACAACCACAACGACATCTTGTGCTGCACGTGAAAAGCTTAATACCATGTCGGAAATACCCGCGGCGGTATCAACAATTAAGATATCAAACTCTGTATTTAACTCGCTAAAAGCGCGGATAAGGCCGGCATGCTCAGAAGGGCTTAGTTCCACCATGCTCTGCGAACCAGAGGTTGCAGGGACTATTTTAATCCCCGCAGGGCCTTCAACAAGGATTTCATCCAGCTCACATTCGCCAGATAAAACATGAGATAAGTTACGTTCAACACGAAGGCCAAGCATGACGTCACAATTTGCCAATCCCAAATCGGCATCAAGTACTAATACTCGATTTCCTTGCTGACCGAGTGCAATAGCGGTATTTAGTGAAACATTGGTTTTACCCACACCACCTTTGCCACCAGTCACAGCGATAACTTTAACGCCACTATTATTATTTTGATTCATTTTGCGCAGGCCGCTTGCTTGATCTAATACTGTGTTAATCATACATCCCTACTGTGCTCGACGCTACTGCTTGACGTCGTGAATGTTGTGCTTTTGCTCGTTTTAAATACAATTGCTCAGCCTTTTTCACTAGTTTTTCGGCATTTGCAACACGAATATCCTCTGGAACTCGCTGACCATTAGTAAGATACCCTATCGGAAGACGATTTTGAATCGCTATGCTGATAATCTCACCTAAACTTAGCGATTCATCCAACTTAGTGAATATACAACCACTTAGTTGCACCTTTTTAAAGTGTCTTACGGTTTCTTGCAACACATTTATTTGTGCTGTAGCACTTAATACTAAGTAACTACGAATATCAACTCGCTGATTACGCATTAGTGTATTAAGCTGCTCAGTCAAGCGTAAATCACGTTGGCTCATTCCCGCTGTGTCTATTAATACTAGTCGCTTATTACGTAAATGGTATAGCACTTCAGCCAATTCATTTGCATCTTTTACTTGTTTAACACCACAGCCAATAATACGGCCATAGGTAGCAAGTTGTTCGTAGGCACCAATCCGGTATGTATCCGTCGTAATTAATGCAACTTTGTCGGCACCGTATTTTTGGGCTCCTAACGCAGCAAGCTTAGCAACGGTGGTTGTTTTACCAACCCCTGTAGGCCCAACAAGTGCAAACACGCCGCCTTGACGTAAGATTTCGTTATTGGTGGTGTGCATTTGGTTTTCAACCATTTGCAGGAGTGCTTGCCAAGCTTGTTGACGTGAAACATCGTCTGGAATAAAACACGCCATTTGCTCAGCAACATCACGCTCAATTCCCATCCCCGCTAAACGGTCAATCATACACGCACGAGTTGGATCACGACGTGCCATATCTTGCTGCATTAAGCCCGATACTTGATGTTCGAGTAATTGACGAATCGCATTCATTTCTTCACGCATTGTCGCCATTTCTGATTGGTTAGCAGGCGCAGAGTTTTTCTGTTCTACCGGTGAATCTAAATCATCAAAGCCTGCATCTAAGTCATCATCAAAACCTAGGCTATGAGCTTGCGTTTGCATGCGAGGTGCAGCTTGTTCTTGGTAACGTGGCTTTTGAGCATACTCAGGTTGTTGCTGTTGAAAACTAGGCTCTTTAGGTTGATAGTGTTCGCTCGTATCGATACCAGATTGGCTAAACATAGATGCAAGCTCAGGCGAACGAGGGCGAGGGGCTTGGCGCTCAAGTAACGCTTGTAGGCTATCGGCAACTTGTGCTTGCGGCTCAGGTTTAGCACGCATTGGCTCAGGCTTAACAAAATTAGGCTGTGGCGCAGGTTTTGATTGCACTGCTACGGGCGCTGCTTCGGCTTTAGGGGCTGCCTTGTCATAATCTACAGCTGCAACAATTTCAACACCGTTAGCGAGCTTTTTATTTGACATAATAACCGCATCAACACCTAATTCATCTTTCACTTCTTTAAGTGCAGTGCGCATATCTTTAGCAAAAAAACGTTTAATTTTCATGGTTCAACCCCTTTACTATCCTATTGTTGGCCTACTGAGCTGACAATCTTAATCTGTCTTTCATCTGGTACCTCTTGATAAGACATGACCCTTAAACCTGGAATCGTGTACTTAACAAAACGAGATAACACAGTACGTAACATTCCTGACGTTAACAGTATTGAAGGTTCACCGGCCATTTCTTGGTTTTGATGCGCTTCATTCAATGATTGCTGAAGTCGCTCTGCAAGGCTTGGTTCTATTCCGGCACCTTCGTCACCTGCATTTTGAAGTGACTGATGCAACATCTGTTCCAACTCAGGCGCCAAGGTTATGACAGGGATCTCAGAAGACATACCAACAGCGTCTTGAACGATAAGTCTACGCAGTGAAATTCGTACTGCAGCTGTTAGTACATCAGGGTCTTGGCTACGTGGGCCATATTCAACAAGGGTTTGAACAATCGAGCGCATATCGCGAATTGCCACCCCTTCATTAAGTAAATTTTGTAGTACTTTTACAACGGTTGTGAGTGGTAGAACGTCAGGCACCAAACCTTCAACAAGACGTGGGTGGCTCTTCGCTAGCATGTCTAATAAGTTTTGCACTTCTTCGTGACCAAGTAGCAAGGCTGCGCTGTTCGTTAGCAACTGACTGATGTGTGTAGCAACCACAGTCGCAGAATCAACAACCGTATAACCAAGAGATTGGGCTTCGTCTTTTTGATCTGGCTTGATCCATACTGCATCAAGGCCAAATGCAGGATCTTTTGTCTCAACACCTTTGATTGGGCCAAATACTTGACCTGGGTTAATTGCCAGCTCATCACCGTGCTTTAATTCACCTTCACCACTTGATACACCCATCATCGTGATACGATAGGCATTTGGATCGAGCTCTAAGTTATCGCGAATATGCACAGGAGGTACTAAGAAACCAAGTTCTTGAGATAGCTTTTTACGCACGCCTTTAATGCGATTAAGTAGTTCTCCGCCTTGTGATTGGTCCACAAGTGGAATTAAACGATAACCAACCTCTAGACCAATAACATCTACTTGCTGAACATCATCCCAGCCCAGCTCTTTTTGCTCTTGTTTATTAGCAACACCGGTGCCTGGTGCTCCGCCATTTGCTTCGATTTCTGCTTGTTCTGCTTCAGCTTTTGCTTTTTGTTTTTGCGTGAAATATGCAAGATAGCCAAGCAATGCACCTAAGCTTAAGAATGCGATATGCGGCATACCTGGCACTAAGCCCATGGTGATTAGAATGCCCGATGCAATATATAAAGATTTTTCGTTACCTAACTGAGTTTTAAACTGCTCTCCCATGTTGTGCGACTCATTTTGACGCGTCACAACAATCGCCGTACCAATTGAAAGTAACAGTGATGGTAATTGCGCTACTAGGCCATCACCAATCGTTAGCAGAGTATAAACCTCCATCGCTCGACTAAAGCTTAAGTCGTGCTGGATCATACCAACAAATAAACCACCAACAATATTGATTACAAGTATCACGATACCGGCGATGGCATCGCCTTTAACGAACTTACTTGCACCGTCCATTGAACCGTAAAAATCAGCTTCACGGGTTACTTCATCACGGCGCTCACGCGCTTGTTCTGCACTGATAAAACCGGCATTTAAATCGGCGTCAATCGCCATTTGTTTACCTGGCATTGCATCTAGGGTGAAACGTGCTGACACTTCAGAAATACGGCCTGCACCTTTGGTGATAACAACAAAGTTAATGATAATAAGGATAAGGAAGACCACTAAACCTACGGCATAGTTACCACCTATCACCACCGAGCCAAATGCTTCGATAACCTTACCTGCTGCGTCACCACCGTTGTGACCTTCAAGTAGCACAACACGGGTACTGGCAACATTGAGTGCAAGGCGCATAATCGTGGCGATTAACAATACGGCTGGAAACATACCAAACTCAAGTGGCTTCATGGTATAAACCGTGACCAGAAGTACCACAAGTGCGAGCGCGATATTAAACGAAAAAAGAATATCTAAAAGAAAAGGTGGCAGTGGTAAAATCACCATACCTAGCGCAGCTAGCACTAGTAATGGTGTACCCACACCTTTAGCATACTCTTTTTTATCTTTATTAAGTTGTTGTAATACCGCTTTAAATTCCATAATTCAACAATTTCAAAAAATTGACACTACACGGAATTTGCAATAACTATTCCAAGTTACAAAGCGACTCGCTAATATTTATAATCATCAGGTATTGGCAGTTTTTTATTCAGAGGGATTGGGCGTTTACCACGGCCTTTTTTGAAGCGTTTTAGCTGAAATACATAGGCAAGTACTTGGGCAACCGCGGTGAACAGTTGATCGGGTATCTGCTGCCCAACTTCTGTCGTATGATAAAGCGCACGCGTCAGTACTGGCGACTCAACGATAGGGACATCATTACCCTTACCCACTTTACGAATCTGCATAGCAAGCTCATCAAGGCCTTTAGCAAGTACGATAGGCGCCCCTGCTTTTGCTGTGTCATATTTAATGGCAACAGAGTAGTGAGTCGGGTTGGTTACAATAACATCCGCATCAGGCACATCTTGCATCATCCGTCGTTGCGACATTTCTCGTTGCGTACGACGAATACGTGCTTTTATTTGTGGGTCACCTTCTGAGTTTTTATACTCATCTTTGACTTCTTGAAGCGTCATTTTTAGCTCTTTATGATGCTTATGACTTTGGTAAGGCGCATCGATAGCTGCAATAACAATTAAAGTACATGTCAGTCCTAAAAACATCCACGATAAAATCTCAAGGGAGTGGATAATATTACCAGGCGCACTTTCTATACTCAGATGCAGTATCTCATCGAAAAAGGTATTAATTAAAAACACTGCAAAACCAGCCACAACCGCAAATTTTAACAGCGACTTCACCAATTCAACCCCCGCTTGTGGGCCTAGCATACGTTTTATGCCTTTAGCTGGAGACATTTTGTTGGCTTTAGGCGCAGCGGCTTTCCAACTAAAATTAAAGCCCCCCAATAAGGTATTACCAATAAAAGCAGCAATAACGATGATAAAAACAAACATCGCCATAGGAAAGAGCAAGGCATCACCCACAACCCCCCAAACCGAGAACATTTTTGTGGTGTCATAGGTTTCATTACGATTTAAGCTAAGCAATCGCCCCATCACGTTATACAAGCCTTTACCAATTTCTGGCCCGTACAAAAGCAGCGAAATAGCAGAAAACATGAGAACAAACATTGTACCAAGCTCTTTCGAACGAGCTACTTGACCTTTTTTCTTCGCGTCTTCTATTTTTTTACTGGTGGGTTCTTCGGTTTTTTCTTGACCTGAATCTTCAGCCATAGTGCGCTCCTAAGGGGTACAACCAACAAGGCTACACATCAACTCAACCATTTTCAGCCACTGGAACTCGAACTGGGTCATAAAGTTACCCAGCGTCGCCCAAATGATCACAAGACCGGCCACTAAGGTGAACGGAAAACCAATTGAGAAAATATTAAGCTGTGGTGCTGCACGTGTCATCACCCCAAACGACATGTTAATGACTAGCATAGCAGTCAATGGCGCCAAGGCTAAAACGAGGGCTGTGGTGAACATCCAGCCACCCCAAGTGACGATATCCCAGTAATGGTCCACTGACCACCAGCTACCATCAATTGGTAAAACTTGAAAACTGTGGATGACCATTTGAATCATCATCAAATGCCCATTGAACACAAAAAACAATAACGTTGCTAATATGAGATAAAATTGACCCACAGCAGGTACGCTTAAACCATTTGAAGGGTCAACGACTGACGCAAAACCAAGACCGGTTTGCATTGCCAATATTTGCCCTGCCAGCACAAAGGTATTGAGCAGCAAAACAGATGCAAAGCCAATAGCAACACCAATCAACATTTGTTGAATAACGACCAATATCATTTCAAACGAAAACAAGTTAGTAAAACTCGCCGGAGGTAATACAGGCACGGCTACTAAGGTTATAACTACCGCCAAACCTAATTTTATACGTGCAGGAACGTTTTTTGCGCCCAAGCCCGCCATTATCATAATCATGGAGCTAATGCGCACCAGTGGTAGTAAAAAGTCACTTAACCACTGAATGACCACTGCAAATGGAAATTCCATTTACCCTGCAATCTCTGGAATTGATAACACTAAACCATTAAAGTAATCCATCAACTCTTGAGTAAACCAATGTCCACCAATTATTAATGCGCTAATTGTTATCAATAAACGCGGTAAAAAGCTTAACGTTTGCTCATTAATTGATGTAGCCGCTTGGAAAACAGCCACAACCAGTCCCACTAATAAACCAGGTACAACGATTGCCGAGACTAATTTAATCACTAAGAAAAGTGCGCCACTGAGAATATCAACAAAGATTTCTGGTTCCATCGTATCGCTCCTAGTTGCTATTGGTCACATTAAGCATCGCTAGGCCCCTAGACCAAAGCTCTTTGCAAGGGTCCCCATCACAAGACTCCAACCATCGACTAAAACAAACAGCATAATTTTAAAGGGTAAAGATACAATCATTGGCGACAACATCATCATACCCATTGCCATGAGTACTGATGCAACCACCAAATCGACGATGAGAAACGGTATAAAGAACATAAAACCGATAATAAATGCGGTTTGTAGTTCACTTGTTACAAACGCAGGAATAAGCACGATTAGCGGGGTGTCTTCTGGAGAGTCAAGCTTATCGTGACCTGCGATCTTTGCAAAAGTCTCAAGATCTTTAATACGTACTTGGGAAAGCATAAACGCTTTCATAGGCTCTTTTGCAAGCTCTAATGCCTGTACTGACGTCACTTGCTCATTCAAATATGGCTCGATTGCCCGCTCATTTACCTGCTGATAAATTGGTGCCATGATGAAAATGCTCAAAAATAGCGACATACCAAGTAATATTTGATTAGAGGGTGTTTGTTGTAAACCGATTGCTTGACGCAAAATAGCGAGCACAACAATGATGCGAGTAAATGAGGTCATCATAATAACTGCGGCAGGAATGAAGCTCAGCGCAGTCATAATTGCAAGGACTTGTAAGGTTACAGAGTAATCTTGCGAGCCATCTGGATTCGTTGTAATGGTGAGTGCTTCGATACCCTCAGCATGAACAGAAGGTAAAAACAGTACACTTGCTAAAATAAGTAGCCACTTGATCATAGCGTTAGTTCTTTTTATTTAGAGATGATTGAGTGTTAAGTAAACTGCCAAATCGTTTTGCTAGTTCAGGCAATTCCTTTTCTTTGAGCGGTGTTTCAAGCTTATGTAGGTAATTTATACTATGAGGCGTCACACCAATTAAGTGCTGGCTGTTATCTATCTCTACCACCATTAGACGCTCTCGCGAACCAAGCGGTAAACTACGAATCACCTTAAACTCATCACTGTTGGTTAGATTAGGGTTAAGTTTTTTGACAAAAAAGGCAAGTACAACAATAACCACAAGTACTAAAAATAGCGACATCACCATAGACAGAATATCTGCCGTCGGTGATGCTGTAGGCATTGCAGTGCTGGTTACACTTGTTAGTGCTGCTAAAGTAATCATCGTAGTTTTTTAATTCGCTCAACTTGGCTAATTACATCTGTAAGACGAATACCAAATTTATCATTAACAACGACCACCTCACCGTGCGCTATCAAGGTGCCATTCACTAACACATCAAGAGGTTCACCGGCAACACGGTCTAACTCAACAACTGAACCTTGGTTGAGTTGTAGTAAGTTACGGATATTTATTTTAGAGCGCCCTACTTCCATAGAAATAGTAACCGGAATATCTAAAATAGTATCAAGCTTGCGTTTTTCTTCGCCAGACAGTTCATGCTTTTCATCTTTAAGCTCATCAAGTTCTGCGACAGCAGCTTCACCTGTGCCATTTTCGGCTTCCTCAGCTTCGGCTAATGCCGCAGCCCATTCGTCCATTGTATCTTGATCATCACTCATTATATTTAACCTTATAAATCGACTACCAGTCTAAATCAACACCTTCAGATAGGTGCAAATCATCTTCTAGTTCTGCTAATTCTGCATCTGAATCAAGTTTTTTTCCACCTTTTGTAAACACATGTAGTTCCGACTTAACTGATTCAGGACGTTTAATTTTTTCGCTGATTTGAAGTGCCACATTATCCCTTGAGCGACCCATTTTCGCCCTAAAGGTTGGCAACTCTTCAATAAACACTGTGATATGTTCCGGCATTTCAACCGGTATAATATCGCCTGCTTTAAGCTCCATTATTTGTTCAAGTGATAAATCGACTTCAAGTAGTTGGGTCGATAAATCAACTTCAACATCCATGATTTCATCACGTAATGCTTTACTCCAACGTAAATCTGTATCTTCAGTATCAGATTGTACACCGGCATCAAGTAGCTCACGAATCGGCTCAAGCATTGAGTAAGGCAGTGCAATATGAAAATCACCGCCACCACCGTCTAGCTCAATATGAAATGAGCTAATTACCACAACCTCTGTTGGGCTCACGATGTTTGCCATTGCGGGATTAACTTCAGAGTCAAGGTATTCAAATGACACATCCATAACAGGTGCCCATGCTTCTTTATAATCTTCGAAGATTATTTTAAGTAGCATTTGTACGATACGACGTTCAGTAGGGGTAAATTCACGGCCCTCTATTTTGGCATGATAACGCCCATCTCCACCAAAAAAGTTATCTACCAAAATAAACACTAAGCGTGCTTCCATGGTAATTAACCCCGTTCCCTTGAGGGGACGAAAACGCACCATATTCAAACTTGTCGGTACAAACAAAGTATGGATGTATTCGCCAAACTTGATCATTTGCACGCCGTTGATAGACACTTCGGCGGTACGGCGCATCATGTTAAATAAGCTGATCCGCATATGCCTTGCAAAGCGCTCGTTGACGATTTCCAAGGTCGGCATACGACCACGGACAATACGATCTTGTGATGAAAAGTCATACTGAAGCGTACTACTGTCCGAATCACCACTTTCGCCAATATCTTCCTCTTCGACTTCATCGACACCATGTAATAGCGCATCAATTTCGTCTTGGGATAGTAAATCGCTCACGCTGACCCCTTATTGCATCACAAAGCCGGTAAATAATACCCGCTCAATCACTTTACTGCCCTCAACATCGTTTAATGCAGATTGAACTTTTTCAAGTGCAGCTACTCGCACCGTTTCTTTCCCTTCGCTAGTACCCAACTCGTCGGCGGTTGTGGTAGAAAGTACACTTAATAAAGTGCTCTCAATCAAAGGAATGTGCTTTTTAGCTGTTTCTTCATTGACTTCGCCGCGCACTAAAAGCTGCACTTTTATTTGCACTATACGATCTCGACTAGCACCAGGTACATTGAACACAAATGGACGTGGCATCGCGACATAGAGCGCAGAGCCCACTTCTGCAGAGCTTGAAGGTGCTGCAGCATTATTTGCTACGGTTGTTTCATCGGCAAGTGACTCAGCGGGCGCATCATCACCCGAAAATAGAAAATAACCTGCGCCAGCTGCCACCACAATAGCAACGACGGCTATAATGATGATCAACTTTTTTTTACTTTTACCGGTATCTTCTATTTCTAAATTTACATCTTCAGCCATTATCACTTCCTTCACGATTACAGCATATTATTTAAGCAGTACATACTGTAACTAATTTATTTCTTATAATAGCAGGACTTAAGCATAGTAATCTATTGATGATGAAGATTGTTGTCGAGAAGTTTCAACATTTGTTGCAGTAGTGTTAGTCTGACTTTCTTCTTCATGTTGATTACCCGCTAGATTCCCTTGCCCTTGTTGTGGGTCTTGCTGCGCTCCAGATTCACCTTGTTGAATACTACTTTCACCAAGCTCAATACCTTGCTGCGCCAACATTTCGCGCAGGCGTGGCATTGATTGCTCAAGCGCTTCTTTCGCTTGCTGGTTTTGAACCACAAAGTTAATTTGTGCTTGCTCTGCATCACTGCGAATACGAATGTGCATACTGCCCATTTCCGGTGGGTCGAGGCGAATTTCTGCTTCTTTATTATTGATATTTAATAGTGCACTGACTCGCTCTTGCAACATTTTAGCAGCGTCACTTTTTACAATATTTATCGCTTGCATGACGCCTGGGTCAACACTCACCGTTTTACTGTTCGTCTGTTGTACCGATTGTGTTTGTATATTTTGTAGCTCAAGTGCTTGTTCGTGCTGCTGCGCTGCAAGTTCATAGGCACTGGTTTGTGCTGTCGTTGTCTGTGTTGCTAATTGATTGAATAATTGCACAACACGTGCAGATGCAGGCTCTTTAGCTGCTTCCTTCACAGCTAAGATCTCAGCTTCACTTAGTGGTTCAGCCTCTGCAGTCATATCAAAAGATGGCTTAGCTGATGCCAGTTCTGAACGCGAAGTGCTGTCTTTATTTGACTGCACCGCCGCATAGCTTGTGGTGGCGGCGCTCTTATCTGAATGATTTACAGCCTCAGTTAAACGTGCTTGCACTGCGGATAACTTGTTATATTGCTCAGAATCTTCAGGCAATGTGTGTAACTGCTCATTCACTTTATTCAATAAAACTTGTTGCTCACTTTTAGTCAGTGCGCTTATTTGTTTTTCTATTGATTGAGGTAATTTACTAGTCGTATCTTTACTTTCATTTGCAAGTACTTGCTCATTGTTTTGTAAAGCATTGTCACGCTTAACTGGGTTATTACTAGAGTGAGTGTTCAATACTTCACTAAGCAGTGATTTAATCGCTTTGATATCACTGTTTTTGAGTTCGCCGCTCGCTTTTAATTCAGCTACTTGCTGCTCCAACTTGGCTTGTTGTTCTGGTGATAAAGCAAGCTCTTTAGCTAATTGACTGACGGCTTGACCATCTCCTTTTTGTAGCTGAGCGAGTAAACGGACTGTTTGTTCATCACTAATGTTCGCAGCTTTCGTTAATTCTGCTGCCACTTTTGGCTCACTTTGCATAGCAACTTTTAACTCATCAGTGTTAAGTTGCTTATCTATTACCGTATCACTTTGAGCTGCAACTTTACCCACCACCGGTTCAACTTTATCTTTTGGCGGTAAATTAGCGGCGTTCAATTCGTTATTAACAGCTGTCGCGACTTTTGATTTTTCGATTAAGCTGGCAACAGAAGTCGTGTCTTTTACTGGCGTTCCATTAGGTTTAGCAATTTGTGTATTAGCAGCACTCGCTGGCTGCTCAGCTTCTGCGTTATTGATGACGTTAACGTGGGTACTCATCGCTTGCGATGCATTAATTTGCGATAATAATGTGTTGTCTTCGCTTTTTGGCTCATCTTCGGCTGTTTCTGACGGCTTTGAATCATCCACTTGTTTGACAGGTTCACTTTGACGATCCTTATTGGTGGTTTCATTTGCCGCATCATGGGCTTGTGTAAGCGTTGATAAAAAGCTTACATCTGATGATTGCTCTGAAGAATCTGTTTCTTTACTTGAAAAACCAGTACCTTGCTCTGTTTTTACTTGCAAATTAATTTCACTGATCGCCATAATTCACCTGAGTATAAAGGGGCAATTTGCCGCCGTAAGTGCCAAAATAAATGTTACTAGCAAGTACAAATGCAAATTATATGCCTAAAAAATTACAGTGTCGGATTTTTCAACTGGCGTTGATAGAATTGATTTGAAGCGAACTCGTCCAGCATTTTTTGCTCACTTTTAGCGACTGCCGCGGCCTGCTTAATTGCCTGTTTTTCGATAAGCTTAGCAACCGCTTTTGCTTTAACTTGCTGTTTTAACCACAGAGTTTTTCGCTGCGCGACAACTTGCTTTGCAGTATTCACGGTGCTTGCCTGTTGACGAATCGCTTCTTCTATTTTGGCAATAAACGAGTGGTACTGGCTAAAACCTGCGCTTGATAACCCTGAACGCCCTTTAGTATGCAACTGCTGTGAGTATTCAAGACGAAAGTTATTTAAGCCTTGTAGCTTTTGTTGGTTACTTTGCAGGTGTTGCTGTGCTTTTAAGTAATCCATACGCAGTGATTCTTCTTTATCGTTCTCAAGCTTTAGTAATAAATCAAGTTTATTTTTAGCCATTATGCTTGTCCTAACAGTTGTGCTAGGCCTTGTAAGCCATCGTCATAGCTGATCACATCTTTCATGCCTTGTTGTAAAAACTGATTCACTGCTGGCATCATATTAATTGCTTGATCAAGCATAGGATCTGTTCCTTTTTGATAAGCTCCCAGCGTAATCATGTCTTTATTCTGCTGGTACATAGAATAGACTTGTTTAAGCACTCTTGCTTGTTGCATATGCGGCTCTGAGACAACTTGCGGCATAACCCGTGAAATAGACTTTTCAATATCGATGGCAGGATAATGACCACTATCAGCTAAGTCTCGCGATAACACGATGTGACCATCCAAAATAGCACGGGCAGAATCGGCAATAGGGTCTTGCATGTCATCCCCCTCGCTCAGGACAGTAAAAAATGCAGTAATAGAACCTTGCCCTTCACCACCATTACCAGCACGCTCAACTAATGCGGGTAATTTTGCAAATACGGAAGGCGGATAACCTTTTGTTGCTGGAGGCTCACCTACAGCGAGCGCGATTTCACGCTGCGCCATCGCGTAACGAGTCACTGAATCAAGCAGCAGTAACACATTGAGACCTTGATCACGAAAATATTCGGCAATTGTGACGGCACTTTCACAGCCTTTTAAACGCATAAGCGGTGATGCATCAGCAGGTGCAGCAACAACAACAGAACGTTTACGCCCTTCAACACCAAGAATTTCTTCAATAAATTCTTTTACCTCACGGCCACGTTCTCCCACTAAACCAACTACGATGACATCGGCTTCTGAGCCTCTGGTCATCATACCTAGTAACACTGACTTACCCACACCTGAGCCTGCAAATAAGCCCATACGCTGACCTTGTCCAACAGTGATAACGGAATTGATCGCCCGCACCCCAACATCCATTGGCTGGCTAATTGGACGTCTGGCAAGAGGGTTAATCGCGTTTTGTGCAAACTTCAGGTAATGCTCAGCCTTAATTGCACCTAAGCCGTCAAGTGGACGACCAAGACCATCAATAACACGACCGAGTAGACTCATACCCACAGGCAAGCCTGTTTCGTTAACTTGGGGAATAACCCGTGCGCCAGGTAACACGCCGGAAATATGATCATTTGGCATTAAATATAAGGTTTGATCATTAAAACCAACAACCTCAGCGTCAACATAACCATTGATTGTTTCAATTTTGCACTGGCTACCAACCGGTGCGCGAAGACCTTTCGCTTCCAGAGTTAAACCGACAACGCGCGTCAAAATGCCTGCGACAGCAGGCTTACTGACTTTTATGTGCTTTTCATAACGCTTTAAACGTTCGCCAAGGGGTGTTTGACTACTCATACTGAGCCTAAAAAGTGGTTAGATACCACTGTTATGCAAAAAGTTTTCCAATGTTTCTTTGACGCGGGTTTTTACGGTCATATCTATTGATGACTGAGGTGTTTTAACTTCACATCCACCGCGTTCAAGGGTCGGTTCTGCCACTAACTGCCAGTGATTGTCTGCAACAGTTTGTTCACCATAACTTTCTGTGACAAGTTTAATATCATCAGGGTGTAAGTGAATACGGACTTTTGTTTGTTCGTCACCTAGCGCATCTATCGCCTGCTTTAAGGCATGTAAAACAACATCTGGCGAGGTTTTAATTTCTTGATAAATCAGTGACTCACTTAACATCACAGCCAGTTGCACAAGCTGTTTTTCAGCGCTTTCATCCACTTGTGATAAAGGATTTGATAGGCTATCAAGTAAGCCACGTAATATCGTGAGCTGCTCTTCGATTATAGGCTTAACTTCTTCTTGGCCTTGAGTTTTACCTAACTCTACACCTTCTTTGTAGCCGGCTTCTTTACCTTCACCTACGCCCTTTTCAAAGCCATCAATATAGCCTTGCTCATGGCCTTGTTTTAAACCTTCCTCAAACGCATCTTGACGAATTTTTTCTAGCTCAGCCATTGTTAATGCGGGTATTTCTGGCTCTTCAGGCTCTTCCTTTGCGGGTGCTTTTTCTTGCTCTTTACGATATAAATCAGCTAAAGGCGTGCCAAATGCTGTAGAGCGTCCCGCGTACTTGCGAGTATCTTGTTCAACATCAGGAATTGGCCAATTTTCTAAAAGTTCATCAACCGCTTCGCTGGCGTGAACAGGTTTACCTCGGTGAAGTGATGGTTTATCCATGATTTACAGGAACTCCTCTCCACCACCGCCACCAAGCATAATTTCACCTGAATCTGCTAAGCGACGTGCTGTTGACAGAATTTCTTTTTGTGCTGTTTCTACTTCACTAATACGCACAGGCCCCATTGCTTCTAAGTCATCAGCAAGCAGTTCTGCGGCACGTTTTGACATATTACTTAGGATCTTTTCTTTCAGTGCTTCGTCGGTACCTTTGATTGCTTTCATGAGTACATCTTGTTGCACTTCACGAAGAATCGCTTGAATGCCTCTATCTTCTACATCCATTAAGTTTTCGAAGACAAACATTAAGTCTTGGATTTGTTGCGACATTTCTTCGTCATGCTCACGGATTGAATCCATCAACTGACCTTCAACATTCGTATCTAGGTAGTTCATGATATCTGCTGCGGCTTTCAGGCCACCCATTTTCGCTGCTTGCGCACCTGCTTGACCAGCAAACTGTTTCTCCATGATTTCGTTTAATTCTTGGAGTGCAGCAGGTTGAACTTCTTCAAGGTTAGCAATACGCATGGTTAAATCGAGGCGCACTTTTTCTGGGAACTGCGACAAGATCTCCGCAGACTGCTCTGGCTCTAAATAAGATAACACAATGGTCTGGATCTGCGGGTGCTCATTACGAATAATATTAGCAACCTGTTTAGAGTCCATCCATTTTAACGAATCGAGGCCTTTCGCACCTGAGCCCATTACAATCTGATCGATTAAGCTTGCTGCTTTATCTTCACCTAGGGCTGCGGTTAGTGCTTTCTTAATAAAGTCTTCAGATTGGAAACCAATAGTACTAAAGCTTTGAATTTGTTCAATAAACAAGTTATGTACAGCGCTAATTTTTGCTTGCGATAAATCATCCAGCGCAGCCATTGCCATCCCGACTTTTTGAACCTGTTTTGGCTCTAAGTGTTTTAGGATTTGTGCTGCATCCTCTTCTGATAAACTCAGCAAAAGTATCGCGGCTTTATCTACGCCGTCTAATTTGTCGACATCAAACGCCGCAGGTAGTTGTTTTTCTTGATCAGTCATCTTCTGTTAACCACGCTTTCACTACTTGTGAAGACAATTCAGGCTCATTTGCTACCAGTGCTCGCACTGCTTTAAGTAAATCTTCATCGCCATGTAAATCTGGTAGCTGTAGTGTACCATCACTTGAGAATCCTACAGCAGCCGAGTCAAAGTCTTTATTTAGCATATCTAGCGTACTATCACCAATATCTATACCTGAGCTTAGCGCATCTTCATCATATTCTTCCAGTGTATCATCTGGGTAAATTAAGCGTTTCAGCATCGGTTTAACAACAGCAATTATTAGTACAATGATTACCAAGGCGCCCAGCGCTAAACGTAGCATTTTCATGAACCACTCTTGTTCCCACAGTGGTATTTCGATTGCTTCTCCTGTGTCTTGGCGAACAAAAGGCACGGTTACAACTTCTAGCGCATCACCACGCTGCATATCAAAGCCAACACCACCTTGTAATAAGCGACGGATATTTGACAATGCCTCAACCGAGCGCGGTACCATTGTTGTTTCACCGTTTTCACCGACTTGAGGCACGTAGTCAACGGCAACAGATACACTAATACGACGGATAACCCCTGTTTGCTGACGTTTATGTGAAATCGTTGTATCTAACTCATAATTACGGGTTGCTTCTTTGTGAGAGCGACTTGGGTTAGTTGCTGTGCCAGCAGCACCTTGACCCGCTACCTCAGGGATATCAGAGTTAACAGGCGGCTGGTTTGTTAAGGCACCAGGAATACCAACCGCTAAACCACCAATGTTATTTTCTTCAAACGTTGTTTCACTGCGCACGGCAGGTAAATCTGGGTTAAAGCGCTTTTGAGTTTCTTCAACGGCACTAAAGTCCATATTCAAATCTACTTGCGCTGTGTAGTTGCCTAATCCCACAACAGGGATAAGGATACTATCGATTTTATTAAGATATTCTTCTTCACGTTTGCGCTCAATTTCATACTCTTTACGTGAGCGAGCTGCCAGTGAATTTTGTGAGCCTGAGTTAAGTAAACGGCCATTTTGATCGGTAACTGTAACGCGCTCAGGTGACAGCCCTTGTACAGCTGACGCAATAATATCAACCACTGAGTCAACTTCTTCACCATCGAGTGTGCGGCCACGCTTAAGCGTTAGCACCACCGTAGCAGAAGGCTGTTTTTCACGACGAGCAAATACGTTTTCTTTTGGAATAGCTAAAAGTACTTTGGCGCGAGTTACATTTTTTAGCTCTTCAATGGTGCGCGCAAGCTGCTGCTCACGGCCATGTTTTAAACGTTCACGTTCAAGGCGTTGGCTTACACCAAATCCCATATCTTGCATGATGATGTCAGTACCTGAGCTTGGCGCTTGCTCAAGGCCTTCACGAGCCATCAATAGCTTAATATTTTGGTATTCGCCTTCTTCAACCGAAATGACATTACCATCTAATTCATAATCAATCTTTTGAGCATCTAAAAAGTCGAGAGTTTGAATAAGCTCTTCCGTTGGCATTTTACCAAGCGGTCGCATATCAGGCTGACGAGCCCAAATAATGATAAAAATAGCGATTGCCAAACAGATAGCCAATGCAATAACTAACGTAACCTGACGAAGTACATCCACACCGTTCAGGGCACTTAAGTATCCAGACTTTTGCTCTTGTTGTTCCTCAGTATCAGGTGAATCGACTCCACCACCTGCTAAGGCTAGATCAGTTGATTGATTAGATTGCGCCACAATAATTCTCCACTACCTAGTTAAACAGGCATGTTCATAATGTCTTTATATGCTTCAACAAGTTTGTTTCTTACTTGTACCGTCGCCTCAAAAGCCACTGAAGACTTTTGCGAAGCTATCATCACTTCTGCCAAGGAAACACTGCGATCTCCCATCTCTAATGCGGTGACTTTTTGCTTAGCGTCTTGTTGTAGGCCATTAACGTTATCAAGCGCATTACTAAGTAAATCACCAAACTGTGCTGATGAAGTCGGCTGAGCTTGTGTTGGTAAGTTATTAACTGACTGGCTACGGCCCGCTTCTAGAGCCATAGATTGCATTTCTTGAAATAATGCGCTGTTTTGAATTTTCATAATACTCTCTGACGATGCAGTTCACTTAATAAGTAAAATGCACAAAGCGTGCCACAAATAAATCCAATAAAAACAATTGGTTATTGTTTAATTTGTTGTTGTCAGAGTTTTGACAGCAAACAAGCTCACGATAATGTGAGCTTGTTTGTGTAAGAAAAAATATGGATTAGGCTGGTAATGCGATCCCAAGGTCACGCATTTGCGCCAACTTATACCTAAGTGTACGAGGACTAATTCCTAAAGTCTCAGCAACCTCTTTGCGTTTGCCTTGGCATTTGGCTAGCGTCTCTAAGATAATACGATGCTCTTTATCTTTGAGTTCGTCTTTATAATTACCTTGCTCGTTCACTTGAGGAATACTCGCAAGCTGAGGCTCTACAGGCTGCTCTTGGTAAATCGGGGCATTATGTGATGGAGCCGATTGGGTTGGCTCTGAACTTGGTGATAACAACTCTTCGATGAAAATATCATTCTCATGAATACTGTTGCCATCACATAAAATGAGTGCCCGTTGAATGACATTATCAAGCTCACGTACGTTACCAGGCCACGCATGTGCTAGTAACTTCTGCTTTGCGCCTTCTGTAATCAGTGCAATTGGCTCTTTGCTTTTCAAGCAGTGTCGTTCAATCAAATGCTCAGCCAGAATAATAATGTCACCTGGACGCTCAGCAAGTGGCCGCCACATCAGTGGGAATACATTTAAACGATAGTATAAGTCTTCTCTGAATAAATTGTTACTAACAGCGTCTTTTAGATCACGGTTGCTGGTTGCCAAAACACGGACATCAAGTTCAATCGTTTTACGGCTACCCAGTCGCTCCACTTCACGCTCTTGTAATACACGCAGTAATTTTGCTTGCAGCCCTAAGTCCATCTCAGTGATTTCATCAAGTAAAATAGTGCCGCCTTGCGCCTGTTCAAATTTACCTGGACAAGCTTGAATAGCACCTGTAAAAGCACCTTTTTCGTAACCAAATAATGTTGCCTCGAGCATGTTTTCGGGGATGGCTGCGCAGTTAATTGCAACAAAAGGCGCATCAGCACGGCTAGACTTATCATGAATGTAACGCGCCAGAACTTCTTTACCTGACCCACTTGGGCCAAGCACCATAACACTGGCGTCAGAGCGAGCCACTTTACTGGCCAGCTCAAGTAGCTTTATGCTTGATGGATCTGCGACAATCGGGCCTTCGGTCTCTTTTTCTTTCTCTGGTAAATAACGACTGACCATATTAAGGAGCACTTCTGGCGCAAACGGCTTGGCCATATAGTCAATAGCACCAAGACGCATTGCTTCAACCGCATCATCAATGGTGGCATACGCTGTCATCATCAAAACGGGCAACTCTGGGTAATTCAGTTTAATGCTGCGCAATAAGTCGAGACCACTCATAGTGCCCATTTGCACATCACTGACTACCAATGCATAGGTATTTTGTTTTAACAAGACCATTGCCTGCTCGGCACTATCGGCAGCAATACAATCAATACCTGACATTTCTAGTGTATCAATCAGCGCTTCTCGTAGGCCTGCGTCATCTTCAACGACTAAAATAGGATGAGTACTCATTTTGCCTCCGCTAACATAGGTTCTGCACTAATAGGCAAGATCAAACTAAAACAGGCACCACCATGTGCGTTGTTATATACTTCAACCCGCCCTTGATGGGCATTGGCGACTGAGCTGACTACAGCCAGTCCAAGCCCTGTACCTTGGCTTTTAGTGGTAAAAAACGGTTCAAATAATTTATCTGCTAAACGAGTATCAATACCTGGGCCATTATCGCTGACACTTATGCGCACGCAATTTTCATCTTTGTCATCTCGCTCAGCACTCAGCTCAACACGTGCCTGACTGCCAATTATTTGAATACTATTATGAATAAGGTTTTGAACGGCACTTGCCAGTGCGGTTTTATTACCGACAATTTCGATATCTGGCTCAGGCAAACTAACGACAAGCTCGCTGTGATTTTGGGCAACCATTGCATCGGCACCCGCTTTAACTTCGCTTAAAAGCTGTTGCATCGAGACACTTTCAACAACTTGCTGCTCACCGCTTTTAGCAAATAAAAGCATGTCATTCACTTGGGTTTCTAAATCTTTTAAACGCGACATTAACTTAGTATGGAAATTACCACGCGATGCTTCAGGTAATCGCTTCGAGCCTAAGTTTGCAGCATATAGCATAGCTGCTGAAAGCGGCGTCCTGACTTGATGAGCAAGAGAAGCAACCATTTTGCCAAGGGCACTTAAACGCTGCATATGCGCTACACGCTTTTGCAACCTGCGCGTTTCGGTCAAATCTGTCATTAGGATGAGTTGCCCAGGCTCAGGGGCTAGGGCTGTAATATCGAGCTTGATTAAACGACCATCTTTTAGTGACACCTCATGACCATCATCTTGCTTAGGGCGAAACGAGCGCTGAATAACGCTAAACCACTTTTCACCTTCTAATGGCTCACCCAGCATGTCTATCGCGATTTGATTTGCTTTTGCAATCATGCCGCGCCCATCTAGCACCACCACACCTGCAGGCATAGTATCAACCAAATGACTAAGCCAACTCGCTTGCTGGCGAAGCTCACTTAATTCCCCCACATACTCTTCTTGCTGTAAACATGGGTTATATTGATTAGCTGTGATAAATTGTGGTTTTAGTACATTTGCCAAGGCCATAATTAACTACTCAAAAATCGTGTCTGACAGTGTAAATGCACAAACCATACCAAATTTATTATTGTTTAAATTCAATAAATTAAAGGTTAATTTAACAACGACAAAAAAATGACAACTGCGAGGGAACGATGCAAAAAGAACACCTTTGTCGCTGCCCATGGCTCGACACCAGTAAAGAAGATTATGTGGCCTACCATGATGAAGAATGGGGTGTACCCGTCTACGATGACCATCGCCTTTTTGAGTTCATCACTCTTGAGTCTGCACAAGCAGGACTCAGTTGGTACACTATTTTGAAAAAGCGTGAAGGTTATCGCAGAGCATTTAAAAACTTTGTCGTCGATGACATCGCCAAAATGAATGAAAGCGATATAGAACGTTTAATGCAAGATGACAGCATTATCCGTAATCGTTTGAAAATTGCTGCAACAATCAACAATGCTAACTGCTTTTTAGAGATTCAACGAGAGTTTGGTAGTTTCTCAAACTATCAATGGCAGTTTGTAGGTGGTAAACCACTAGTGAATAACCTTGAAAAGCGAGAGGATTACCCTGCAATTACAGAAGCCTCGACCACTTTTGCTAAAGATCTAAAAAAGCGCGGCTTTAAATTTTTAGGGCCAACAACCGTGTATGCGCATATGCAAGCATGCGGTATGGTTAATGATCACAGTAATGATTGTTTTAGAAAAGCTGAAATAATTGCACAGTATTGATTGCACGATTAGTGTTAATTTGAAGCGAATAAAAACAAGTAGGTCATCTATCATAGCGTGTTGCTAAAATGACCTACACATTTTTTGGGGTAATACTGAAAAGCTAAAGCAGGTTAATCTCGTGACAGATTATACTTTTTCATTTTTTCGACTAGGGTTGTACGGCGTACACCTAAAATTTCAGCGGCACGTGCCACGACATAGTCATAACGCTCAAGGGCTTGGCTAATCAGGCTTATTTCTAAATCTGCTAAATACTCTTTTAGCTCAATACCTTCTTCAGGTAATAAACCTGAATCAGCTGACGCGGCTGAAAGTTCAGGCTCTTCGTCCTCGTAATCGCTAAAACCACTGCTGAAAATATCGTTAAAGGCATCTCGCTCCATCAACTCTTCAGGGTATTCAGGTTCATAGGCATCGACTTCAATATAGCGGTATTTGCTTGGTAAGTCTGGTACATCAACGACCTTATCAGGGAACATGATCACCATACGCTCAACGAGGTTCGCCAGCTCTCGAATATTGCCAGGCCACGCATGCTCTTTTAAACTTTGAATCGCGCGCTCAGTGAACTTGGCTGTGGTGCCACTTTGCTCGTTTACACGGCGCATTAACTCTTTTAATAACAGTGGAATATCGTCTGCGCGTTCACTTAGTGATGGGTTTTCAATCGGAAATACATTTAAGCGATAAAAAAGATCTTCACGAAAATCCCCTTTTTCGATCATATCCTCAAGATTTCTGTGGGTTGCAGCAATGATGCGCACATCAGCCTGAATAGGCTTAGTCCCCCCTACCCGCTCATAGCTTCTCTCTTGTAAAACACGTAGTAACTTCACCTGCATTTGCAATGGCATGTCACCAATTTCATCTAAAAAGAGCGTACCACCTTGGGCCAATTCGAAGCGACCTTTACGTGCAGAAATCGCACCTGTAAAAGCGCCTTTTTCATGACCAAATAACTCACTTTCAAGTAACTCCCCTGGGATTGCTCCGCAGTTTACTGGAACAAATGGTCCTGTGTTACGCTTAGACAATAAGTGAACATTACGGGCAACAACTTCTTTACCAGTGCCAGATTCACCTAAAATGAGCACATTGGCATCTGTTTTTGCGACTTGTTCAATTAAAAAGCGAACGTCTTTGACTGCATCAGTTTCACCCACTAAACCATCAAATGATTTATGCGATTTAGACTGTTTATGCTCGCCTGGCAACATACGTTGATATTGCTGACAATCATGCAAAAGCTGAGTAGTTACATCATGGTTAAAGGGTTCACAAATTAACCCCACCACGTTAGCAATACTCAATAACGGCTTGAGTGTTTCACCTATCAATAAGAATGGGATAGCAGGAAACTGCTTTATAACGGTTTCATGGCTTAGTTGCTGTAAAGCCCCAAGAATCACCATACATTCTTGCTGTTGATGCTTCTCACAAAATGTTTGTAGTGTTGACTCATCAACCAATTGAACAGCTTCACCTATAAAGGTAAGTGCTGCATGTAAACCTATCGCACGATTATTATTATTGTCTAAAATTAAGATCATTATTGGCGAACCACAGTTACCACTCGGTTAGTTAATTTTTAAATTGTAAGCGAGTTTGAACGGGATGCAAGCGCAAAGCGGCAATTTATTGACATCAACGCCAAAAAATAGTCACTTAGTAGAAAAAGCAATACTAAACTACTAACTTAACTCAATAGAGAAGTTTTTGCTTTAGTGCAGCTACGCACATTTGTATAATTCATCTAGACTAAGATAAAGAAAAAGTTAATTCTGCCGATACTATCTATGGCACTAATATTGCTTAGATTTGTTTTATTAATTGGTGTTTTAATTATAGGATTTTCTCATGGCACACATCTCAGTAAAAAAGTACAGTCAGGTTAGCGTTAGCAACATCAACGAAATGACACCGTACGAGCAGATAAACCTTATCTTCAATAATATCATTGGCAGATTAGCGGCAACAAAGGGCTTTATTGAACGTAAAGAACTGGAAAAAAAGGGTGAGAATATCTCTAGTAGCATTTTATTGTTTGGCGCTTTACAAGACGCTTTAAACTTTGAGAAAGGCGGAGAAATTTCTAATAACCTTTTATCACTTTACGACTTTTGCCAACGCCGTCTAACAGAAGCAAATATCAATAATGATATTGATGCAATTGATGACGTTATTCGAATCGTAAAAGAAATAAAAGAAGGCTGGGATGCCATTCCAGCAGATGAGCGCACACCTAAAGCTGATCAATAAAATGCCTGATAATCTGACTCTGGACGAGCAACTCACTGCCCTTTCAGAGCATATAGATAAAACTGAGATTGAGCTTGCCAGCCAATCGTTAGTGGCTATCGATAAAAAGCTAAGGGCTTGGTGTGAAAGTAGCACACCTCCAACCGAACAAGAGCTCTCAGCAATACAAACCCGTATTTCTTCCGCCATGGCCAGACTAAAAAGCGCAAGAGACAAAACACAAGCAGAGCTTCTCAGCCAACGAAAATCAAACAAGGCTATCTCTAAATATAAAGCAACTAAGCGCTAATCAAGCGTTTAGTTGTTTTTATTACCTCAATTGCGCGACTACATCACGGGTTAATATCACTTTTGCTATTCAATTACGCGACATAAAGGTGCAACTACGATACTGATTAATATCACTCTTGCTGTATCAATTGCGCGACATAAAGTCGCAACTACACCCTAGGTTAATACCACTTTTGTTATTCATTTTCGAAGCATCATAAGGGTGCAACGTGGGTAAACTGATTATGTTTGTGAGGGTTTTCAAGCAAAGCGTAATACTTGATAAAAAATAGTTTGTACGCCAAAAACTAAAAAGCGCCAAAGAAGTTGGCGCTTAAATAAGGAAAGGTGCTAAGTTTACTAATTACTCTTTTTGACAACCCCAGGCATATTATCAAGCTGTGCTTGAACATAACTGCTGGTTGAGTTTAGCTGTGCAACAAGTAAATCCATGCTGTTATATTGTGCATATAAACGAGACTCTAAAGATTCCATTTTTCTTGCAAAATCAATGCGCTCATCATCTAAACCATCTAACTGAGTTTGTTTACTGTCAATTCTGTTTTGAACAATACCATCAGAGTCAGTATAAAAGCTCATAAGTTCATCAAAAGACTGCGCAAAGCCGCCCTCGTCTTCATCGTCACCTAAAAAGAATTCTTGAACTAAATCCACATCTGCTTTTACTTGCTCATCTAAACGTTCTGCATCTAAGGTCAGTTTACCGTAACGGTCTGCTTCAACCCCAAGCTTAGATAATGACAAGCTACTGCCATCACTCAAGCCAACTTCATTGGTTAGCTGTTGACGAAGTTTTGACATCACACCACGAAGCATAGAATCACCAGCCATAACACCAGCTCCGTCTTCGCCTGAGCGGCCAAGATTTTTGCTTAGCTCAAGTAACTCATTGTAGCTTTCAATAAAACTGTTTAAGCCAGCCTTGATGTTGCTATTATTCTCTGTAACTTTTAATGAGCTGTCATCATCATCTGTGCCATGTGCTTTTTTAGCTGTAATATCTACGCCATCGATAACATTCTTAAACTCATTTGTGTTACTCGTCACGGTGAGTGTGCCATCAATGGTAATTTGTGCATTCTGTGCGGCATCAACTTCGGTTAAGTTAGTGACGTGATTAGCAGGGTCGGCATCTGATACATCATATGCTAAGCGAGAAAGACCACCTGTATCAGAGTTGTTACCATCACCATCTTGCACTGTAATGCTGATGGCATTTTCTTCACCGGTTTCTTTACTTGTTAATACTAAATGCTGTCCAGCGTCCGTTGTTACTATTGTTGCTGTCACAGAGTCATTACTATCAGTGCCCGTGAATGGACCATTATTTATTTGGTCTCGTAAATCCTCTAATGTATTTGTTGGTGACAATACAGTAGAAAAACTATTCTCGCCTGAGCTAATGGTAATAACGCCACTACCAATCGGCTCATCCGCAGCAAAAGCTGGTGATGACAGCTTATGTGCTTGTGCGAGCGCATCAACCTTTACATTATAACCACCAGGCTGAGCATCTTTATCTGATTCAACGGAAAGAAAGTCATCACCACCAGAAATACTTCTTCTTTGGTAGTTTTCAACATCGCCCAATGCTTCCATTGAGGTTTGTAGTTTTTCAAGTGCTGATTTGAGTGCACCAGCTGCTGAAATATCCGTTGTTAACGTTGCTTCTCTTTTATTTAAACGTGAAGTAAAAGGGGTGCGCTCAGCATTAACTAACGCATCAACAATATCTGATACTGCTAAACCTGAACCTAAACCATTAAATGAAATAGCCATAACACATCCTCTTAATTACCTATTTAAATCAAAGTAGCAAAAAGCTAAGCTGTTTGATCAATTAAAAAACCAGCGGTTTCTGAAAGTTTAGCCACTAGGCTCAACACTTCTTCAGATGGGTATTGCTTAATTAGCTCACCACTGTTTTTATCAACCACTTTAATAACATCACGGCCCGACTCTTCATCAACTTGAAACTGCAAACTGCGATTCATTTCGCCCATGAAGTCTTGCAATTGTTGCGCCATTTTCTCAAGCTGCTCGCGGCCCAACTCATCTTTTTCACCGCTTTGTTGCACTTGTTGATTATTTTGCTCTGTTTGTTGTTGAAGTGTATTTTCCGTTTTATTTGATTCATCAACCGCCGTTGCTGTCAGTTGTGGACTCGCAGCTAACTTATCATCAGCTTTTTGCGGAGCCACTGCAAAATCAGGGCTTTGGGTTATTGCACTCATAACGCCTCCTTAAACATTTTACCCTATGGCTAATACAACAAAAGGAGATTAGCTAAGCCAATCTCCTTTTTATTTTAGTTAACTAATGCTGACTTAACCATTAGTTGTTGTAACTAATCACACTATTAACCAATTAAGCTAAGCGCTGCTTGTGGTAATTGGTTCGCTTGCGACAAGATTGATGTACCTGCTTGTTGCAAGATTTGGTTTTTAGTCATGTGCGCAGTTTCTGTTGCAAAGTCAGTATCTTGAATACGGCTACGTGAAGCAGATACGTTTTCAGAGATGTTTGCAAGGTTGCTGATTGTGTGACCAAAACGGTTTTGAACCGCACCTAGGCTCGCACGTTGGCTATCAATCTGTGCAATTGCCGAGTCAATAACATCAATTGCTTCTTGAGCAGATGTTTGGCTTGTTGAAATATCGATGCTGTTAACATCATTCAACGTTGAAGTTGCACCAGATAGTAGCTCAGCTGTATCCGCAGTACCGTCATCACCCACTGTGAACGACTGAGTTGATGTTAGGCGAAGCTCTGATGTTTTAGATACATCACCCGTACCCGCTGCAGTACCACCTAAAGTAACAGTACCCGCAGTTGAACCAACAATCTCAACACCATCAACATCAGTTGCTTTTAGGTCAATTGTATTTGCGTCTGCGTCGTAAGTTACATCAAAACCAGCTTTAGCAAGGTCTTCAGATAAACGCTCAGTGTTACCTGCGTAATCAGCTAGGTCATAAGACTCATCACCAATATTCAGTGTACCGTCGTCGTCTACACTAAGCGCAGCAATCTGTACTTCAACATATGCTTCAGCTTCAATACCTGTGTTTTCAGCATTTAAAGCATCTGCAACGTCTTTCGCAGAGTCAGTTCCACCTACAGCGATTGTTGCTGCACCTTTATAACCAGAGAATGTTACATCACCCGCTGTTGGAACATTACCGGCTGCAAGTGTATCTGCTGCTACTACACCAAAAGTAGTACCTGCACCTTTGATTTCATTTGCACCAAGATCCGTTGAGCTTGTACCATCTAATGTGATGTCAATTGTTTGGTTTGCATTTGAACCAACTTGGAACTGTTTTGTACCAAAGCTACCATCTAGTAGTTTTACACCACCGAATGTCGTTGTATCAGCGATACGTGTTAATTCTGTTTGTAGTGCTACAACTTCTTCTTGAAGTGCATCACGGTCTTCAGCAGAGTTTGAACCGTTAGCTGATTGTAGTGCTAGCTCACGCATACGTTGAAGGATACTTGTTGACTCATTCATCGCACCTTCAGCAGTTTGTGCCATTGAGATACCGTCGTTAGCATTACGTTGTGCTACTGCTAGACCATTTACCTGTGAAGTTAAACGGTTTGAAATTTGTAGGCCAGCCGCATCATCTTTTGCGCTGTTGATACGCATACCTGATGCTAAACGTTCCATTGAAGTTGCTAAGCCTTCACTTGAACGAGACAAGTTACGTTGAGCATTTAATGAAGATACATTTGTATTTACTGATAAAGCCATGATAAAACTCCTGATTACTTTCGTAATATATCTGTATTGATTTAACCAAGAACTTTCACAATTGTATGTTCAAGCTCTGTACTGGTTAAGTTAACGGCAGGTGAAGATTTATCTTTAGACTTTTTTTCAAAAAAAATGATATTTTTATTAGAAAATAATTTAACTGTTTAAAATTATTGAATTTTATTATTCATTAAACCGTCTATTTAAAGAAGATGTTTTGCATTCAATCCCTACATTTATCGCTTAAAAGAGCCATTATTACGTTTTCTACTAATGCAGTGATGCTTAATAAAACCGTGCGACCAAGAGTCACAACTATTACTCATCGTACTTATTAATAGCTATTTCAAGATAAAGTTGCCCGTAAGCTCTTTGGCAAAATCTAATTATCGATATCCACCTAGGATAGTAAAAGATCTGACGCTTAAAACAAAAAACGCACTCAGTGAGTGCGTTTTTAGAATAACAACTAATGTTAGCCACCCAATAGGCTGATTGCTGCTTGTGGTATTTGATTCGCTTGCGACAAAATTGACGTACCCGCTTGTTGCAAGATTTGGTTTTTCGTCATGTGCGCTGTTTCTGTTGCAAAATCAGTATCTTGAATACGGCTACGTGAAGCCGATACGTTTTCAGCAACATTCGCTAAGTTACTAATTGTGTGACCAAAACGGTTCTGTACCGCACCAAGTCCAGCTCGAATACTGTCAATTTGTGCAATTGCCGAGTCAATAACATCAATAGCACTTTGCGCACCATCTTGAGACGATGCAATATCAATATCTTTAACAGTAGATAACGTAGAGGCAGTTCCTGCAACAAGTTCTGCCGCGTCTGCCGTACCATCATCACCCACTGTAAACTGTTGAGTTGAGGTAAGTCTTAGTTCAGACGTTTTACTCACATCAGCTGCTGTTGCATTACCATCTAACTGCACCGTAGCACCTGGTAGCGTTGAACCTGTGATTTCAACCCCATTCACACCTTCAGCAGTTAGATCAATAGAGCCTGTATCTGCATCAAATTTTACATTAAAGCCATCTTTAGCAAGCTCTTCAGATAAACGTTCCGCGTTACCCGCAAACGTTGCTAAATCATAAGATTTAGTACCTACGTTTAAAGTACCATCATCATCAACACCTAAATTGTCGATTGTTACATTCACATAGGCTTTTGCTTCAATACCTGTATTCTCTGCATTAATTGCCTCAGCCACATCCACTGCTGATTGTGTATTTGCATAGGTATGTGTATAAGCACCCTTATAACCAGAGAAAGTTACGCTGCCACCAGTACCATTAGCAAACTCTGTTGCAAGTGTTGAGTTATTAAACTCACCAAAAACTGACCCACCACCTTTCACTTCATGTGAGCCGATATCACCCGCAGCTGTGCTCTCAAGTGTTACATCAATCGTTTGGTTCGCATCTGAGCCCACTTGGAATTGCTTAGTGCCAAAGGTTCCATCGAGTAGCTGTACACCACCGAACGTTGTTGTATCAGAGATACGAGTTAATTCTGTTTGTAATGCTGTAACTTCTTGCTGTAGCGCGTCTCTATCTTCTGCTGAGTTTGAACCATTTGCAGCTTGAAGCGCAAGCTCACGCATACGTTGTAAGATACTGGTAGACTCTTGCATCGCACCTTCAGCTGTTTGCGCCATTGAGATACCATCATTTGCGTTACGCTGTGCGACTGCAAGACCGTTTATTTGTGATGTTAAACGGTTTGAAATTTGTAGGCCCGCAGCATCGTCTTTGGCGCTATTAATACGCATACCTGACGCTAAGCGTTCCATTGAGGTTGTTAAACCTTGACTTGATTTATTCAGATTACGCTGTGCGTTTAGTGACGACACATTAGTATTGACTGTTAATGCCATTTTACCATCTCCTAGTTTTAATTAGGCTGTGGTCCAATGATAATGTGAGGAACCACGCGCTTTGTAAAACACATAAAGCAGGAAGCGTGCCAGCTCAAAAATAAATTTTAACATCTTGTTTTATAATAACTTTTAATTGACTCTTTATAATAAAGCTTATAATAAAAAAGCCAGTGACAATTTATTGCCACTGGCTTTTTTAGAAATAGGCAAACTATTTCCGATGTTTTGTCACTATAAATAATCAAACAATGTTAAGTTGGCTAAGCGCCCAAAAGTTGCTTGTGATGCCTGCAACGCTGTTTCATGTTTCGTTAGGTCGCTAATCGCTTCGGCCATGTCTACTTCAACTAGGTTTGCTTTACTCTCTTTATTATTAATATCTAACGCGCTATTTGAATCCGTCACTTGTTCAACCAAGTTCATGCGGGCACCTAAACTTGCTTGGGTAAACACAACTTGATCACTGGCATTTTGTAATTGTACTAAGCCATCAGCGAGTGCATCGTGCAGCTCATCGCCTTCAAGACCACTATTAAGGCTAGTGATCAGGTTTTGCATGGTATTGAGTACATTTTCTTTTTGCGGTTGTTGCAACGAAAAATCAAACGTACCAGGGGCTGCGCCCTCTAGCTTAAACTCCATACCGGCATATTCAATTGGCTCGCCTGTGTATTCACCAGTCACTGCTGGGGTGATTGGATTACCATAGCCATCATTAATAACATAGGTGTCAGGGTCACCAGGGTTAACACCCGGAACAAGTTCGACTTGAAATGTATTATCTGCAGGCAATGCCGTCGGGTTCAAGTCGTAATTCGCTTGATGGAACTTATCAAAATCAGCTTGTTTTTTGACATACACTGTACCCGATGTAACACCGCCTGCCGCTGTTCCCTCATTTGATACCACATCAAGGCGGGCATTCACTTTTTCGAACGCAGTAAAACCATTATCACTTGAGCGAACATCAACACCTTTAGCTATTGTTACTTTATGCTGTCCCTGATCGCCTTGATATTCATATAAGCCAGTTAGCGTATTCAGGCTGTATGTTTGCGTGCTATCTTGATAACCAGAAAAAATATACTTGCCATCTTCAGATTGGCTATTCATTGAGCTGAGCAAAGACTTTTGCAGCTCCTCCAGCTCGCTGGCAATGGTTTGTAAGTCTGTTTGGCTCATTGCTCCATTACCGGCACGAATTGTTAGCTCTTGCGCAGCCTGAATGGTGGTATTAATATTTTGTAGTACACTCTCTTCTGTTTCTAATCGGCCATTCAGTTGATTAATATTTTTAGTATACTGCTCGTTTGTCTGGATTTTATTTGTAAATAAAGATGCTTGCGAGTAGGCAGACGGGCTTTCTGAAGTCGATAAATATTTTTGTCCAGTATTCACGCGCTCTTGTGCATTAGCAACACCTTGCTGCCCTTCAAGAATTTTGTTGATACTGCTTTGGTACATTAAATTATTAGATAAACGCATAATTACCTCGCCGCACTTAATAAGGTATCAAAAACTGAACGGGCAGTCGCAAGCACTTGTGCAGACGCCGCATAAGATTGTTGAAAACGAAGCAAGTTAGCAGCTTCTTCATCTAGGTTTACACCCGACAAAGACTCATACCATGCTTCAGATTGCTCAGCCAACGCTGTAAAAGCCGCGCCATTCGTTTGAGCTTGCCCTGTAACAACACCAATATCAGACACTAAACCAGTATAGGCTTGATTAACGGTCTGATGATTATTATCTGCTGAGCCGTCAACATTTCGTCTCACGATATTTGAATTCTGAATATCAGCAAGCAATAAACCATTACGGTTATCGTCAATTCCGCCTTCATTTGCTTCCACAGTAAATGTATCACCTAAAGCAGGTGTACCTTCTATATCGAAATCAAAACCGTAATTTACAAAATTACCGCCTGCAGCTGAAAGTACATTTTTTAATGGCGGTGTTCCGTTGAATGTTTCAGTATTAACCCCATCAGACACTGTATATTCATCTGGCTCTGCAGTTTTAGAAATTGTAATACTGCCATTAGGTAAACTGACTGGAGAACCAAAATAGCCTGCATCGGTTACTGTTCCGGCAGAAATACTGGCATCACTGGTGTTGTTGATATCATTAGCAGTACGAATAGGCGATGCAAGCGCTAAGTCTTCGGGTCTGTTTGTAGCCAGCTCTAAATTGCCAGAAGCGTGAGAGTTTAATTTAACCATAAACTTATCACCGACATTCGCCGTGCCAGAAACATTGAGCTCTAAACCAAATGACTCACCACCGGCAGGTGTAATAGTTGAAGAGTCAATAACCCCACCCACAACATCTGCGGTTGTTACTGCACCAATTGGCTCACCTTTATTATCAACCGCTTGGATTTCCACTGTCGTAGGGCTGGTATAACTAATCACAAAATCACTGGCTGGTAGTGAACTACCAAACCCAGCTTCAACAGTTGCCGTCATTGATGCGTTACCCGTATTTGCCTGATACGCAAGGCCATTGGTTGAAGGGATAGCAAAAATATCTCCGCCCATTTCACCATTTGCAGTCATACCTAGGTGATTCTGTTGGTTGAATGCATCAGCAAGCGCCAACCCCATTTGACCAAGCTGGTTGTGTGCCGGCACGAGGATGTCATCACGAAATGATAAAAGACCACCAATTTTGCCTTTTAATTTACCCGTATCTACCTCAAGCGGCACAGCTTTGCCACCATTGACATCTAACTTAAGTTCTTGAAAACTCGGATCAGGATCGCCTGTTAAAGAAAATAAATTAAATGTACCATTTTCCATAACTAAGGCTTCGCCTGTGCCTAAATAAACTTGCTTTTCACCGTTACTTCCATCCAACGTTTCAATATCAATTAATTCAGATAAATCACGAATCGCTTTATCACGTTCATTATAAAGGCTACTTGAAAGTGACTCACGGTCAGTGCCATCAACAGCAACAATTTGTGAATTCAGTTCACTTATACTTTGAATTAAATTATTCGCTTCTTCGGAAAAGATTTCTAACTGCTCATTCACAACCGCTTTTTGCTCTGAAACAATCCCCGATAGTCTATCCATTTGATCAATTAGATTCTGTGCATCTGTCATCACTAAAGAACGCGCAACATTTGACGATGGCTGATTTAGGCTTTCTTGAATATTATTAAAAAACGAATTAACACTGGTTGATACACTATTTGACTCTTCTGAAAATAAGCTATCCATGCGGCTTGCTTCAGTTACAAATTGGTCAAAAAATGCTTTACTTGACGTGTCACGATTGAGCTGTTTTTGCGCAAACTCATTGAGTAAACGATAAGTTTCACCACGACCAACTTGATTGTCGATCATGGTAGTAAATTCTGTTCGCTCACGTACATAGCCTTCTGTATTAACATTGGCTATATTTTTACTGGTGGTTTGCAGCAACTGTGAGTTTGCTCTTATACCAGCATTTGCAATGTCATAAATATTAAATGACATGAGGGCTTACTCCTTAACGTACCAATGAAGCAGCAACACTTTGAAGCTCAACACGCTTTAGCACCTGCTTTATTTTATCGGCATAATTTGGGTCTGTTGCATAACCTGCTTTTTGTAAAGAATCTAAAAATGCTGCAGGCTCTGCGGTGTTTTCAAGTGCTTCTTGATAACGAGGATTCTCATTGAGGAAATCCACAAAATCATGAACACTTTCTTTAATTGATTGATAAGAACGAAAACTGGCTTGTTTCTTAACAGGCACACCTTGCTCAAACTCCAAAGTAAGTTTGCTTGCTTTGTCACCTTGCCAGCTTTTATCAGATTTAATATTGAATAAGTTGTTACTACTGGTGCCGTCTGCTTTACTAATAATGTGTTTTCCCCAACCTGTCTCAAGGGCTGCTTGCGCAACCATGACAGCAGGGTTTAAACCAATTTTCTCAGCTGCATTTTTAGCATGTTCCCACACCGTGCTGATAAATGATTCAGCATCATCAAAGCGATTTTCAGTTTGTTCATTGGCTGACGTAGTCTCGACAGCTTTAGTCGTCGTATCTGGCTGTTCAACACTACTTGCACGTCTATCACTGTTAAACTCAGTTGTTGTTCTAAGCACAGAGCCTGGCATAAATTTTTTGCCATCAGGCGATAACTGCTGAACAATAAGATCTGCTAAACCCAATGAGCCATTTGAAGACAGCTCGACTGATAGCTGCTGATCATGCATCTCTTCAAAAAACTTTACGCCACTGGTGTTAAAAGGACTGTCTTTATCTTCGAACGCTTCATTCGCTTTACGCATGCTCTTCAAGAGCATTTGTGTGAAGATAGATTCAAATTGTGCCGCCGCCTTTTTTAGCGCTTCTTTTGACGCATCGCTAGAGGCATCATTTTTTAGGGCACTTTGACGTAATGAGTCTAAGTTACCTAAATCAAAAAAGTTTTGCTTGTCGAGATGATTAGTATCCATCAGCTTTTTGACACAATAATTATTAATACCCAATCAAATGCAAAAAATGAGCCAACAAATAAGAGAAAAGAATGTAGAATAATAACGCAGAGACTAAAAACGCGCTTTCGCGCGTTTTTAGTTAATTAAATAATCACAAGTTGCCCGTTTATGGCCCCTGCTTGCTTAAGAGCTTCAAGAATGGCCATTAAGTCACCTGGGGCTGCCCCTACTTCGTTAATAGCACGCACCAGATCATCAAGACTAATTCCTGGATTAAATACAAATGCACGAGAATCATCTTGGTTAACATCGATAATACTTTGATTAGTCACAACTGTTTCACCCTCGCTAAATGCGTTTGGCTGCGAAACATTTTGCTGCTCAGCAATGGTAACGGTTAATCCACCATGCGTTATCGCCGCCGGTTGCAACTTAACATTCTTACCAATCACTATCGTGCCTGTACGTGAATTAACAATAATTTTTGCTGCAGTGTCAGCAGGCTTGAACTCCAAATTTTCAAGTGTTGATAAATAAGCAACACGCTGCGATGCATCACGAGGTGCAAGCACTCTCACTGACGCCGCATCAATTGCTTGCGCGCTATTTGGACCAACTAAGTCATTAATTGTTTGCTCTAATCTTTTTGCTGTTGTGAAATCTGGACGATTCAAATTAAAGGTAATGTAGTCACCTTGCATAAACGGGCTTTTAACTGCTCTCTCAACCGTTGCGCCATTTGGAATACGCCCAACAGTGGGTGTATTGATAATAACACGGCTACCGTCAGCACCTTCTGCCCCTAACCCACCGACGACAAGGCTACCTTGGGCAATCGCATAGGTGTTGCCATCCACCCCTTTTAAGAAGGTTTGCAGTAATGTACCGCCACGTAAACTTCCTGCACTACCAATTGAAGAAACAGTGATGTCAATTGTTTGGCCAGGCTTTCTAAATGCAGGCAGTTCTGCATGCACAGCAACGGCGGCAACATTTTTAATTTTTGGCTTTAAACTCGCCGGCAAAGTTATGCCAAAACCATTGAGCATGGCTTTAAAGCTTTGTTCAGTAAAACGGCTTTGCTCACCAGTTCCTGGCAAACCAACAACCAGACCATAGCCAACTAATTGGTTAGAGCGAACACCTTCAACCATAGAGACATCTTTAACCCGCTCAGCCTGCACACTAAACTGCAAACTAAGTAAGCAAAGCGCGATGATGTATTTAACCCCATTCATGATGTGTTACCTCTAAAAAGGAAAAAGTGAACTGCTGAAGAATCGTGAAAGCCATCCAGCACTTTGCGACTCTTGCATTTGCCCTTTTCCTGAATATTGAATTCGTGCATTCGCAATGCGATTTGATGTGACTGTATTATCGGCGGTCACATCTTCAGGGCGAACTAAGCCTTCTAAACGAATAAATTCTTCGCCTGTATTTAAGGTTAGCCACTTTTCACCGCGGATCACTAAATTGCCATTAGGCAAAACGCGCATTACATTGACGGATATATCACCAAATAAGCTATTAGACTGGTTTGACTTTGAATCGCCTTTAAACGATGAACCTGAGCCAATGCCAAACTGGATGCTATCTCCGCCTATATTAACTGGGTTTCCACCTAAGCCGATAACCGGATCTAAGCTGGCATCCGTTTCTTTATCTGTTTCAGTTTTTGCCGCTTTCGATGCTTGCGTAGACTCTTGCAACTTAACAGTAATAATATCGCCTGTTCTGAGTGCTTTTTTATCTGAATACAGATCATTTGACAGATAACTATCAAACAATGAACCTGTTGGTACCATTTGTTCAGCAGAAGGCTCTGGATACATAGGTGCATAGTAAGGGTCATCCTGAACCACATGGTGGTTCTGTGTTGACATACAACCACCTAACATAAATGCTGCCGATGTGACTAAGATAATATTACGCATGCGACCTCCTACCCATTAAAGCTGCTGATTAATATAGCTAAGCATTTCATCAACCGCTGAAATCACTTTTGAATTCATTTCATAAATTCGTTGCGTTTCAATCAGATTAACAAGCTCTTCGGTTACATTAACGTTCGACGTTTCAAGTGATCCTTGAACCACAGTGCCTAAGCCATCAATACCTGGATTACCTTGCACAGGCGCACCACTTACAGCGGTTTCTGTATACAGGTTTTGCCCCATCGGCTCTAAACCCGACGGATTAATAAAATCACTGATTGTAAGCTGACCAATCACGACATTTTCTGCTTGTCCTGCCACTCGCACGGATACTTCACCGTCTTGTGAAACAGTGATTGATTGTGCATCGTCAGGAACATTCATTTCAGGCTGAATAGGGAAACCCGCACCTGAGGTTACAATTCGGCCATCTTCATCGGTTGTAAATTGACCATTACGTGAGTAAGCAATATTTCCATCAGGCAGTTGCACTTCGAAAAAGCCGGGGCCTGAAATCATCCAATCGAGTGAGTTTTCGGTAGTAAGCATGTTACCTTGCGAAAAGTTCTTTTGGTTTGCAACTACTTTTGCACCCGCACCAAGCATTAAACCTGATGGCATCTCAGTATCTTGTGATGAGCGACCACCAGGCTGATTGATATTTTGATATAGTAAATCTTCGAATACTGCACGGCTTTTTTTATAGCCTACCGTACTGGCATTCGCAAGATTATTTGAAATCACCGAAATATCGGTTTGTTGGGCATCAAGCCCTGTTTTACTGATCCACAATGCAGGATTCATAATTCTACCCTCTCAGTGCTATTAAACGATGCGTAACAGCTGATCTTGACGTTCATCAATCTCTTCCGCTGTTTTCATCAATTTAACTTGTAATTCAAATTGGCGTTGATGGCTGATCATATCGACCATTTCATGTACAGGATTCACATTGGACATTTCAAGTGTGCCTGATAACACCTCTACATTTTCTGACACATCACAAAAGGTACATTGACCATTCACTAAGGTCTCTGGTTTTGGCCGAAATAAGCCATCATTACCTTTTTCAAGTTGCGTGTTGTCAGCCTCAATAACCTTAAGTCTGTCAACGACTTCTAAAAAGTTTGCTGGTGCACCTTGAGGTCGAACTTGAATAGAACCATCAGAACTAAATTCAACTTTTTCAATCGGCAGTGGCAAAATAATCGGACCACCTTCGCCAATAACTTGACGTCCATGGCTGGTCATTAATGCGCCATCGGGAGTAATGTTTAATGTGCCGGCTTTTGTATAAGCTTCGTTACCTGAGGCATCTTGAACACTTAGCCAACCTCTATCGCTCAATGCAACATCAAGATCGCGCCCAGTCTCAACATACCCACCCGACTCCATATTTGAGCCAGGTCGCTCTTGCATAGAAAACACGCGTGTAGGCATGCCTTCACCAAACGCTTGCATAGAGCGGGCTTGTGCAAAATCAGCTTTAAAGCCAGTGGTGTTAGCATTCGCTAGGTTATTAGCCTTTAGGGCTAGACCTCGCATACTTTGCTTAGCACCCGACATGGCAATGTAGACCATTTTGTCCATAACATTGACTCATTAAAAATACGATATTTGATAAATGCAATAACAATGCCAAAGTAAAATTGACGCCTTATTTAAACGCCTATGGAATGTAAAGCTCTCTGTTGTAGCGGTGTGGGTCTATATGACTAAAATGAAAAAGGCTGCCTATTAAAGAGCAGCCCTTGTGTCGGATTGAGTTGAAGATCCGCTATTATTAACGGATCTGTAAGATATTTTGTTGCAGTGTTGAGTTCACTTCAAGCGCACGCGAGTTTGCTTGGAAGTTACGCTGTGCACTAATCAAATCAACTAACTCAGTTGTTAAGTTCACGTTTGACTGCTCAAGAGCAGAAGAATTCACAGTACCAAGTGTACCTGAACCTGGCTCCCCAGCAATAGGCTCACCAGAGGTTAAGCTTTTCTTCCACGATGTATCGCCCACTTGTTGTAAGCCTTGTGAATTAGAAAAACGAACCATGGCAACTTGCCCTAGGAATGAGGTATCACCATTACTGTACGAAGCAACAACCTTACCATCTGTGCCAATATCAATACCTGCTAGGCGGCCCACTGTTGCGCCATCTTGTTCAAGTGCTTTCACTTCAAAGCGGCTGGCATACTGGGTGGGTATTTTATTCGTAGTACCTGCTTCATCACGCCAGTTAATATTAACGTCTTCAGGGAAACTCGCACCATTTGATAATAAGTCAGATAAACCAACCCCAGCACCCGCACCATTTGGGATAGAAAGTGGGTTGAAGGTAGCATCTGTGTTTGGTGCACCATTTGTGTTTAATGGTAAACCACTTGAATCAAATTGAAATGTCGATAATGGTGTGTAAGGTGCTGCTGTTTCTTCAACACCTGCTGGGCTAAATGATTTCTCATCAAGCGTAGCATACACTTGCCACTCATTGTCATTCCCCGTTACAGTCGCATCTGTTTTAACAAAATAAAGCTGTAATACGTGCGGCTCACCCAGTGAGTCATATATCGTTGTCGATGTCGAACTGTTATACGACGCACTTGTCTCAGGATCAAAAGGCGTCACTGTTGGCGTAGTAGAACGTGAATCTAGATTGAACGATGAATACACGTTATTTGTTGAACGCGGCGAGCCTGATGAGTCTGGGATTTGAATAGCTGAAGAGGTACTTAAGCTCACTGACGTTGTATCGCCTGTTGCAGGGTCCACAGGGAAACCTTGTAAGTAGTTTCCTTTAGCATCAACAACAAAGTTATCTTTATTTAGCTTAAAGGCACCAGCGCGCGTATAAGTAAAATCTTGAGCACCTAGCTCTTGGCTCATCGCGAAATAACCTTCGCCAGTGATGGCTAAATCAAGCGAGTTATTAGTAAACTGTAGTGACCCCTGATGGAACTGTTGAGCCACCATGGTTGTTTGCACACCGTCACCATTTTTAGTTCGACCTGAGCTAAACACTGAAGATGCATATACATCCGCAAATTCAGCTCGTGATTCTTTAAAGCCTGTCGTATTAACGTTCGCAATATTATTTGCTGTTACATCTAAATCTTTTTGCGCGGCAGCAAGTCCGGTTAATGCAATATTGAAGCTCATAATTCACCTCTAAAGTGTCAATCTGTAGCACTTGGCTAACTAATTAATCTGTATAATTAAGCGATTTCTGCTACATCAGTTAGCCTAACCGCGCCTTCTTTAGTATTTATAATAATGCCGTTCGAACCATTAATGTTGACACTCTCAATGTTCTTGAAAGTCGCTATCGGTAAGCTAGTATAGTCACCATTAACACTTCCCTCGGCTTTGATTTTGTACTCGCCAGGAGGCAAACGTTCACCATCTTCATTTTCGCCATCCCATTCAAAACGAATTGCACCAGCAGATTGCGCACCTAACTCAATGGTTCTGACAAGTTGGCCCGATTCGTCTTCAATACGCAGTGTTAACTTATCTACCGGTTTTTCTGCAACAACAGATCCTTTAGAAACACCCGTTTCATTTAAATCCAACATATTTGACTCAAGCAACGCTTGTTTACCTACTAAAGTAGATGCTTGTAGTGCCGAGTTAGATGTCATCGAAGCCGTAAGGGATTCAAATTTACTATTAAGATTTGAAATACCTTCTGCCATGGTAAAGTTTGTCATCTGAGCAATCATTTGATCATTGTCAGCGGGCTTACTCGGATCTTGAAACGATAACTGCTGAGTTAATAACGAGAAGAAATCTTCTTGTGTTAAAGTGTCATCTTTCTCTTCTGTTTTCGTTTGATTGTCTTGCCAACGTAAGTTATCTAAATACGTGGATGACGCACTGCTGATGTCGTTACTCATAACTTATCCTCGGTTACCGCTGCCCAAGCAACAGTGTTTTACTTAACATTTGCTTTGCTGCATCAGCAACTTGCACATTTGTTTGATAAGAGCGAGAGGCAGAAATCATATTAGCCATTTCTTCTACGACGTTAACATTAGGCTTGTAGATATAACCGTTTTCATCTGCACTTGGATGATTCGGGTTATATTCAATTTGCAGGGGCTTGTCGCTCTCTACAATACCCAGTACTTTAACGCCAACAGAAGAGCCCTGAGGATTGCTTTGTGATGCTGACGCTTTTGTTAGTTCAGCGGCAAACACAGGATGGCGCGCTCGGTAAGTCTCATTTTGACTTGAGCTAATCGTATTTGCATTTGAGATATTACTCGCCGTGGTGTTTAAACGCACATTTTGTGCACTCATCCCCGTACCTGAAATATCAAAAACATTATATAAACTCATGATTAAGCTCCTTGACTACCGAGGGCTTTTTTAAGGCCTTTAATTTTACTACTCATAAATTGCAGGCTTGCCTGATACTCTAATGAGTTTTGTACATACAAGTTTCGTTCCACTTGTATGTCAACAGAGTTACCATCACCCGTATCTGCTTGATTTGGCGTGCGAAACATTTCTGAATTACCAACAAAACGACTACCACCAGCAAGGTGTTTCTCGTTTGTACGTACCATAGTGTTGCCGCTTTGTTGGTTGCTTTTTGCCGCTTTTAATGCAGATGCAAAATCCACATCTTTTGCCTTATAGCCCGGCGTATCAGCATTAGCGATATTCGTCGCTAATAACTCAGCACGTTGTGAACGGATCAACATTGCATGGGGGTGAACACCGAATGCTTTATCAAAACTGATAGCCATAACCATCTCCAAAAATTTGACTCTGCGTAGCATAATGCAAAAGATAAGCCAAAAATTAAGGGGCTATAAATATGGTTATAACTAATTGAAAAAAAATAAAATATAGCAACCTAATCGTTAGGTTGCTAGGAGGGAATTATTTCTTCTGGTAGATGATACCTGGATTACAACGTACCATATCAAAGCTATCACTTAAACCTGCCATTGACTCAGATGCACCTAAAAATAAATAGCCTTTAGGGTTAAGTGCCTGCGCAAATTGCGCAATAATTTTTGCCTTAACCTCTGGTGAAAAGTAAATCAGTACATTGCGGCAAAAAATAATATCAAACTTGCCCATCAAGGCATAAGAATCTAATAAGTTTAGATGCCTAAAACTGACCATTTTTCTTATTGGATCAACCACCTGCGCCATACCATTGCCACTATCCTTAAAGAACTTTTGCCGCCTTTCCATCGACAAGCCTCGTGCGAGGGCAAGTGAGTCGTATTCTGCATTCTTACACATATCAAGCATAGTATTTGAAATATCAGTACCGATAATCTGCGCACCCATTTTTAAAACACCAGGTTGCTTAGACTGAAACTCAGCAACCGACATAGCTATCGAGTAAGGCTCTTGACCAGAAGAGCTTGCCGCAGACCAAATTTTCACCGGTCTACGCAAGTCTTTAAATTCAGGAAACAATTTAGTTTTAAGTAACTCAAAGGGGTATTGATCACGAAACCAAAGTGTTTCGTTTGTCGTCATCGCATCAACAACTGCGGCACGTAACTGCCTCTCATGAGGGCTTAATGTTTTGCTCACAAGCTGTGATAACGATTCCACACTAAAGCGAGCCATCAATGGGGCTAGGCGACTCTTAACTAAATAAAGTTTATTATCACCTAACACAATCCCACATTGTTGCTCTAAAAAAGAGCGAAATTGATCGTATTCGCTTTGTTGTAAGTGCTTATTTTCCAAAGTAATACCACCTATAAATTATTAATCACAGTGAACCCATTTTTTAACAGCTCTCGCTAATTCATCAGGGTTAAACTTTGCAATAAAATCATCCGCACCCACTTTTTCAATCATTGCTTGATTAAATACACCACTCAGCGATGTATGTAAAATAACATGTAGCGGTGATAATTTTGGATCGGCTTTTATTTCTGCCGTTAGGGTATAACCGTCCATTTCAGGCATTTCAACATCAGATATCAGCAATCCAACACGTTCAGTGATGTTGTTTTGACAGTCAAGTTCAGCAATCTCACGTAGCCTGAGTAACGCTTCTTTACCATTTTTAGCAAGTTCAGTTTGCACACCTAATGGCTCAAGTGCACGCTTAACTTGGTTTCTTGCTACCGCAGAATCATCAGCAATAAAGACAATGCGTTCGCCTAAATCTTTTTGAATTTCGCCTTCGCCCACAACCTCAGCGCTGACCTCAGTATTAACCGGGCAAATCTCGTTAAGAATCTTTTCAACGTCAAGGATCTCTACCAGCTCGTTTTCAATTTCGGTAACGGCTGTCAAATACGAATAACGGCCAGCGCCTGATGGCGGAGGCATAATTTTTTCCCAATTCATATTTACAATACGTTCAACACCACCGACTAAAAAGCCTTGAACTGAGCGATTGTATTCCGCAATGATAATAAAACTATCTTTAATATTTTCAATCGCAGGACCGCCAACAGCCATAGATAAATCGATAACTGAGATAGTTTGACCTCGAATATGGGCCACACCACGGATATAGGCGTTTGATTTTGGCATGTTTGTAAGCGGTGGGCATTGTAAAACCTCTCTTACTTTAAACACGTTAATACCAAAGCGTTGACGCCCTCTGAGTTTGAATAATAGTAATTCAAGGCGGTTTTGCCCAACCAACTGAGTACGCTGGTTAACTGAGTCTAAAATGCCTGCCATTTCAATCTCCTAAAGATAAACAACCAGAGTCGGAACAATAATTGCTTTCTTTGTGTTAAAGCTACATAAGGTTACAAAGCGTCTGTTTTTTGACGCAAAATATTTATACCTTGTTTTCAACCATAAGCATAGTCGAAACATGATGAGTTTGTTAAAAAAAAGCCGAAGATACAGTGTTTTTTATTTTCTTGCTAGCCTGTTGCTTAGTACGCAACTTCACGCTGAAGTCTATAATCACCAGCAACTTCAACAAATCGCTATCGATTTTATCAGCGAACAAATAACTGATCTGGATTCAACACCACAAGTCAGCGCACTGCCTCTTGATAGCCGAATCCCTGATAGGCCTTGTCAGTTACCGCTGAGTAAAACCGTTCCGACTGAACCTCCTTTTAATCGGCAGGTAACCGTACAACTTAAATGCGAAGACTTAAATAGTTGGACGCAGTATGTGCATGTCAGAATTATTGAACTTGAGCCTGTGGTAGTAGTAACAACCAATTTAACTCGTGGAGAGGTTATTAAAGCTGAACATCTGCGTCTTGAAATGAAGCCTAAACAATTTGTTCGTACGCAATATATTCAAGATGAATCAGTGCTAATAGGAAGTCGGAGCAAACGTAATATCCGCAGCGGTCTTCCGATTGTCATGAGCCATATTTGTATGGTGTGCAAAGGGGATAATGTAACCATCATTGCAGCGATACGTGGACTTAGAATCAAAACAACAGGTGTTGCTTTAGAAGATGGTACGCTTGATGAATTAGTACGTGTAAAAAACAAAAAATCAGGTAAAGTATTAAATGCACGCGTGGATGGTGTCGAGTCTGTACAGGTGAATATTTAATTTTTAATATTTATGTTAAAGTATCTTGTGTGCCTGCCGATACAAAGGCATATGTTGGGTAATGTATAGGTCAAAATAATGGTAAGCAACGTCAATAATAATAGTCAGCAAACATCTGTGTTGACGAATACCAAGCAAAAACAGCTTGATTTACAAAAAGATAACCTTAACACGCAAACGGCTAAATCAGCTGCGCCTAAAGCCAGTGCAGATTCAGTGAGTTTAACGCCGCAAGCAAAGCAATTAAAATCTTTGCAAGAAAAGGCTGAGCAGTCATCTGGTTTTGACAGTACAAAAGTCGCTGAGTTGAAAAAAGCAATCAGCGAAGGAAAGTATCAAATTGATACTGAAAAACTAGCAAAGAACATCGCAGCATTCGAGTTTGACGTTTATGGCTGATCATAACCATTTAATTGCCAGCAAATTAACACAGCAAGTCTCTTATTTAGAGTCTATTGCTGCGCTTTTAGATGATGAGCTAACAGCCATTGCCTCAAAACGAGGTGAAGGTTTAAAAGAGATTGCCCAACAAAAAATCGCCTTATTACAAAAAATTCAAACGCTTGATAAAGAAGTTCAGGTGCTTGTGAGTAAAAATGATGCTCAAGATGAAGACGTTTCTTCACTTATCACGCAGGTGAATGAGCTTCTTACAAATTGCAAAAAGAAAAACGATGTCAATGCACATGCCGCACATCAAGCCCAACTAAGTGTAAAACAATTAAAAGATATTTTAATTGGTGCACCATCGTCTATGACCTATGACCAAGGTGGCAGTGTTATTCAGGGCGAGAATAAAATTGTACATAACCTAAAAGCGTAATGCGTTTGGGTTATCTCTCCTTTATTACGACAACCTCACAAATTGATAGCCCCCTCTGATAAGCCACTTTGCTATTTGCCGAAAAGATGGCGCTGTAAACCTGATTATTGCTCCAAGTTATTGCTTATAAATAACGCGACATAAAGTCGCGACTACAAAGTAAGATTTACTCGTGAGTTTCCTAAGCAAAACCTAAAACCATATCTACTAAAATAAGCTGTTCAGAGTCAAAAATAAAGCGCGATAAATCGCGCTTTATTTGTATTTAGTAACTCGTTTTAAATATCGATAGCGTTATTGCCGCCTTCGATGAGTTTCTTAATTAACTCCTCAGAGCCATTTTGAATATCATTTGCTGCGTCTGATGTCACTTCGGGCTCACCATTGAATGCCAAACTTTGACTTTCATTGCCAGTATCAAGAGCAAGTACATCCGTTTGCTCACTATCGGTGAGTACATCATCAATACTCAGTTCAAGTGGTGCCGCCCCCTCAGCAATAGTAGAATCTGTGTTTGTGTCAGTCATAACCAAACTCAAATCAATACTTTCGCCAAGTGGTTGAGGCTCAGTTCCTTGTGCCATTTGCTCTTCACTCTCATCAAAATCAGCTAACAAAGGTTCACTGCCTAAACCAATAAGCCCCCCATCTGGCTCAGTATCGAGTACCCCAGTGCCCACTAAATCATTTTCGGTATTTTTAACAATGAAGTCACCTGTTACAGGGTCGACGATTGCAAAGTAATATTCATTACCTAGATCTAATACAGACAAGCTAATAAACCAATCACCATTACTATCTGCGGTGACTGTAGGTGCTGAATTAAGTAAAGATAAATCAACAATATTTAATAAATTAAGCCCAACCAAGTTAGAACCAATGGCATAAACTTCTGTGCCAGGTTCTGCCTCCCCTGAAGCTGATGGGAGAAGCAGTCCTAAAACGCCTGGATTATAATTAGTTACATTAAACGCATCTAAACTAGGGTCGTTACTGTAATCAATGCTAGATATGGTTGTGGTATTGCCTGCGGCATCGGTTGCGGATGCCTCAACATAAGCAAGCGTTAGTAACGAAACAGATAAGTTAAGGACTTGCCAATCCCCATTTGCATCAACAGTGGCTGTATAGGGTGCGCTGACGCCTCCTCCCACTAAGTGATTCGTAATTGAGATAACGCTGCCCTCAGGTAAATCTGAGGTACCAGAGAGCGAAACCAAGTTACCTAATAAGAATGACGGTACGATTGAAAGTTCTGGGGCAACCGTATCAACTTCTCCGCCGGTTTTACTGTCTGTTCCAGTATTTCCAGCTTCATCAGTGATACTTACAGCAACAGAGTAAGTACCATCAGCAAGAGCTTGAGTCGCAGTTGCTTGCCAGTCGCCGTTCACATCTGTCACAGCCGCAACACTATGCGTTACGCCACCAGCTGCGGTGAAAGTAACAATAATATTACTGTTAGCGAGATCAGACGTACCATTCACTGTTGGTGTTGAATCATTTGTGAGTATCAAACTACTCGCATTGATACTAATAGTAGGTGCAATCGTATCAATCACCGCCGTTGTTGAGATTGAACCATCGTTACCAGCACTGTCTCTGACAACTGCTGTTACTGTGTATGCTCCTTCAGCAAGATTTTGTGTTGCCTCAACCTGCCATTCTAGGTTTGCATCTAATGTTGTTTCAACACTGTGACTTACTCCCACAGAATCAACAAATGTAACAATCACCAAACTCCCTGCTGTAGCCCCTGTTGCACTACCTGTCACGCTTGGTGTTAAATCACTTGTCACGGCGATTGGATCAATCGTTACATCTGCAGGTGTTATGTCTATGCTACCCGATGCCGAATCTATTGCTGTATTACCCGCAGCATCTGTAATACTTGCATCAATTGTATAAGCTCCCTCAGCAAGGGGGGAAGCAAGTGCAACAGACCAATTACCACTTGCACCAACAATTGCACTCGCTGTGACTTCATTATTGAGCGCATCTGTTACGGTTATTGATACTAGGGTACCTTGCGGAGCATCACTGGTGCCACTGATTGTAGGAGTTGTATCATTTGTTACATCTGGTGTATTAACACTGAATAGAGGTGCCGTTAGGTCGATTTCACCACTGCGTGTGGCAGTGCCTGTTAACCCGCCTTCGGTCACACTCGCTGTAATACTAAAACTACCTTCGCTTAATGGTGTCGGTAATTGCACACTCCATACACCCCCTGTTACGGTTGCAAAGACGGTCTGAATGTTGCCAAGTGCATCTTCAACATTCACAGTCACCTGCGTGGTATCTGCGGCATCACTGGTGCCAGAGATAGTCGGTGTTGTATTGTTCGTCACTGATAGTGCGTCAACAGCGATGGTAGGTGCATTACTATCAAGAGTCGCTGTTTCAGTGGCCGTTGTCGTATTACTTGCTGCATCAGTAATGCTTGCAGTAATACTGACTGCACCATCTGTTAAAGCAGGTGATACATCGACAGACCAACTACCATCTGCTTGCACTGTTGCAGTAAGCGGATAGGTATTACCGTCATTTTCAACGCTTATGTTCACCGTGCTACCCTGTGGTTCGCTCGTTGTCCCACTAATGGTTGGTGTGGTGTCGTTTATTGTGCCAAGACCATTAATGACAAGAATTGGCGCGAAGGTATCAATTGCACCGGTATCTGAAGCGCTACCTGAATTACCCGCAGAGTCGGTAATACTCGCGGTCACACTATAGTTACCATCAGGCAAATCACTGGGCGTTACTTGCCAAGTACCATCGATTTGTACTGTTGCCGTCAATGTTTGAATATCGCCATTACTATCTGTAACGCTAACATCGACAAGCGTACCTTGTGGTTCTGTCGATGTGCCAGAAATAACTGGCGTACTTGAATTACCTAATACAAGCGCATCCAGTGTGACAAAAGGATCAACCGTATCGACAGTGATGGGTGTTGTTACTGTTTGCGTATTATTAGCATCATCCGTAATTGTAGCGGTAACTGTGTAGCTGCCGTCGCTAATATCAAGGGGAACAACAAACTGCCACGTTCCATCACTTGCCACTGTCGTTGTAATTGTTTGCCCTGCTACTTCGACAACGACTGTACCGCCAATTTCATTACTACTGCCTGAAATCGTTGGTCGAACATCTGCAGTAGCACCAATATCGTTAATAACTAGGCTTGGGGTTACACTATCTAGCACACCCGATGCCTGCTCCGTGGTTAAATTACCCACTTCATCGCTAACCGACGCTGTTACCGTAAAGCCACCTTCTGCAAGCGCTGCGGGGACATCAACAGACCAGGTTTGATCATTTAACACTGTCGCTGTAAAGCTTTGCGAGCCACCAGCACTATCAGTGACGGTAATGTTAATAACAGTCCCTTCTCCCATATCAGTTGTTCCTGAGATAGTCGGCGTCGTGTCATTAGTTAAAGAATCAACATTGAGTGTTAAGACAGGAGCAACATTATCAAAATTTAATGTACTCACCGTAGCGGTGTTCCCTGCTTCATCCGTGGCAGTGGCCGTTACGTAAGCTAAGTTAAGTAGCGGTACAGTGATATTTGCAACCTCCCAATCACCATTCGCATCAGTGGTAGCCGTATAAGTTGCCCCCACTAAGCCACCGACTAACTGCTCAGTAATGGTAATGACACTGCCTTGAGGTAAATCAGATGTGCCAGATAGCCCTACTAAATTACCTAATAGGAACGAAGGTATAATGCGAATATCAGGTGCAATAGTATCAACAATACCACTATCAGATGCTGTGCCGGTGTTGCCCGCATTATCTTGAACTGTCGCTGATACGGTATAGCTACCATCAGCAAGCGCTTGACCTGCATCAGCACTCCAGTTACCTGAAGCATCTGTGGTTACGGTAACAACATGACTAACACTGTTGGCATCTAAAAAGGTCACGTCTAGCTGCGTGTTTGCTAAATCAGACGTACCGGTTACCGTCGGTGTATTATCATTAGTTAATTCAGGTGCATCAATGGTGATATTGGGCGCAGTAAGGTCAACATTGCCTGTTTCTGTATCCGAGCCTTGATTACCAGCAGCATCCTCGAATGTCGCATTAACAGTGTATTCACCCTCAGCCAATGGGGTGGTTACCTCAACTGACCATACCCCCCCTGGTTGTATTTGCGTTGTGACGACTTGCTCTTGCCCTGCGCCATCGGTAATGGTTAGTGTAACAAGCGTACCGACTGAAGCGCCGCTACTTTGCCCACTGATCAATGGTGTTACGTCTGTTGTATCAGAGAGTGGATCAATCACGATTGTTGGCGCAGTCGTATCTATTAAGCCTGTTTCAGTTGCCGTACCTTCGTTACCTGCAACATCAAATACACTGGCGTTAACTGTAAAACTGCCCTCTGCTAATGCTATGCTCGGCGATACCGACCATGTGCCATTAGCCTGTACAGTCGCGGTGATCGTTTGGATGCCGCCAAGTGAATCCGTAATTTCTAATGTAACGGTACTGCCAGCACTTGCATCAGTGACCCCACTAATTGTTGGTGTATCGTCATTTGTACTACCTATGTTGTTAATACTGATAGTAGGTGCTGTTAAATCAACAACGCCTATCGTTGACGCCTCACCATCAACACCTCCAACGGTAACTGTTGCCGTCACTGTGAAGTTACCTTCTGCTAATGCTGTAGGTGGTGTCACAGACCAAATGCCATCAAGAAGAGTCGCAGTTAATGTTTGTGGCGGGTTAGTACCATCATCAATCACCACGGTCACTGTCGAGCCGTTTGGCGCTGAAGTAGTGCCTGTAATTGTCGGGGTTGTGTCATTCGTATCGGCTATCGCATCAACTGACATACTCGGCGCGCTGATGTTAACAGTAAAGTCACTTGAGGCGCTGGCAGTATTACCTGCAGGATCTGCAACTGTGGCTACAACAGTGTAGTCATCATCAGCTAATACCATAGATGTAACCGACCAATCTCCATTGCTATCAACGACAGCCGTTAAAGACACATCAACGTTATTTGAATCAGTAACAATCAGAGATATTTGTGTGCCTTGCGGCTCTGTTGAGGTACCACTTATTGTAGGTGTGTTTGTGTTTACAGTGCCAAGACTATTAATCGAAATAGCAGGGGCAACAGTGTCTATATTACCGGTGCCGGATGCTGTGCCAATATTGCCGGCATCATCGGTTATGCTTGCTGAAACGGTGTAATTACCATCAGGGAGTGAAGGCGCCTCTACTTGCCAGTCACCATTTGCATCAACCGTTGCCGTTAAATCATACGTATCACCATTGATATCGGTCACTGTAAGGTTGACAACTGTTCCTGCTGCCTCACCAGATGTACCGCTTAATAATGGCGTGCTATCGTTTCCTAATCCGTTATTATTCACAGTGACTATAGGCAAGGTAATATCAATATCACCTGTCGCGTTTTGGGTTCTCGTATTACCTGCATCGTCACTGACTGATGCAGTAACAGTGTAACTTCCTTCAGCTAAGCCATTTGGCACTTCTACAGACCATGTACCATCGCTTGCCACTGTTGCACTAATTTGCTGTGTCCCATTGCTATCAGTCACTTCTATATTAATGGTCGCACCTATTTCGTCACTGGTGCCACTCAGTACAGGTGTTACATCATTGCCACTACCAACGCCATCAAGCGTTAAACTCGGTGCTACAGTATCAATAACGCCACTGGCTGTTTCTGTTGTGGTATTACCAAAACTATTTTGCACACTGGCACTGACAGTAAATGTGCCATCTGCCAGTATCACATTCGGACTGATTGACCATTCACCATTTGCATTCACAGTCGCAGTGAGTGTTTGACTATTCCCTGCTTGATCGGTAACAACAACGGTTACTTGCGCGCCTTGGCCAGCATCAGTGGTGCCCGAAATAAGGGGAGTATTATCATTAGTTAAAGCATCTACACTGACAGTTAAAATCGGCGGTGTATCATCAAAGTCAGTTGTAGTAATTGTTGTGACATTACCTGCGGCATCTGACGCAGTTGCTGTAATAGATGCCAAATTAACAATGGGCACACTCAACCCCGTTAATGACCAATTTCCATTAGCATCTGTTGTTACGGTTGTTGTGACTGCTGGTGCACCGATTAAATTTTGAGTAACCGTAACCACACTTCCTGCCGGTAAATCTGATGTACCACTCAAAGTAATCAATTGACCTAATAATAAGGTAGGTTCAAAGGCAAGCTGTGGAGGAATTGTATCAATCACACCGCTATCAGTATCAGTACCGGTATTACCGGCAGCATCCGTTATGCTTGCTGAAACATTATAACTACCATCTGCGAGTGACTGCGAAGCCTCTGCACTCCAGTTTCCGTTACTGTCCGTTTGCACAACAACAATATGACTATCGCCATTCACATCAGTAAATGTTACTTCAACACTTGCATTCGCTAAATCAGAGCTACCAGTTACAAGTGGCGTATCATCATTTGTTAGGAAAGGACCATTAACTGAGACAAGAGGTGCTGTTAAGTCGACAACGCCTGTGGCAGTGTCTGAAGCGGTATTGCCTGCCGTGTCCGCGACAATGGCTTCAACGGTGTAAGTACCTTCAGCTAACCCTGTCTCTACTTCGACAGACCAATTACCATTGGCACCAACAACCGCTGCTAATGATTGAGTATTTCCAGCGCTATCAGTCACTTGTAAAGTAACAACACTGCCAATAGCCAAGCCTGAAGCTTGTCCAGATATGAGAGGGGTAATATCCGTGGTATCAGCCAGTGCATCAATACTGACCGTTGGTGGCGTTATGTCAACAAGACCTTGGGCTGTTGCATCACCAGTTATACCATTTACAGTAACGGAAGCTGATACAGAAAATGCCCCTTCACTTAATGGCGATGTGACATTGGCTACCCAAATTCCATTTTGCACGACGGCAGATAAGGCTTGCAAATTACTGTTACTGTCTTCGACAATAATAGACACCACGGTACCGTTAGGCGCATCCGATGTACCACTGATGGTGGGTGTCGTGTCATTGGTATCGTTAATTGTATCAATTGAAAGACTGGGCGCACTGGCATTTAAAACAAACGAACTTGTTGCTACAGCTTCATTGCCCTGCGCATCAGTAATCGAGGCTACAATATCAAATGTGCCATTTTGTAATTCTTCAGGTACCTCTGCAGCCCACGTGCCACCACCACTGACAATGGCTGTAAAAACATAACTATCAACCCCGTTACTTACCGTGAGTTGTACAATACTGCCAGCAGGTTCATTTGTTGTACCGCTAATAATTGGTGTAGGGTCATTGACTGTGCCAAGGTTATCAATGGTTATCAGTGGTGCTGTAGAATCTAATGTGCCTATCTCAGTATCGAGCCCTGTATTACCTGCGTTATCAGTCACGCTTGCTGTTACTGAAAAATTACCTTCGCTGACAGGTGTTGTAACTTGTACAACCCAATTACCTTGTGCATCCAGGGTTGTTGTGTAAGTTTGGCTGTTATTTACAGCATCAAACACGGTTACTGTCACTGTACTTCCCGCTAAGGCACCTTCTGCCGAGCCTGTGATGATGGGTGTACTGTCGTTCGTGACACCAATTTCATCAATAGAAACCACAGGCGCTGTGATATCAATAATACCGCTAATAACTTCGTTAGCCGTATTTCCAAGAGAATTTGTCACAGTCGCATCAACTGAAATTTCACCTTCAGCAAGCGCGGTAGGCACCTCAATACTCCATGATCCATCAGGGCCGACTTGGGTCACAAAACTCTGCGCAGGTCCCGAGGCTGGCGTAACTACAACCGTGATTACGTTCCCAGGAGCTGCATTAATTGTCGTCCCTGAAATGGTTGGGGTGGTATCATTTGTTTCACCGATTGCATCAATAGTAATGGTGAGTAATGATGAATCAATTAACCCATTTGCAGTTGCAGAAGCTTGGTTTCCAGCTGCATCTGCAACTGTTGCGGTGACAGTATACTGACCTTCACTAAGCTCTGTAACAGCATCAATTGAAAAGCCACCATTGATGTTTGTCACTGCGCTTAATTCTTGACTATTACCATTTGCATCAACCACAACAATGGTCACCGCAGTGCCTTCATCAACACCTTCAACGACACCTGAAATAGTCGGAGTTGTATCAGCGCTACTGCCAGGATCGTCTAATGTAATTATCGGTGCGGTTAAATCTATAATGCCTTGCGCTGTGTCTGTGGCTTGATTACCAGCCAGATCGTTTACCGTAGCGGTAATTGTAAACGGCCCTTCAACAATGGCTTGATTGGCACCAACTTGCCAACTATTATCAGCATTAACTGTGGCTGTTAATGTTTGTTGATTGCCGTTACTATCCACTAAAGTCACGGTTACTTGTGTACCTACATCAACACCACTCACCACCCCAGAAATAATAGGCGTTACGTCATTTGACGGGGTAAAATCATTAATTTCTATAGTTGGTCCAGTTAAATCAATCACACCAACTTCCGTATCCTGTGCAGTATTGCCAGCTGCATCTTGCGTTTGGGCTACAACAGTAAACTCTCCCTCAGCAAGGGGCTCTGTTAGGGTTATTGACCAACTTCCATCGGCATTTGTCGTGGTTATGAAAGTCTGCTGCGCTCCACTACTGTCTGTCACAGTAATCGCAACTTCGGTGCCGGCGTCGAGTGTTTGTGTTGTGCCATCTACAGTGGGCGTTAAATCATTAACATCACCTATGGTATTGATTGTTATTATTGGCGGTGTTAAATCAACTGTACCCGTTGCTGTGGCCGTACTATTATTACCAGCTTCATCGCTAACACTCGCCGTAACGGTGTAGTCACCTTCAGCTAAGTCATTTATAACATCAACTTGCCAGTTACCATCTGCATCCGTTGTCGTTATGAGTGTTTGCGCATTACCACTGCTGTCTGTGACCAGTAATGTCACAGTTGTTCCTGCAGGAACATCTAAGACGGAGCCTGAGATAGTCGGCGTCGTGTCATTGGTATCATTTAATGTGTCTATAGAAATAACAGGATCGGTTAAGTCTATTTCACCTATTTCAGTCGCCGTTGCCGTGTTACCTACCGCATCCGTTACCGTTGCTGTAACAGTGAATGTTCCTTCCACCAGCGGTGTTGTTGCTTCTACTGACCAATCTCCGTTTTCATCGGTAATCACTTGTAGTGTTTCTGTAGCACCGTCACTACCAATGAAGGTAACGGTGACAACTGTACCTGCATCAACGTCTTGGGTTGAACCTGTCACTACAGGGGTTGTATCGTTTGTATCAATAATAAAGTTAATGCTAACCGTTAAATCAACATTGCCAACCGCTGTCGCCTGTGCTTCATTGCCTTGAGGATCCAGAACAGTTGCAACAATAGTAAAGTCCCCCTCAGGAAGCGGTTCTGTCATTTGCAGTGACCAGCTACCATCAGCTTGAGTAACTGCAAGCAAGTTAATGACTTGTCCATTACTGGCAGTGATCATCAGCATGATGGTTGTACCCGCCGCAACGCCTTCGGTTTGACCGCTAAGGAATGGCGTCGGGTCATTGCTATCAGCAATTGAGTTGATTGTTATTGAAATAGGAGAAAATGCGATTTCTCCATTGGCATTGGCCGATGCACTATTACCAACAGGATCCACCACTGTCGCGATAGCGGTAAATGCCCCTTCAGGAAATCCCGCCGTTGCATCTACGGTATAACTGCCATCAGCGCCAACAATGGCTGTAAATATTTGTGACTGACCGTTACTATCAACAACTTGAATACGTACCTGAGTTCCCTCTGGCACATCATCAACCCGCCCAACAAATGTGGGAGTTGTATCATTAGTGTCGGCAATCGCAACAAGCGTAATATCAGGCGGCGTTAAATCAATGAGGCTACTATCAGTATCAACCCCCTCATTACCTACTTCGTCAATTGCTGAGGCGACAACATTGTATAGCCCTTCAGAAAGATCTTGCGCTGTTATGCTCCAATTACCCTGTTCATCAACTTGAGTCACAATGGTTTGTACTCGCCCCTGGCTGTCAGTCACAGTGATTGTGACATCTCCACCCACTTCAATTCCTGACACGGTGCCCGAAATCTCTACATTAGGTGAAGCAGAGTCATTAAGCGCATTAAGCTGCACTTGAGGGCCCGTTGTATCTATATTTGCCAAGATATTATCATTCAGTGGATTACCGTTAGGATCGATCACATCCACATCAATCACAATCGGTCCATCTGGTAAGGGGTCTAGCGGTGTCGTCGTGAAAGTGCCATCAGGCTGGACAATCACTGTAACAACCTGTGTATTTCCATTCACATCGGTGACTGTGACAGTTAATGTCTCGCCTACAAGGTTCTGCGTTGTACCTGAAATAACCGGTTGAGGATTGTTCGAATTGCCAAGCTCATTGACACTTAATGTTGCTAAAGCGTCATTAGGGACGACACCATCGGTGGTATCCCTTGGCGTAAAAATGCCATCACTACCTGCATTTAGGCTATCATCAAATGATAAACCTGACGGATCAATCCCTTCTGCAATACGAGCAAGCTCAACAAAAGATGTGCCACCACCTGATGTAGCACCACCAGTGCCGCCCGCTGCGGTTGCTTCTAAATTATCAAGAATGTCTCCATCACCTTCTAAAGCTTGTAGAAAGTCGCTGATATCGCCAGTTGCTTGTTGCTGAGGTGGCGTTGAGTTTGCTTGATTTAAACTTGCAATCGCATCATCTATAGACTCATCAAACACCGTATTTTCAGAACTGTCTTGACTGCCTTTGGCAACTAAATCGGGAGTAATTGTGATTCTTTTACTGGCTGGTATTGATAATGATTCGCCCTGTACATCTATTGTTAAAGTCGACTTTTCAGCCGTTACAACAGTGTCACCCACGGTGATCACATCACCCACCTCAAGTGCCTTAATAGAGCCATCTGCTTGGATAATGCCAGCAGAACCTTGAACATCGATAACTAATAATTGGTTTGCATCCATTTGCCGCTCCTCAACGTACCAGTAATACTTTTATATAAGTAAAGCCTAGTTAAGAAACAACACTAAGTTACTGGACTATGGTACAGGTCAGCCACTTATTTAATACTATTTAACTATTAAAACAGGGACATGAATCCAGAAGAAAAAGTTCACATTTAAACAATTGTAGTAGTTGCAGTATTTTAAAATGTTAGCTAAACCTTAACTTAGCGTGAATAAAATTTAGTCAAAAAAGAGGATATTATGGCTATAATAAACCCGTTCACTAAAAACAAATTCATCAGTGTTATCGCTCTAATTTTTGCTGCAAATGGGAGTATTTTAAATGCTCAAGCAGAGCAAACCTCATCTATGCCACTTAATTATGTCGCCGATAAAGCCATTGCAAATAACCCTGAAGTCCAGCAGGCGTGGCATGCATTTAAAGCATCGATGCATGGCATTGATGCAGCGCGTTCAGGTTATTTACCAACGGTAGATATATCTGCAAGTGCAGGATATGAAAAGCGAAATTATGGTATTGATGAAGAGTTTAATCGTAATACAGCAGAATTAACGTTAGGACAGATGCTTTATGATGGATTTCGAACTTCAAACACAGTAAGACGTTTTGAACGTATCCAGCTAATCCGTTATTTTGAGCTCCTCACTCAAGCTGAGCAAACAGCACTTGAAGCCAGTGTCGCATACTTAGATGTACAAAAATTTACTGAGCTGGTACAACTTGCAGAAAATAACCTACAAGAACATCAATCGGTTTATCAACAAATTGAACAAAGCGTTGGAGCCGGTGTGGCACGTGCCGCTGACTTAGAACAAATTAGTGGTCGTTTATCACTCGCTCAATCAAATGTCATGACCGAATATGCAAACTTACATGATGTAAGTGCTCGCTATTTACGGATTGTTGGCGAATTGCCGACCAAAGGAGTTGTTAAAGCAAAACTCAGTGACGATGCTATTCCTATTTCTATCAATCAAGCACTGGACTTGGCATATAAAAACAGCCCTAACTTTTATGCTTCTTTATACAATATTGAAGCACAACAAGCTAACGCCGACTCACAACGCGCCGCTTTTCATCCAAATGTCGATTTATCAGCACGTTACGGTATGCAAGACCGAAACGAGCTAGGGTTAGATGAAACGCAATCTGAAGCACGTGTGGGCATTGATATTAGCTATAACCTCTACAGTGGGGGTCGTGATAGTGCTAACTTAGATCAAGCGTACCAAGAGGTCAATGTTGCGAAATACCAACGTGACCAAACCTGTATCGAAATACGACAAAATCTTCAAGTGGCTTACAACAATGTACTCGTGCTGCAAAGTAAAATTCCTTCTTTGGAAAACCATAAAAATTCTTCTAATAAGGTAAAATTTGCGTATAAAGATCAGTTTGATATTGGTCAGCGCACCTTACTTGATGTACTTGACGCAGAGAACGAATCATTTCAGTCAAATAGAGCCTATACAGCGGCACTTTACGACCGTCAAACTGCGATCTTAACCATGCTTGCAGAGATGGGTAAGTTACTAGAAACACTAAATGTAAAATCTGACAAGTTCCCATCAATAAGTGAACTTACCGATGATCCAATTGCTCATAATGCGGAGTATGTTTGCCCTAAATACGATGTTGCAGCAACATTGGGACGACAAGCGTTTTTGCAAGAAAAAAAGAAGCAAGATAACGCGTATATGAGTGTGACTGCGATGCCTAGTTATTTGAACATTCCTGCCACACCAGCACCACAAGCCCCCATAACAACCTTTGCTGATGATGACAATGATGGTATTGCAAATGAGCAAGATGACTGCCCATCGACCCCCGCATTTACAGAAGTCGATGACAGAGGGTGCACTAAATACCGCAGTAATACCAGTAATGTCGAAATTGGTATTCCTTTTCTAGCTGACTCCAGTGTAGTGCGCCCTGAATATATGCAAGAAATCGCTAGGTTAGCTGAATTTTTAAAAGAGCATCCTACTAAGCAGGTGGAGATTCAAGGGCATGCCTCATTAGAAGGCCCTGCCCTTTACAATCGCAAGCTATCAGAAAAGCGCGCCTTTTCAGTCGCAGAGCTACTTATCCAGCAATACGGTATTGCACCTAATCGCGTCACATCTTTAGGCTATGGAACAGATCAGCCAAGAATTAACGAAATTTCCGTTCGCGCAAATGCTGCAAACCGTCGCATAGAAGCTGTAATAACCGACTCTAGCAATCGCTCAGCTACAGCACAAAATGGCTGGTCTTAAGCTAGGTTGTAAATTAACGTATGGATAGTGTATGCAAGAAAATGACGCACTCGACCATGGCGGTAGTCTTGTTGATTGCCTAGAGATTTTATGTCGTTATCATGATCGCGAATTTTCGAGAGAAACGCTATTGAGCGGCCTTCCTCTTGAAAATGGTTTGCTAAACCCCTCAGGGTTTTCACGGGCAGCGAAACGGATAGGCTTTAAAACCAAAGTTGTTCATAAAGCACTTTGCGATCTCAATGTGGCTTTATTACCCGCTGTATTAATCTTACAGAACAATCAAGCATGTGTTATCACTAAGCTGAACCTGACAGATAATACCGCACAAGTCATCTACCCAGAATTAAGTGATTCTGCCGTCACGATAAGCCTTGATGAATTGAATGAAACAAGTTCGGGTATGGTCATTTATGCACAACCTGAATTTGCCTTCGATGCACGCTCACCGGTACTGCAAAAGCTATCAAAAGATGGCTGGTTTTGGGGTGTAATAAAAGAATGCCGAACCCTTTATAAAGATGTCATTGTTTCCGCGATTGCACTTGGTGTACTTTCTATTGCTATGCCACTGTTTGTGATGAACGTCTACGACCGTGTTGTACCAAACCATGCGACAGAAACACTGTGGGTGTTAGCAATCGGTGTGCTGCTGGCTCTGACCGCAGATTTCATACTAAGATTAGTGCGCAGTTATTTTGTCGAGCTTGCTGCAAGTAGAATTGATGTAAAAGTGTCGGCGGTAATCATGGAGCGAGTTTTGGGTATGAAACTAAAGAATCGCCCTGCATCAGCCGGTTCCTTTGCGAGTAATATTCAGTCTTTCGAGGCCGTTCGCAGCTTTTTTAGCTCGATCACTTTAATTGCGCTCGTTGATCTTCCCTTCGTGCTTTTATTTCTTGTTGTTATTGCCATTATTGGGGTAGAGCTTAGCCTGCCAATTATCATCGGCGCAGTACTTTTGCTGAGCTATGCATTAGCAGCACACAGAAAGCTTGAGAGCTTATCTGAGCAAACAATGAAAGCCAGTTCAATGCGAAATGCCGTCTTAGTAGAAAGTTTAACAAACATTGAAGATGTAAAAAGCTTTCACAGTGAATGTAAAACTCAATCTAATTGGGAAAAATCAACAATTTACATTGCTCGAGTTAATGCTCAAAGTCGCCTCATTTCATCTTCAATCAGCAATGCAGGCGCGTGGGTACAGCAATGTGTCGGTGTGGTGATCATGATGATCGGTGTGCATCTCATTATAGAAGGCGACTTAACTCAAGGCGGGCTAATTGCAGCCTATTTATTGTCGTCTCGAACTATGGCACCCATTAGCCAATCTGCGGCGGTACTTGCCCAGTTCCATCATGCAGCAATTGCTATGCATTCATTAAATGAAATAATGGAAAAAGAAGTCGAACGCCCCCCTGGTAAACACTGGCTAAGCCACCCTGTGTTACTCGGAGATATTGAGTTTAACGATGTGCGATTCAAATACTCAGATGAAAGCAATGAAGCGTTATGCGGTGTAAGTTTCAAAATAAAGGCAGGTGAAAAAGTCGCTATTTTAGGGCGTAATGGCTCAGGAAAAAGCACTGTAGAAAAACTTATTTTAGGTCTTTACGAACCCAATTCTGGATCAATTTTAATTGATAACAATGACATTCACCAAATTGACCCTGCAGAGCTTCGTCATAATATTGGGTATGTTCCCCAAACAATTTCACTATTCTTTGGTACCTTAAAAGACAATATAACGCTAAGTGCATGGCATGCAAAAGACGAGCAAATTTTATCTGCGTGCCAGCAAAGCCAGTTATTTGAGTTAATTAATTCACACCCTGACGGATTTGATATGCAAGTAGGTGAACAGGGTCGCCTACTCTCTGGTGGTCAACGCCAAGCGGTGGGGATCGCAAGAGCCTTGCTAAACAATCCACCCATTTTATTAATGGATGAGCCTACCTCAGCACTGGATCATAATAGTGAATTTAAGATCATTAATAACATAAAACGTAGCTGCCAAGAAAAGACTCTCATTGTTGTTACACATAGAACATCACTGCTAGAGCTTGTTGATCGGGTCATCGTATTAGATAACGGTAAAGTTGTAGCCGATGGACCTAAATCCCACGTTTTATCTGCTTTGTCGACTCATACGGTTGGAAAAGTATCATGAGTAAAAAAGACTTACCAATTGAACAACGCTCATTCGAACGTTTGAATAAAGCGATGGATAAGCAAAAAGCAAAGCGTCCATCTATATTTTCATATTTGTTTTCTCGTTGGTTATCACCGCCGAATACTCAAGATTGGGTTGTTGACGCGCAATGGGAGAAAATGCAACAACAGCCAGCCAGTGCCAGAGTATTATTGTATTTAATTTGCTTAACTATCGTCGCCTTACTTGTTTGGTCAGCATTTGCCCATTTAGATGAAGTTGCACGGGGTGAAGGCAGAGTGATTCCCTCTCATAAATTACAAGTTGTACAATCATACGACGGTGGCATGATAGAGCAAATTTTTGTTCGAGAAGGACAAATCGTCAATGCGGGTGATGTATTGGTGAAGATAGATCCAACTCGCTTTATCTCTTCATTTAGAGAAAACCAAGCAAAAATTTTATCTCTAACAGCGAAAGTTGAGCGACTTAAAGCGCTCACGAAAAAAAAGCCACTTGAGTTTACTCCCGACTTAATCGAAAAAGCGCCGGATGCCGTTGCACACGAACAGGCTATGTTTGAGAGCAGTAATCAAGAGCTGACACAACAAGTTACAATCCATAAGCGCCAACTAGAGCAGCGTCGCCAAGACTATGCCGAAGCGAGAGCCGCACTGCAACAACACACTAACTCTCTCAGTTTAGCGAACAGAGAACTTGCTGTGACACGGCCATTACTCCGTTCAGGTGCCGTATCTGATATCGATATAATTCGTTTGGAGCGCCAAGTTGTAGAGCACACAGGTGAGATAAACCGAACAAAAGCAGCAATAAACCGAAGCCTATCTGCCATCAACGAAGCAAAAAATAAAGTGACTGAAGTAGAGCTTGCGATGATCAACCGTTGGAGTAATGAGCTTTCAGAAGCACTTCTTCGCCTTGATGCCATTAAAGAAACAGAGTCAGGGCTGGCAGATAAGGTTACGCAAACGGAGATCCGCTCCCCCGTCAATGGGACCGTTCAACGCTTATTAGTAAATACAGTTGGCGGCATTTTACAACCTGGTAGTGATGCTGTGGAAATTATTCCCTTAGATGACCAGCTCGTTGTTGAAGCGAAAATCTTACCAAAAGATATTGCGTTTTTGCAGCCAGGACAAGAGGCTATGATCAAGTTCAGTGCTTATGACTTTGCAATTTATGGCGGCCTTGAAGCTCAGGTAACCCACATCAGTGCTGATACTATTACCGATGAAAGAGATAACACTTTTTATTTAGTGCAATTGAAAACGAACCGAAACCACTTTGCCGACAACCTAACGATTATCCCAGGCATGACAACTCAGGTCGATATTATTACCGGAAAAAAAACCGTGCTTGAGTATTTGTTTAAACCCATTTTAAGAGCAACCTCATTAGCCATGACCGAGAGGTAAACTATGAATGCCCTTCACGCCAGTGTAATGGAGTAATTATGCGCAGAAGTGTTTTTATCACACAAGATGAACTTGTATCTCCACATTGGCAATCTGCATTTGCTGACTGTAGCGTACAAACATCAGTGCCTAAACGGTTAATGGCTGATAGCCTAATTTGGCTACTTGCAGAGACACCTGATTGGCTCAATATTCTATCGAAACTCACTGAGCAAAGAATTCCTGTGATTGTGATGACAACAGAGCTTAACATTTCTCAGCTGTGTAAAGCCTTAGAGTGCGGTGCTCGTGGCTATATCGAAGCCTATGCCAGTAAAACAATTATTGAGCAAGTTGCTGAAACAGTGAGTAAAGGAGGTATTTGGCTACCTGGGCAACTGTTATCAAACTTAGTTGGAGTGCTGTCTAATCAGCAAATTCACTACCAACACAATTGCGATTTAACATGCCTAACAAATCGAGAAAAACAAGTCGTTGATGAAGTTGTCACGGGTGCAACAAATAAGCAGGTCGCACAAAAGTTAAATATCACAGAACGCACTGTAAAAGAACATATGAGTTCTATTTTCAATAAACTGCATGTGCGGGACCGCATGCAGTTAATGTTAGCGGTTAAAGGTCACTAATCTTTTTTACCTTCAACCGCCACAAGCCCATCAAAACCTAACCCCTTCAGTATCGTTTGATCACTTGGGCTTTTAACCCCTTCTGCCACCACTTTAATGCCTAAAGAGTGCGCAAGTGAACACACACCGCGAAGAAAACTTTGGTTATCTTCATTAAAGCTTATGTTATGGCAATAAACACTGTCTATTTTTATTAACTCTAAGCCAAGCTCTTGGATTTTATTTAATTTAGTAAACTCAGCCCCCACACGCTTAAGCGCGACTTTAGCGCCTATACTATGAACTTGTGAACAAAAGCTTCGAAACAAGGCAAACTCTTTAATTGCGAAATTTGCTCGCACCTCAAAGCATATACGCTTAGCAAGTGCAGGATACGCAGATAACCCTGTTAAAATGGACGCCACCGCCATATCATCTTGTAAAGTTTCAGCTGAAACTTCCATTCCTAAAAGCGTATCCCCTTGAATCTGGCCATACTCGTTAATCATTAGTTTCATTAAACTCCAATCAAGGCGAGCTAATAAATGCAAACGCTGCGCCCATTGGAAGTAAAAGCCAAAGCGATATTTTTCGCCTTCAATTAATACACTTAAAGAAATTTGCTGCTGTATTAAGCGCTCATCAAAGGTTGTTACGGGGAATAACGCGATTTCTAATTGATTTTCTTTCAGCGCAAATTCTAATCTTTCTCGCCAAGTATCAATATCATTATGATTGTCTTGCGTTTGTTGTTTTTCATCTACATAAACACTGCAACCCAGTTTTGCTACGGCAACCTTCAAGCACTGATCGACTCGTTTTAAAAGCGTGGCACGGGTGTCATCAACTTCAATGTGTGTACAACTGTGTGATACCGCAAGCTCTACTGATTTATGCTCTGCAACAAGTTGCTCATGAGACTTTAAAACCTGCTCGCTCAAGGCTGCGAGATTACTCACATCGCTAAATAACACTAAAAAATCGACATGGGACATACGTGCAATTTGGCTTTGCCTAAAGCTATCTTCATTCGATTCTAAAAAAGAGACTAATGATTCTGAAAAACGACGTAAAAAGTCCACCATTTCAACGCGGCCAACTTCTTCTGTTAATGCATCCAAATTTATCACTCTGAATAAAAAGAGCCCCCCATGCCCTTGTGAGTTTTCTAAAAAGGTATCAAGAGTTGCATTAAAGTACTCTCGATTAGCAAGGCCTGTTAAGTCATCGTGTTGACTTTTAAAACGAATTTCTTCTAAGCGACGATTATCTTCTTTGGTAATGCGATTAAAACGTGTCGACAACAAATTCATTGATGACACAAGCTTAGCAAACTCGTAGGTGCGCGGTACTTTTGACTTTATAAAGCGTTTTTCACTTAATGCCACCGCTTGTTTCATTACATCATTGAGTGGACTCAGAATTTTAGATAGAAAATAAGCCCCTGCAATACAAGCCGCCACTGCAACAACTAAAAAGCTAAAGAATAAATGGACAGCACTTTGCCACAGTGCATCTTGCGTATACTGGCTATGGCTTTCAACATACAAAGTACCAAATTGTTGCCAGCCATCACTCACTTGAGCAACGCCCGGCGCAACCTCTAACTTATAAAAATGCCTAAACCAACTCGGTGCGTTTAAAGTAAGCTCACCCGTATAAAGGCGTTTAATTATTGTTTTACCATGTGGGTCTCGTAGCTCAATTCGATGGTAATAACCAGTATCAAATGAGGCAGAGACTAAAAGCTCTATTTCAACAGGGTCTTTACTCATTTGACTCAACATCAAGGCGAGTGAGTTAGCATTATCTATATTTTTCATTCGCAACTCAGTCGTAAAGTACTCTTTTGCAGAATTAGTACTGATCAATAAACTACTCACAAAACCAATAATGATTAGTAGCAAAATAGCAATCCATAGCTCTTGCTTTAAGGTAATGGTTTTATTTCGTTTGAGTCTGAATAAATTAAATACCTTCACCATCGCACTCCTTCTTTGCGTGATTGCTCTAATATATGACGCCACCGTGATAGCCTAGCAGTCGGATCGGCCACACTCTTTGTTGAATTATTGGCCCACAAGCCTTTGCTGTTAAAGCTAAAAACAGGGCTAAGATCGGTCCGCTTAGCAGCAGGCAGTACCTTAACAATTAAACTGTCTAAAATAAGTGGTTGTGCATTCGGGTGTGTAAAGTAGCCAAGCACCATGTGCGCTTGTGTTTTTCGCGTACCAGCTAGTTGAGCTTTTACATAGATAAGCCGTAATTTATCGTCACTCACTCCAAGTGCTCTTAGGCTTATATACTTGGCAATTGCGTAATCTTCACAATCACCTAGCCCTTTTCCAAGCGTTTCAAGAGGGGTCGCCCAATAGTCTTCTTGCTTCCATAATTGAATATCAGTTTGATAACGCAGACTACGGGCAAAAAACTCGTTAACAACAAGTACCTGTTGTTGTTCGGGTAAATTAGAAGCCTGCTGCAACATCCCTTGCCACTGCCTTGCAACAGTGACCCTATTGGCACCGAAACGCTGCTGCATCTGTTGAATAAAAGTGGTAAATTCAATAACTAAGCGATCAGCTATTGCAGAATGACTTAAACATAGAATAATGACAACGGTTAACCAGCAGGCATGAGTTCGCCAAGTTTGATTTAAGGCAATCGCATATGCTCTAAACAGCATAGACAATACCTAAAAGGAGAAAAGCTTGGTTAAAATGATATGTTAATGCCATTATGCTTTTGTTAAAACTAACAGTCTTAAAAGCATAGCACCCAAGCTGCAACTATGAGAATTTAGTACTTAATAATAAGTCACTTTTTTTACTTCACGCGGTTTAATTTCACCAATATATAAGTCATGTACTCGTTTCATGTCCAGTTGTAACTCCGTGGCGTAAGTGTCGCCCACCGCATACGTTTTAATGACCTGAGCACCTTTGATAACACCCTGCACTTTGCTTTGTAGCTGATCGTTATGTGCAATGCTGTTTTGTACCGTCGTCCCTGCGGAAATCTTTTGCCCATAAACCTGTTCAGCTAACTCACGATATGCTTCAAGTTTTGAGGCTTTAATCGCAAGTAAAGTTCGTTGTGATTTGTTATCACTTGGTTGAGCACTAATGGGTGCATAACCAACAGCTTTTAAAATCGGGTAGTCATCAGGCTCGATATAAGTGTACTCGACGTGTTTATCAAAAATACTACTGCAACCACTTAGTGCAATACAGGCTGCTAGGCCACAAACTAACATTGCTCGCATAACTTGTTTCCGTTAAAAACTCATTTTCTACAAATATGCACGTTTAGTGCCAATCTGGTACATTACTTGCTGAGTACTTGGTATCAATGAACAGTGTCACTAGGTATTTGCATGAAGTGTCTATTAAAAACGAGTTTATACAGCATGGGGCTGGCCTTTACTCTTGTTTTTTCTAACAATAGTTTAGCTCAATGGTTTGAATCTACAGGCCATGCAGCGATTAAAGATGGTGATACAAGTCAGGCCAAATCTGCCGCAATGAAAGATGCGATAACCCAAGCATTAGTGTTTTCTGGGGCGCGTGTTAGCTCTGTACAAACCCTGGTAGACGGAGTTTTGACGCAAGATCAGCTTAAAATTAGTAGCCATGGTGAGATCCAAAAAATAGAGCTTATTAGCGAAGATCGTCATAACGATACCTATGCAATTACACTTCGCTTAGATATTTTTCCAGAAGCTGAAGAATGCCCTGCAAATAAGTATGCTAAATTCATCGCAATAACACAAAGTCAGTTGGCCAACAGAGAGCAAGCGAGAATGGGCCAAATTTTTGACGTCAATAAAGCCATTAGTGAACAGCTTTATACTCGCTTGAGTAATACGCAAATGGCCGCAAAACCGACAGCCTATTACAATGTGCCGTTGCGCGTGGATCATTTTTTCACCCAACAGTATGACTACAGCGATGCATTACTCGAAGAGATAACCAGTCGTAGTAACTCACAATATGTATTACTCAGTCGTATCCGCGATTTATCGGTAAACCGTAAACTCAATAACGATTATGCATTTTGGCAAGATGATAGCTTTAAGCGTGCTTACAAAGCCGATTATGTTTTATTTGATGGCACCACTTACGAAAAGCTATGGCAGAAAAGTTACCAAACTGAGGGAATTTGGCCATACAAAAAAACCGACATCATTGATGTGTATAGCGACCGCTTTTGGGAGACCGATTATGGTCAAGCCATCAGTGAGGTAAACCAAACCCTCACCTATGACTTGCAAGCGGCTATGGCTTGTTTACCTACACAAGGCAAAATTTTGCATATTGAAAATGGCAAATTAATAATCAACCTAGGTAAAGCGCATGGTTTACAGCAAGGGGAGTTATTAAATATTGCTCACCACAACTACATGACAGATGCGCAAGGTAATAAACTGCCACATAAGATCACCACCCTTAATCAAGTGAAAATTACCCAACTCTATCAGCAGTCGGCTGTTGCCATGAGTATTGATGAGCAGCCATTACCTAACATTCAAATAAACGATATTGTTGAATTAGCTGCTGGCGAGTAAATGTTGCTGTAACCCTTTATGAGCATTTAGCCAAGCGGCTAATTGCTCTACTCCCGCAATATGTGGGTAATGCTTACGGGTTGCAATAACAACTTGCCGTTGTTGATTAGGTGTTATGGCCACATAATTAATTCCCTCTCGTGTTGTGCAAGCAAGTTTGGGAACAAATGTAATACCATCATCCATCGCGACCAAAGCAAGTAGGGTTTCGATACTATTGCCCTTGTATTGGTTTGAGACTTCAACCCCTGCCGAAAAGCAAAATTGCTCGGCTTGTTCTTTAAAGCAATGCCCTTCGTTTAACATAAGTAAGTCACAATCACTTAGCTGAGTAAGTGCAACTTTCTCTTTATTAGCTAATGCATGCTGCTCAGATACAGCCACTAAAAAGTCTTCTTTGTATAATGCTGATACATGGTAATTAGCGAGGTCTGGCACATCAGCGACAATTGCAATATCGATTTCTCCGTTATCAAGGGCGATAAGTGTTTGCGCGGTTTGCATTTCAATAAATGAAAAATGAGTTTCGTTAAAGGCTTGCTTCATTGATGTGAGCAAGGTTGGCAATAAGTAAGGTGCAATAGTGGGAATAATACCTACGTTTATTTTACCTTTAAGGGGATCATGCGAGCTTGCGGCAATTTCCTTTAATACTTGGGTTTGCTCAAGGATTACGTTAATTTGTTCAAGTAACCGTTGACCTTGTACAGTCACTGTCACTTGTTTAGTGGAGCGATCAAAAATAGTTACCCCAAGCTCTTGTTCAAGCTTTTTAACTTGACCACTCAAGGTTGGTTGGCTCACATAACAGGCATCAGCAGCCTTTCGAAAGTGCTTAAACTGAGCCACCGCTTTAACATATTCCAAGTCTTTTAAGTTCATAGTACTTACCAACAATCAATAGCTTTTAACTATCATAGTAATAAAAACAAACGATTGGAACTATTATCTATATAACCCCATAATAACACTCAACTAATCAAGAGGAATTAAACTATGTTAAACAATATTGAAGGTCAAAAAGTCCCTAACGTTACATTCGCAACACGCATTGATGAGCAATGGCAATCACTAACCAGTGATGATATTTTCAAAGGTAAAACTGTTGTACTGTTTGCATTACCTGGCGCATTTACACCAACTTGTTCATCAACACACCTACCACGCTATAACGAACTTGCGCCGGTATTTAAGCAAAATGGTGTCGATGACATTGTTTGTATTTCGGTTAACGATACTTTTGTTATGAACGCATGGGCACAAAATCAAGAAGCGCAAAATATCACGCTACTACCCGATGGTAACGGCGAATTCACCGATGGCATGGGCATGCTAGTCGATAAAAATGACTTAGGCTTTGGCAAACGTAGCTGGCGGTATTCTATGTTAGTAAAAGACGGCGTTATCGAAAAAATGTTTATTGAGCCACAAAAGCCAGGTGACCCATTTGAAGTCTCTGATGCTGATACCATGCTTGAGTACATTAACCCAGCGCAAGTAAAACCAAAACCTGTTAGCCTTTTTACCAAGCCTAACTGCCCATATTGCACAAAGGCAAAAGCATTGTTAGAAAGTAAAGGTTATGTGTATGAAGAAATTATTTTAGGAAGAGACGCATCGCTTACCAGCTTAAAAGCAATGTCTGGCCGCGAAACGGTACCACAAGTATTTATTGGTGGAGAGCACATTGGTGGCTCGGATGATTTAGAGAAACACTTCGCATAAACAAACTAACACTAAGAGGGCTAGTATATGGCTCTCTTAGTGCTCCACAAACTACCTTGAAACGTCTTTAGCACCAAGCATATTCAACATTACTCCCATTTATATTCAATATACCTACATTTTTATTACTTGTTTATTACATAAATTCCAGAATAAATCTAAAATAGCCGCCAGCTACATTCACAGTCTTTGTGATGAAATTAAAAATGAACTAAATGGAACATATAAATGAATAAACTAATGCTAGGATTTCTACTTTCCTTAGTGGGGTTTAGCGGCTATGCACAAGCTGAATCAGTCGGTGCCATTGACCTACTTACCCACCCTGTCGGCATCATCTGTGTCGTTATTTTTATCTTTGCCTATGTATTAGTTATTCTTGAAGAAAAAATCCATTTACGTAAATCAAAACCCGTGCTTGTCGCGGCAGGGATTATTTGGACACTGATTGCGTGGCAGTACAGCGCGCAAAATATGTCTGAGTTAAGTACCGATGCATTTCGTCATGCTTTACTCGAATTCTCTGAGTTAATGCTATTTTTATTAGTCGCGATGACTTATATCAATGCACTTGAAGAGCGAAGATTATTCGATAGCCTACGTAGTTGGCTGGTAGTACGAGGTTTTAGCTATAAACAACTATTTTGGATAAGTGGCGTAATGGCCTTTTGTATCTCTCCTGTGGCAGATAACTTAACAACCGCTTTGCTTTTATGTGCCGTGGTTATGAAGGTAGCCGCCGATGATAATCGCTTTATTGCTATGTCGTGTATTAATATCGTGATTGCTGCTAATGCTGGCGGTGCGTTTAGTCCCTTTGGCGATATTACCACCTTGATGGTTTGGCAGGCTGATGTTATAGAGTTCACCGGATTTTTTGTATTATTTTTACCGGCATTAGTTAGCTATATTATTCCCGCGTTTGTCATGTCTTTCTTCATTAATAATAAACACCCTAAAACAGTGGATGATGAGGTTGAACTTAAGCGCGGTGCTATCCGCATTTTATGCTTATTTTTACTAACTATTTTAACTGCTGTCGTCCTAAAAACAGCCTTTGGCTTGCCGCCTGTTGTAGGTATGATGATGGGCCTTGGTTACTTACAATTTTTTGGTTATTTTCTTCGTGTTACTCTACCTGGCTCTCTTGCCAGAAAGCGTGCCATGGCTGAACGAGAAGGCGACAAAGAACGCCTCAGTCGCTTAGGTAATGTTGTTCCTTTTGATGTATTTAGTCGCGTATCTCGTGCCGAGTGGGATACCTTATTATTCTTCTATGGCATCGTTATCTGTGTAGGTGGTTTAGGCTTTATAGGTTATTTAGCACTCTTGTCTGACCTACTTTACACAAACTGGTCAGCAACAGGGGCAAATATCATCTTAGGGTTAATGTCTGCTGTTGTTGATAATATTCCTGTTATGTTTGCTGTGCTGCAAATGATGCCAGACATGTCTCATGGGCAATGGCTTTTAATTACCCTCACAGCAGGCATTGGCGGTAGTTTATTGTCTATTGGCTCTGCTGCGGGTGTTGCATTAATGGGCCAAGCAAGAGGTATTTACACCTTTAACAGTCATTTAAAATGGTCTCCGGTGATATTACTTGGCTACTTTGCTGGGGTTTTCACCCATTTATATTTAAACACGTCTTACTTTAACTAAGTTAACCAAGCCCTAAGCTACATGCCTAGGGCTTGTCTTAAAAACGAATAACAGCCGCGTTTACAGATTTATCCGCCTATAGATTACCATGTCGTAATTTGTCATGTTTTTGTCGTTAAAAAAATGCGCACAGGAAAAGTGGGGATCGACGGCGTACAAGGGGCGTTTGATACCTTATTCAAACCCAATGATCATATCAAAATCATCATTGAACCATGGCGTACTGGTGCATTAGAAAGAGTAACAAACTAAGCCGGTTACTTTAAAGCTATTCAAGCTGTTGATACTGCTTGAATAGTTTAAAGCCATACCACCATCAGGTTTCTCAGTAAATATAACGACAAACTAAGCGAGTTGCCTACATTCAGTTTGATCATTCTTTACCGAGATGCTACACGGTTTTTTTGGTTTGTTTTTAACCAAGCTCAGTGTTACTCTAATCGAAACGGATTTTAACTTATTGATAAATGGAATTATCGCATGACTCTCCAATTAGCAGAGTATGAAATCAATAAAGTCCCCTTGTATGCTCACTTTTTTAAAACCCTAACAATCGGGTTCATGATCTCGTTTTTATCTTCCTGTACAGAGGTAAAAAAAAGAGAGCCTGCAATTTACCTGATACCAGAAGAATACGTAGGGTCTTTATATATTGTATTCAACGCACCAAATGGTAAACCTCCCAAATACGAGGGTAACTCAAGGATGTATCATATTCCCCCATCAGGTGTGCTTGTAACACAAATGGATGCCAATGAGGGTTGGAGTGAAAGCAGTGAAATTAAGTACTTCTCTGTGAGTAAGTCCGGTAAGCGAACTCCTATATATGAATCGTCAGAAAATACACCAAAAACTGAACGAACCGTTTATGTCGGTGGCTTAGGGCATTCAGGTCCAATATACGGCTGTACAGTCATAAATAAAAACTTTACGGTTGGTACAGATGCTGAGCAAAGAAATACCAAAAAGTTACTCACGATTTTTGAAGCGATCAAAGTTAAAAATATTGATAAAAAACTATTTGAAGGTATGTGTTGAGGCTTGCTCATTGTAATTTCTATGGAGCTCTACAACTTCAAAAGGTAACTCAATGAAATTTCTCAAAATATCGCTTATAGGTTTAATAGTTGCGTTACTGTCAGCCTGCACCGAAGTAAAAGAAAGTGAGCCCACAATTTACCTTATACCAGAAGGATACGTAGGGTCTTTATATATTGTATTCAATGCACCAAATGGTGAACCTCCTAAATATGAAGGTGATTCTCGGGTATACGATATTCCTCCATCAGGTGTACTTGTGACACAGGTGGATGCGAATGAAGGTTGGATAGAAAGTGATAAAATTCAGTTCTTTTCTGTAAGTACTAATGGCGATAGAAAACCAATTAGTGAAGTATCAGAAAGTACCCCTGACAACAAAAGAGCTGTGTACTTTGCAGGTTTAGGTTACTCTGGCCCTGTTTACGGGTGTAAGATATTGAACCAAAACTTTATTGTTGGTGTAAAAGAAGAGCGAATTAATAAAGATATACTTTTAACTATATATGAAGCCATTAAAGTTAAAAACATCGATAAAAAACTATTTGAAGGTATGTGTTAGGCTTATTTATTGCCATTATCTCTGAGCTTTAATTTTACTCTAATGGCCTGTAAAGAAAGGCTACAGGAATGTAATCATTGATTTTATTGGTAGCCCCTACAGGAATCGAACCTGTAACTGCCCCTTAGGAGTGTGAGGAAAGTAGGATTCTCCATATATCTCCATGTACAACCAAGCACAAAAACAAAACTTAAACACATGATTTTAAATAGGTAAATTTAAAGTCATTTTTACACCATTGTTCTTTGCTGTTCTTTGTAGCACAATGAGCTTGCTACAAATATGCTACACAGGGAAAGCAGCAATGCCTATAAAAGCTAAAATTACAGCATCGAGTATTAAAGGACTAACACCAGAAGACAAGCGTCTAAATGATACTGAAATTTCAGGTTTCCACGTTCGTATTACCCCTAAAGGTTTAATCTCTTATTACCTCTTTTATAGACTCCATGGCAAGCAAGTAAATTATAAACTGGGTGTTCATGGTCAAATCACTCCCGCTCAAGCCAGAGATCTTGCTAAAGATAAATTAGCCGAGGTTACAAAAGGCATCGATGTTCAAGCTGTTAAAAAGCAAGAACGCATCAACACAGAGCAAGCTAAGCTTTCAACGTTAGAGAAGTTTCTAGAAGAGAAATACTACCCTTGGCTTAAATCTCGAAACCCAAAAACAATTCAAAAAACCATCAAAGCATTTGAGTCATCATTCAAACAATTCATGGATTATCAGATTAAGGATATTACAGCGTGGGAAGTTGAGAAATGGCGAAACAAACGCCTTGATAGCGGAATAAAACCAGCCACAACTAACCGCCAGATAAACTTAATTAAGGGCTGTTTAAGCCGTGCTGTTGAATGGGGATTAATTGAGAGCCACGACTTACAAAAAGTTAAAGCGCTAACCGTTGATAACTCAAAAGTACGTTACCTATCTAAAGATGAAGAGCAACGTTTAAGAGTTGCTTTAGATGAACTTAATATTGATTACCTGAAAGCTTTGGTTTTGCTTGCTAGAAATACAGGTATGCGTAAAGGTGAGCTACTTTCGCTAAAATGGGCAGACATCAATTTAACAAATAAAGTCCTCACTGTTGATTTTCAAAATGCTAAATCGGGTAATTCTCGCCACATTCCACTAAACACAGAAGCGTTCAACACGCTTACTCACTGGAAAGACTTATCTGGTGACATTGGTCACGTATTCAAAGATGGTAATCAACAACCGCTAAACGATTTTAGATACGACTGGACTAACCTACTTGAGCAAGCAAATATCACTAACTTTAGATTTCATGACTTACGCCATCACTTTGCAAGCATGTTAGTAATGGCGAGTGTAGACTTAAATACTGTGCGGGAGCTGTTAGGCCATAGTGACTTAAAAATGACGCTAAGATATGCGCACTTAGCGCCAGAACATAAAGCCGCTGCGGTTAATTTAATTGGATAATGTAAGAATACGTTACTATATTACAAAATGATCCTTGTTATTTCAGGTATGCTTAAGCCATATCATGCAAATTTTTTATAAAGTTCATTTATCTGGAGATTCATCTCTAATAGAGTTTCTTGAGTATTTTCATGAACATTAAAAAATTCCAATACTTTTATTAACGATGAAAGAGCAATATTAATCGTCGATGATAGGGTAAATAACAAATCACTTTTACTGCATTTTCTGCTTATCACTATCGCATTGTTCTCAAAGTTCTTCGATGCAAGAGCAGTAATATTGCCGTGTGTGAAACGACAAAGCATATTATAAACTGTCCGATAAAGTTCTTCACAACCAGCTTTTTTAAAACGCTCGTAAATATTTATCACTTTTGACTTTTCTGACTTCAAAGCGTCTAGTTCATTTTGGGATGCTTCCTTTGAACCTCTATAATAAGTATTTTCAGCAGAGTAAAAACTAAGATGCTTAAATTCGGAATCTGCTTCTGCTGCATATATGCTTTCAAGGAATTTCTCATCTTTGATCAAGCAAAGAAGCTCTACATATGACTCTAAAGTGCTTCTCATCAAAATCTGTGTTGAAGCATAACGGTGATTAGTGACCAGCAATAATGTTTCATCACAAAGAGCATTTATACGTGCATAAAGCACTAAAACAAATTTAGAGCGTTGATCATAAAAATTTAGTTTTTCTAAACTAGGGCTTCGGAGCGCAACATAATCACTCCAAACTTTCATAAATTCGGCTTCCATAATGCCTCTATCTAAATAATAATTCCAAGAATTTAACTGAAATGCACATCAAGCCACTAACCTTTGTAAATTCAGCTACTTTTAGATACAAATAACCATCTAACCTTATAAGACACAAAGGTCAGGAAATATGATTTAGTACTGTTTTATACCACTCAAATCTACAATGAATTGCTGTAAATTTTCGTAAAGAGATTCATACTCTGAAAGAAGCTGAGTGTATGCATCAAAGTGGTCTAGATCTTCTTCTAATACTTCTCTTTCTATCCTGTTATCTACCTGTTTAAAGCTACTAATGCTACTGATTAGCTTTTCATCCATCAAAGGTTTATAAACATTAAGTGCATATGAGATTTTCTTATCAAGATTTTTAGATACAGACCAATCAACCTTTATTTCACTTTCACTATGATGAATATGTGAGTTATGAATCTCAGCCCTTGTAGCCTTTATTGCACCATCTAACAAATAAACTAGGTCTAAAAGTAAGTCTTTATTTATATCCCAAATTCTATCTTTCCTTAACTTTCTTTGAGAATCGAAATGAATTGCAGTTGCTACAACTGTCGCTATAGCAATGATTATATTTGTTAAGACACCAACATTAATTGATTGTTCAAAAACACTCAATAATGAAAATAAGACCATTGACATAAATAGGCCTATAACCCCTCCTAGTAATAATAGAAACAAGCCTTTCTCCTTTTATAAATTAGCCATTTGATCATTGTACTTAATAAGGTAAATATAAATAGCTATTGATTTTAGAATTTTACTGCGTCGCTCGTTAAGATAGGTTAGCTCCATAATACAAACTCACTTACCATATAGAACTAGGTTACAAGCACCTAAAGCAAAACCATGCAGTCGTTACAAATCGCAAAACATGAGAAATACAGGTCATTTTTAGTGATTCCCATGAACTAAGATAGTATTACCATGAACTAACAATAAATTTATCACTCTTAAAAACCCCATATATGGCAGTAAATTAGCAAAAAAAGCTTCCCCCTCTTCTCTAGAAAGATAAATCGATGCATTATAGACTTACCATAACACACCATGCAGTATGTCCTTACTGAGTCATATTTTAGAGGTGTAGGATGTCTTTTTTTAAAAAAACAGAAAGGTTTGTAACCCTATTTGAGCGTTTGGCAAAGATCCATAAAGAATTGCTAATTCTATTTTTGTTCTTTTTAGTTTTTAGTGAAAGCTTTGGGACAAAGTTAGTTCAGCTAATAGAATTAGTAGGAGGTATTTAAATGTCTAGTTTACTTTGGGTAAAAATGCCCTCCCACTGGATAACAGCAGGAGGTTTAAATATAAATTTCACCTCAAAACATATCTCTGAAGATATTGCCGCTTTGAAGATTTATATCTGCCTCTGTCTTTTTTCAGATATTATACAAAGAAAAAAAGCGGCTCCAATGCAAAGTGATATACTCGCATTAAAGGCCCCTGAAAGGACTAAAGAACAGTTTGAAACAAGCTTAACTTATGACCAAATTTCTGAATCAACAAGCTTAAGTAGATTAATGGTTAGTAACGGACTCAAAAAACTAATCAAATCAAACTTGATAGAAAAGCAAGGAACTACGAGAAAAATCACATATGTGATAATAGGCCTTACATATCGGTCATGGTGTAAGCTACCAAAAAAAGAGCTTATAAAAAAAGGGATTATCATTAGCGCATTTTCCTCATTCAAACAACGATATAAACATGAACGTGATGCTCTAAAATTATTTCTATATTTTATTGCCGTAAGAACTAATAATAAGCAATATGTAGACCTATCGAGAGGCATTATTTCTTTAAAAACAGGCGTACCTATTAGTGAGCTAGATGGTGCACTAAGCTTTCTGACAGGTATTGGTCTACTTAAAAATATTAAAAGCTTAGGTTACTTGGCGCGACCAAGAAGCCTATCGTTGACAGAAGAAGATAGGTTACACAGATATTATGTTGTCGGTTGTGAGTATCTTAATCTTCGCCGTGTTTATGCAGAATCATTTGAAGAGCCTAACTATGATTTTTAAATAAAAGGATATTATTTTGAAGAAGTACTACAGACTGTCAGAGCTAGATAAAGCATTCGACATATCGGTTGATGGTGCTCACTACCTTAATTCAGAAACAGATGTTTCATTTTGCGTTTTCTGCCCTACATCTGATGTAATTTTAGGAGGCTACAGAAAAGGTAAATTCGTAGGCTTTGGTTGTGCTTCATATTCAGGGTTAATTTCATTAGAAAAAGCACAGCAAACTGAGCTGTTTGAAAATAAAAAAGTAAACTTAAAAGGCTCTGTGATTCTTCAAAAAGATAAAATTTCAGGATATACGCCACCACTTTGCAAGCATGCTAGTAATGGCGAGTGTAGACTTAAATACTGTGTGGGAGCTGTTAGGCCATAGTGACTTAAAAATGACGCTAAGATATGCGCATTTAGCGCCAGAGCATAAAGCAGCTGCGGTTAATTTGATTGGTTAAATCAACTCAAATGTTTATGTTAAGCTAATTAGAAACATGTGAGTAAGTCAGTATTAAAAACTAACCCTGTCAGATTATTATCGTTAACTAACTTTTTGAAATCGTCGGTGCAGTAAAGTGACAGACCTGATTGCATCTTCGATTTAAAAATAAGCTTATTGCTTATATCTTGTTCATCAAAAACAAGAGACTTTAACCCATCTTCAAAGCCATCTAGGTATGCTCTTTCTGTTAGGCTCAGATCCTCTTGAGCAAATATTAATGGATTGAACAAATATAAGTTATCACCATTAGTCTTTAAGTCGATGAACTCACCAAACTCACTTAAAGAGTCGCCTAAACACCCATAAGCTGATTCATTCAGAACTAAAAATGAGCCGTATAAATTAACATCATAGTTTTGCTTTTTTGCCCTTGGTTCATGCTTGCATTCGAAACCATTAGGCGATAACTCTGATAGTGAGGCTTTCCCTTTTGGGATATCATTCATAACGATTTGAATAATATCATTACTCATAGGCTTATTAGCGTTTTTAACTATCTGCTTTGACATCTCCATGATATCAAGATTGATTACATCATAAGCATTTGTTGGCTTTCTTAATTGATATACATTCATATGCCTTTCCACTGCTTATCTATTTTTTCAAATATCTTACTTGGTAACGTACCTGTCTTAATTGCAACTTTTACGTTCCGAAGTTTATTGGTGAATAACGCTTTGTTTCCGTTCATATCACCACCTAAGCTGCCGCCAATCCATGACTCATAATTATATCTATGTATTTTCCTATGTGGTGGCGCATCTTTGGTAGCCCAGTCATGAGCCTTATTTTTAACAAAGTTAATAAGCCAAGTACCATTGTGTGGATCGTTAATTCCAATACCCGCCATATGAAGGTTTAACCTTGCACGTAATATGGCTTGTTGATTGTATCGCCCCTTTCCTGAAATTATATGATGCGCTTCATGCTCTTTAGTTGGCCTAGGCTCACCTACTGCAAACAAAAAACGTGCAAGTGTATTTGTTGGATGGTGTTGTTCATCCACAAGTTCAAACTGTTCCAAGGATGAATTTAATTCTCGGTATTCCTTAAGCGCAATTTGCGCAATTGATACAGACTCTATTCGTTTTTTCTCTGCTTGCAGGTGATCGTAATCTTTAACTAACTTTTTTAACCTCTCAGCATCAGGGTTCTGCTTATTAGCTTCATCATGATATGCCTTAGCTTTTAACTCGAAGTTATAAATAGCCATTGCTAACGGTGATGGATCTGAAGGGCGTTCAGGTTTAGGGTAAGTTTTTTGTAGGTGCATTTAAAATAGTCCATTATTTCAATGCTGAAAATCTAATATACCCATAATTAAAACGCAAGCCATTTTGTAATTCCAAAAATTCTGAATCAGTTCAGAAAAACTCAAATAATTAGCCTTATAGGTTAAATTTTCTCCTTAAATTCTATTATGCTATGTGGCTGTAAGCCGCTCTTCTATTGGTTTTAAGCCGAAAGTTCACTATCTAAGTTTTTGTGTTTTTTTATCGCCCTTGCCACTATCACATATACAGTTATAAGCCGCATTTCACTTGGCTTCAAACCGAAAGCTCACTATCTAAAATGTGTGTAACCAGAATGGTTTTTTATCACCTTTGTCGCTATCATTTTTACAGCTGTAAACCGCATTTCACTTGGCTTTAAACCGAGAGCTCACTATCAAAAATGTGTGTAACCAGAGTGATTTGTTTTATCGCCTTTGTCGCTATCACATTTACAGCTATAAACCGCATTTTACTTGGCTTTAAACCGAAAGCCTGATATCAAAAATGTGTATAACCAGGTTGGTTTGCTTTATCGCCTTTGTCACTATCACATATACAGTTGTAAACCGCATTTAACTTGGCTTTAAACCGAAAGCTCACTACTTAAAATGTGTGTAACCAGATTAATTTTTTTATCGCCTTTATCGCTATCACATATACAGTTGTAAACAGCATTAAGCTTGCTTTAAACCGAAACCAAACACTTAATTAAAATACAAAGCCTTATAGGCTAATGATCCTAATCTCGTTTTCTGATATTTTTAACATCGTTTGTATTTTATCTAGCTTCCCCTTTAATGAGTTGAAATAATTAATGATAGAAAAAGAATATTACCGCCTAGATGAACTTGAAAAGCGGTTCGACTTATCTTTTAGTGACGTACTTTATTTAATCGAAAACTCGAAACTTGAACTGATCTTTAGACTCAATAAAAAGAATTACATTATAGGTGGGTGGCAAAAAGAAAAAGGCTTTATTGGATTCGCTAAGGCCAGTTATCAGGGCTTTGCAAGGATAAGTAAAAATGACCAGTTAGCCTTACTCTCTAATAAGGAAGTTAGTTGCGACCACTTTTGGCTGACAGAAAAAGAAAATATATCAAATTGGATTACAGAATACCCTTTTCAATTAGCTTTTCCTAATACGTTCCTGTACATGTGGCAACCTAAAGAGCGGCATGAAATAAAGTGGCCGTCACTCCCAGCGAAGCTGCTACCAATTGAAAAAGAGTATGTATACCGCACTCTTATAAATGGGATAGACAAAGCTGTCAAAATGATAGTTCCCAACTATGAAAAACCAGAGAAAAGTGAAAAAGAACTTGATGAAAACTTGCCAAAGGTACAATTAGACCCTCAAAAAATTAATTTAACATTAGCTGATGTATGCCTATTACACAGCGATCTTGTAAAAGCTGGCATTACACAATCTATAAACACAATAGATATTAGTTCATCTAAAAATATACAGCTTCCAACTGCCACGATTAAAAACCGAACAGATGACTTTAATGAATTGTTGCTTAGACTGGTTGAAGCTGAGCCAGAACGCACTGCAAAAGGCTATTGGCGTGACTTAGAGTGTGAGTTAAATGATCTTCAAGAATACAGAGTATTTGATAAGCACAATTTACTTGTTGAAATAACAGCAACCCATATAAATTGGAAAGATAGAAGTGGAAAACCGCGAAAACCAATCAGCTTTAGCTCTTTTTCAAATAGGCTAACTAGAGTTAGAAAAGAACTTTTTCCTGGTAACAACATTTAAAATTCCCGTATAAGCTCATTCAATTCCTGAATTAGCTCATTTAAGAAAATCTGCATTGTAAAACACCTCCTGAAACGTTAATAACTCAGGAGGCACGCATGCCAACAACAGAAAACAAACGCGCATTTTCAGAAATAGAAACCGCTGAATATATCGGTATGAGTCGCTCTTTCCTTCGCCAATCACGCATGGAAGGAAATAGAAAAAATCGTACACCAGCACCACCGTTTATCAAAATTGGTCGTGCTGTTCGTTACTTAAAAGAAGACTTAGATAATTGGCTAAATAGCTTTAGCCGTTTAGAACATTTAGGCCAAGATCCGCATGGTGCTGATCATGCCTAAGCTATCTAAAGAGCAAAAGCGACTTTTAGCTTGGTTAGCTCAACCAAATAATCATTTAGAAATTTGTCGTCAACAAGGCCATTCACTAAACCAAGTGAACGGCCTAAAGACCTATACAGATGAATTTGGCAACCCTTACAAGTTTGACATTCGTACCCTCAATAAACTTATTAGCGAAGCCCTAGTATCCAGCGAAATAATTTACCCATTTGGACTTAAGCACGAGCAATACGCTTTAACAAAACTTGGCTTTGAGCTTGTTGAAAAACGACCTAAATCAGTTCAATGAAAACATTTAAAGAAAAGAAGATAGCAAAAGCTATCTTAGACCAAGATACAATACTCGCCCCATACTTAGCGAAAGTAGATAAATATGATGCAGCCTTTATCATAAAAAGGCTTTCGCCTTTTTCAAATCTGATTAAAAGTACTATTCTATTTCAGGCATTTAATAAGCCAACTCCTGTCGAACGCAATAGGCATATTCTGGCAACAACAAAAACCTTGTTTGCTCTTTTACCAGCAAAACTGGCTCACTTATTTTTTTGTTCTGACGACGAAATTAGTTTAAAAGCTAAAGAGTGTGCAAGTTATTGCCGCCAGCTTGCCATTAGCCCAGAAAAGGTTAATTTCATTCATTACCAAGCATTACACGCACAGCGAAATGAGAGCGAATTCAAGCGAACGAGTTCACTGTCATTTCGTACTGTTAATAGTGCAAATAGCGAAAATTTCGCTGCTATTCGCCCTACTAGCAACGAATTCAATAGCGAATTCGCTCTAGCAAAGCAAAAGTCTCTTTATGAGTACTTATCAAATTTTGCTATGAACATCGGTGTTTCGCCTATCTCTATCGAAAATAATATCGAATTCGTTGGTTGCATTAAGCGCTATTCAGATAATCGTTGGTGGCTGCGCCGTATTCGAAAACTGATAAACCAAGCAAACGAAAAAGCAGCGATACACTTAAACTTCGTAAACAGCAAAAGGCAAATTTACGCCAGTGATGTAACTACCCGTAACCGAATAGCGCAACATACTCGAAACGAAAATTTGCTTAGCTCAACTTATATCTTAAACGAGCAAGGTCAACGTTATTCACTAAAAGAAATATCAGACCTAAATGTATCAAATCCAAAAATTCGCAAAGACGAATTACTTTGTCGTGCCAGAGGGTTTGAAAATCTAGCAAAAGACTTAGGTCACGAAGCGCTATTTATTACCGTAACTTGCCCCTCTAAATACCATCGTGCTTTTTCTAAATCTGGTGCGCCTAACCCTAAATGGCAAGGATTCATGCCAGACCAAGCTAACAGCTATTTAAATCAACAATGGCAAAAAGCCCGCGCTGAATTCAAACGTCAAAATATTGCTCCTTATGGATTTAGAGTAGCTGAACCACAACATGACGGAACACCGCATTGGCATATGCTGTTTTTTATTGAGGGCGAAAAGCTAAAAGCATTAAAAGCTATTATTCGTCATTATGCGTTAGAAGTAGATGGAGACGAAAAAGGCGCAGCAGAAAACCGTTGTGACTTTAAGCAAATAGACCCAAATAAAGGCTCTGCAACTGGTTATATTTTAAAATACATAGCAAAAAATATAGATGGTGAAGGTGTTGGCGAGGATAAATTCGGTAACGATTCGCTACTGGTAGCCCAACGTATTGATGCGTGGGCATCATGTTGGTGTATTCGTCAATTTCAGCAAATTGGCGGTGCAAGTGTATCTGTATGGCGCGAACTTAGACGCTTACGTTCGATGTTCAAAGGCGAAAGCAATTCGCTATTAGAACAAGCGCGTTCTGCTGCTGATAATAGTGACTGGCAAGCTTACACGCAGGCTATGGGTGGCTTAAATATCAAAAGCAAGGATAGACCTATAAAGCTTCATTACGATGTTAACGTGAATGAAGAGACAGGCGAATGCTCTCAAAGCTATTACGATGGTGAGCTAATCCAAAAAGTAAAAGGTCTTTGGTTTGCGGGTAAAACCTTTGTTACCCGCTTCTACCAATGGCGGTTAGAAAAAGCATAACAATATTATTTTAACTACCTAAAGCCCAATTATGAGCTTTAGCTATCAAGTCATACTCAAAGCATTTTTTTGACGCTTTTCAGAAGACCTAAAACTATAAAGCGAGCTTTAGGTACTTCAAATCCTCTACCAAACTTCAAAAACAACCTTTAGCTACCCACTTGCCAGAATGGCAAGAAAGCTCTTACTTGGAGTTCTGTAAATAACTGTACTAAGTGATTGAAATATTAATACCTTACTGATAATACTCACTAAAGATAAAGCCTCTTAATACCGAAAAGTATTATTTCGATTAAATGTGTAGTTTCGTAGTCCCCCCAACCTCCACTCGTTGATAGGTTCTGAGTACAATTCATTCAATACTTTATCGTGATTGTGTATGTAATTTATAAATTTATTATGATTATCTATAGAATCCTTCAAGAATCTAACAAAATCTCTCAAAGAAATATTAGGTTTACTAATTAATTCGTTTACCAATAGGTTGACGTCATTTAAGTCAAGCGAATCCAATAAGTGAAAGTCAAAGTCTGAGAAGTTTGATCTTTGATACACATCTAAAATCCAAGATACTTTCCCATGCGACTCTGCTTTTTTAATTAATTCTGCATAAACAGCTCGTTTAACATCATGGGGCATTCTGGAGTGAGTAAGAAAACTTTTTAACCTTGGTACTTCGTGGGAGCTCACAAATTTGTCAACAATATCATCTTGAGGTTCTTTCGCATTAAGTGATTGAAAGAGAGTATAAGCGCTTGGTAAGTCTCTGCCTTTAACTTCAAATTCTATATTATATAAATTCTCCATATATAAATTCGATATTTCATCTTTTGTAATTTTATAATCATAACGGACAAGCGTTAACAAATTAATAAGTGAAGGTTCTTCTAAAAATCGTTTTTTTAAATCTTTATCTGTATCATTTCCTTCTTTCGATGTATCTACATAAACTGGTTTATTAAAAAAACTTGCTGAAACTATTCCACTTGCAAAGGGGTTCTGAGCTCCATCTAAGTATTCAAGTATTGATTTTGAAAGTCTGTTTGGGAGTATAATAGACTCGATATATTCAGAAAGATAATCATCCTCGATGTCACTATCATCACTGAATAAAACCTTAAGGCTTGGTTTGTTTTGTCTTTCCGAGTCATATTTTAGGTACACATACAAACAAATCAATGTAAGTAAACCTTTTGTCCAATCATTAAATGTCAATGGATTCTCTATTGAAAAATCCACTTTACACTGAGAAATTAAAAATCTAACTCTTTGAAAAAGTCTTATATTGTTTACTTTGACTTTTTTAAAAAATGAAGTCACATGAGTAGCTTCGGTCTCACTTTCCTCAAATACTTTCCTGATATTCTCCTCAGTTGTAGGTCTGTAATATATTTCATGATCAATACACTTTTCCCTGTGTAAATTAAAGCTTTCTGAATCTTTAATTTGATCTTCATTTAGAATTAAAACCACACTACATGATTTATCTTCTTTAAGATGGGAAATAAAGGATAAGAAATCAGTAGCATCGAAATCATTTGTTGCCCGCTCAATATCATCAAAACAAATTATCTGATCTTTTAAAAAATTAGACGTAACATGCTTTAGTGTATTTTTAAATTTATCTCCATTGAAAACTTCAGTAATACTATTTATAAATGGTTTTATCTTACTAAAATTTTCATTCTCAACTTTGTTAGTCACAGAATGTAGTGAGATCTTTGTATACAAATCATCTATGGACGATATATTATAAAGGGACATATATAAAACTTCTTTTTTATTATCACTTTGAAGCTTTTGACTAACTTCCTTCCATAAATATGTCTTTCCAACTCCCCACGCCCCTGAAATAGATAAATTTACAGGTTCCCTGTAAAGTAGTTTAACTAGTTCCTCTATTTGTACTGACATTATCACTCCCTTAAATATGTTTTTAATAACATTAGTATGCTGATTTTTTATCTACAAGGCTACTAACTCAAAGCACAACACTAATTAATAATAATTACAGATGAGAATTAGACTTACACATTAGTTTATAAAATTAATATGTAACTAACAAATTAAATAGCTTTCAATAGTAGGTAACTGCAACTTGGGTTATAGACATATGCGCCACTGCTACACATGTGCTACACAGAAGTAAACGGGGAGCGAAGTAAAAAGGTAACTTATTGATTTAACTGGTAGCCCCTACAGGAATCGAACCTGTAACTGCCCCTTAGGAGGGGGCCGTTATATCCATTTAACTAAGAGGCCACTTAGCTAAGAAAATTATAACGGGCTAACCCTTTTATAATCAAGCCTTTAGTTTTGGCTAATTTTATTTGATACTGGCGGTTTGAATTGATTCATTTTGTAGCACAAAATAAGGGATGACTTTTTGTGCGCTTGCAGTGACTTGTTTTGAATTTAAGTTTATCACTCTGGCATTCACTTCTACGCCGGTGTTACGGTAGATCAAGGTGCCCGAAAGTACATGGCTGGCAATTTGGCGCTCTGCTAGCTCTTCCACTTTACGTGTCATGACAAAATCGCCACGAGGAGTCACCTTAATGACATCCATCGCTTTAAAATCAACCACACCAAAGCCGAACTTTTGTAACTGATACATCATTGATTCTGCAATCTGGTTACCAAGCTGAGAGCTTGTATCAAGGCTGGCATCTAATTCAACGAATGTGGTAATTGCGATACCAAGCTCGGCCTCTTGTTGCATTGTATCAACTAACTCTAACGCCATTTGCTCAACATAGTTAACCAGTGTTTTATGATGTTGATACGGCACGAATAGTCTATCGTTCGTATTGACTTGCTGCGCTTGATTTTGTTGCTCTTGCAATAAAGCAGCATAATCTATTTGCGTTGTTGAAGTATTCGCTTTTGGCTCTGGCTGTGGCTGCTGTGCAAGCATTTCACAACCTGTTAGGGCTAAGCATAAAGCGATTGAAAGAAAACGTTTCATAATTTACTCACTTGCCTGCTTTAGCATAATACCGTCACTACGGTTAGTACTGTCGAGTGCATCAACAACCGACTGTGGAATAAACCCTTGAGCAGAGCCAACGACCGCTTTACTGGTAATGCCAACAATACGCGCATTCACAAGCACACCACCTTGGTGATTGACTAAAGTGCCTGCCAGTACATAATTAAAGTTTTGCTGCTGGCTTAATTCTAAATAGTCTCGACTAAACACGAAATCACCAGTGGGTGTAACACGCATATAATCTGTTGTTTTAAAGTCGATAACTGGCACGCCAAAGGTATGTAATTCGTGCATAAAGCTTTCGGCAATTTGATTACCAAGTAATGAACCTGCATTGTAATCAGCGTCTAGGTATATAAAGCTAGACACCGCGAGTGGTGTTTTATCGTTAACGTATTGCAGGTTTTCAACCATATCCTGCATGATACCTCGAACATAGTGATTAATGTTCTTTCGTGTTGGCGCAGCAGTAAATGTACTGTCGTTCATTACCACTTGGTTGCTTTGAAATACGCTTGTGCTTGTTTGCGGCGCAGCAACTTCACGCTGTGCGCTAATAAGCTGAGGCTCATCACTGTATGTTTTTTCGTTATCCGCTGTCAGCATCGAAGAACAACCAAAGCCTAAAGGAAGGCATAAACTTAAAAATAAACGTTTCATTGATAATTCCTCTTAATATTCACTACGGTATAGCTGACCATCACGCTGCTGCACTTTCTCATTTCCCCACATAACATTAATAGGAATTTCAGTACTGGCAGCCGACACTATTCGCTGATCTTTTGTATTAACTAGGCGCGCATTAACTATGTAGGCATGTTGTTGCCGTGTTAATGTGCCTGTGATGACAAAGTCAATATTCTGACGTTGACGTAACTTACTCACATCACGACTTAATATACTATCGGCCGTAGGCTGTAAATTTAAAGTGTTTTCTAAACGGTATTCAATGGTATGAAAACCCAGTTGTGTGAACTGAGTCATTAAACTCTCTTGGATTTGTTGGCTCAAGCCATTGCCTTGATTGCTTGCCAAGCGAGTACCTAAGCCATCAGCCATATAAAAACTGGTTACAGCAATACGAGCATTGCCTTTGTAAGAGCCTTGAATGCGGCTTAATTGACTGCTTAAATCTGCAACATATTGATTAACAGTGTATGCTGCCATGCGAGCTGTAGGCGCATCGGTTGATACAACTGGTTTTGCCTCTTCTGTGAGACTACAACCAGTCAGTATAAAAAATATAAAACAATGTAAAAGTCGCATAATTGCCACCCTCTATGAACATAGCAATGTACAAGCAAGGATTATGCCTAATAATATTTACATGCCTGAAAAGGGTTTATTGGTGTATTGGGTGACAAGGCAATTGACTTCTTTTTGCTTTAATAACTGGCAATCCTTTTCAGCCATTTGCTTCTCTTTATAAGCGCCTATTTTCAATCGGTGATAAACCACATTGTTAACTTCAACAGCCTCAACGTTAACCGCAAATTGACCTGTAAACATACTTGGGGCTTTACTTTTTAACTCTTCTAAACTTCGCGTTAATCGCGCTGTTTCTGTGACAGAGGCAACTTGTAATGCAAATAATGGCTGCTCGGTATAAGCATTACTCTTAACATCAACAGGTTCAACAACTTGTTCACTAACGGGTGAGCTTTTAGCTTGGTTTTCTGTTTGCGACTTGGCAAGATCATTTAGTTGGGTAATTAGTAGATTTAGATCATTTTCAATTGCGATAAGGCGATCAATGCTAGGTTTAGCTTGTTGCCACTGCGCTGCACTTTCTTTTAAGCTATCGAGTTCTTGTTGAGTAATTTGCACACTATTTTGCGGTGTGGAAGAGTGTTCGTTATGTGTTGATTGACACGCAGATGCCAGTAAACAAAGTAAAACAACACTAAAATGACGCTTTAACATTATAATTTTCCCTAAATTAATAACTAACCGTATATGGCTCAACATCACAGTTAAGCTTATAGCTCTTTAATACGCTGCAAACTTGTGTAAGTTCATCGCTTTGAGTTTCAGAAAACGCGGCTGAGAGAACAAACTCTTTATCACTTTTTTTGATATAAAAAGGATCTAAAATAGCGAGTTCTGATAATGGTTTTTTCACAAGATAAAGGTATGTTTTTAAGATAGCGAGTGATGAAAACTGCCCTAACTTAGCAATGTAACCATCTTTTACTTGTTTAGGCTTTAATACCAGATCAGCGCCAACAACAACTTCGCCACCAGCTGATAAGTTAAGGGTCACATGTTGGTTATCTTTTAATGATTTTTTGTCTTTATATTCATCATCTATCACTGCTTTATATTCGCCTGGGCGAAGGTCTGTAAACAAGTAATAGCCATCATACGCGGCTTGGGTTTGCGACACCTTTTTCCCTGTTTTATCAATGAGTGAGATGTTCGCAAACGGTTGCACTTTCATATTTTCACCTTGCGCAACATACACAACCCCTTCAACTTCACTGCTGTTGTTGAGCGCTATATCAATATATTCTATAAATCCGGCTCTGGGAGTAACAGAAAAACCATCATTAGCAGCGACCAAAAATGGGTCTGGAAAACTATCGGGATCAATAACAATATCGGTCGTTCTATTCGCAGGCATACTCGTTAGCAATGCGATGCCGTTTTCATCAGTGACTGCTTGACGATAATTTTGCACACCTTTGACTTTAACACCTGCAATACCATGCTCACTTTCATCCTTGATACCATTGTTATTGGCATCTAAGTAAACGTGAGCCATCAGAGTACCTGAGCGTGCTAAACTTCGTTTGCTAGAAAAGATACCAGTGCCTTGGCTAGCATAACCTAGGCTAAAGCGGCTAAATAACCCTACTCGCCAACGATCTTCACTGTCGTAGTTAAGATTACTATTTAGGCTAAATCTATCAGATTGCCAATTAAGTCCAATCTCCGCTGACTTTACATCATCGATAAGCGAGTTGCGAAGTGTCAATTCACCTTGCAACTGTGATGTTAAGCTACGATTAAATTGGGCCTCATATGACTGAATAGAGTGCTGAGGACTCATACTGTAATCCAGACTAAAGCGGCTAAAAACTTGGCCAAATCGCCCTTGGAGTCGAACGTTACCCAACAAGATAGAGTCATCGAGCCTGCTGTCTTTTTGCCAACTCAAGCGGTGATTAAAGGAAAAGCCTGAGTAAGCATAGTTCATGATATTCTCGAGCTTTAGGCTGTCATATCGGCTATCAATATCAGTGTAATAAGCGTTGTTTTGATAGTTAAGTCGACCGTATTGATTTTGAAAGACCTCTCCAGAGATATTAAATTCATAATTGCTTGATGAACTCATTCTTTGCTGGCTGCTTTGACGATTAATTAAACGCTCTCGTTCTGATGCACGAAACCTTAACGCTTGCTCGGCAATTTGCCCTCTTGCGGTAAACTCAAGCTCGCTTTCATCTTCATTGTTTTGCTCGTAATCTAGGTTAATTAACAGGCGGTCAAAAAGGCTCACATTACTACCGATAGCTAGGTTTTGAGTGTCATCTTTATACTCACTTTTTAAACCCGCTATACCGCCATACACTGAGATATTATCTGTTAATGCTGTATCGTAACGACCAGAAAACAGCCAGCCTGGGTTTTCAACATAATAATTCGATTGGTTAAATAGCTGGTGCCCTTGCTCTGTGATTGAGAATTCATAAAACGACTCTCCCGCAGACAAGCTAGTGCCATCAATCAAGTATTGTTCAGTCTTTCGCTCCACTTGACCTTGCGGTCCATAAAAAATAAGCTCAAAGTTATTGGCGCCATACAGTAAGTCTACATTTTCAAATATATACCTACCGTCATTAAGACTAAGTAGCTGATTAATTAAAACACCATTTTGATACAGCTCTACATCCCAGCCGGGTTGGATATTGCCAATGATGTTAACCTGATTAGTATTAACGGGCTTAAATAGCGGTTTGTTAGTTACTTTTGCACCGCGAGCATAATTGCTATTAAAACGGTTCCCTATTTGCGTTGCCAGTACATCACCAAACTCAATTCTATTTGCAGCTAAAGGGCCAAGTAGCTCTGAATTTAAGTCTTCACGGCTAAATGTGAGTCTTGAATCAGTAAGTAAGTCACCATCACGACCCGCAAAGTAGTATTCAGCATTTAAGTAAGCAAGATCATTAGCACCAAGAATAGAGTATCCCGCAGAGCTTTGTTGATCATCTGCTGTCATGCTAATTTGGATATCTGCCATAGGAGAGGACACAGCTTGATATGGGCTTTCTTTCCACGGTAGTGTTGGCTCAGAGTAACGTGCTGTTTGGCTTAGCTCTCTTTTCTGCCGGGCTAAGCGTGCTTCTATGGGTAATCGTGCGTCAGAGTTTATGTAAAGTTCAAGTGTTGAGTAGTCTACAGCCATTGTTAAATCAAACACTTGCTCAAGTAATGTTGAAGCAACAAAAATATCTTGCTGATCAACGTGTAACTGTTCTTGAGCTATTGAAAATGTCCGACCTTTAACGGTTATGGTCATTTTTTTTGTATCAAGCACAAAGGTATTTTCTGGATTAATAAACCAGCCCTTAGCAATACCAGTATGACCATTTACATCAATTACGAACTCTACGGTTTCAGAGAAGCTCAGCAAGTCGACCCATATTCCTTGCTGACTTTTAACAGCTAATACTTCTCCTAAGTAGCTATGCTTTAAGTAAGCTGAAAAAAACAACAACTCCCCAACAGGGATCCCTTCCCCATTCATTTTTTTATTGAAATCTGTTGCTGTTGCCTGAGAATCAGCACTTTCTCTTTCAGAAGCTTTTAACTGTTGTAACTGCTGCTGCATTTTTTTTAATGAAGCAAATACAGCCTGATAATTTTTTTCAGCTGCGACGGGGGCGCCAGTGGCAAACATTAAAAGACAAAATAAGAGACGTTTCATTTACTGCAAAGAATTAAAATGCTGAGACGTGAAGGTCGTCGTTTTAGTCGAAAAAACTTGCCCTTGATACTCTTTCAACCCCGAGTAAGTGATGCGTATTTGGCTATTTTCTTGTAGCTTCATATTATCAAATAAGGGCAAAGTTAAAGTAACGTTATCAAGCTCAGGATAAATGCTGAAGTCATTTACCATGGCAATTTTTTGCTCTTCTTTACTTCCTGATAGAGTTTGAAAAACTTCCACTTTTCCGAATGAACTATAATCGCCAGAGTGATTAAGGCTAATGCCAAGTGATGGTTTTGCATCATTTGTTAAGTATTTTACTGAAGCAATATCAACCTCAGGTAGCGCAGTTCCCTGTCTTAAGATCACAGGAATTGAATAACTTAAAACCATGTCTAAACGAATACCAAAGCTTTTACTATTACTTTTATGTTCATTGGGTAGCGCTTTAAAGACCAAGTGAGAACGATATTCTTTATCTGCCAGACCTTTAGCTTTGCGAAGGGCTATTTTCACAACCTGCCTTTCTCCCGGCGCTAACCTCACTTGAGAAGGACTCAAACGCATCATACTGGCCAGTGAATTAGGGTTAACCTGATCGTCGGTCAGCGTTATATAGCCACCTTGCGGCTTCGCTACTTTCTCTTGCCATTCAAGGCGGTAAGTTTTGCTCTCATTAGAGTTATTTACCACAATAACTTTAGCGACTCGTTGCCTGTCATCAAATGCAATACGTGTTGGCGAGATCAATAAGTTTGCATATACAGCAACACTATGAAAGGTTAGTAAAACAATAAAGCAGTATAGAAAGTATCTGTACTTCATAAAATTCCATTAAAAGTCTACGGTTAATGAGACGGTTGCATCATAATAACCATCATTATAGCTGCTACCATCACCACTTGTGCTTATCTGCCCACCCACCGTTAATACAGCACTGCCGTATGAGTCAGTGACCAAGGTAGGGTTATAAATCAATCGATTGAGATAAAAGCGTTGGTTATTGTGTAAATTACTAAGTGGTTGGTTATTCACATTATCACTAATGGTAACTTGTATTCTTGCTCCATAGCCTTCAAACAATAACTCGGCAGCGCGCCCTTGTTTAACAACATAAATACTGTTGCTGCTCGCGCTAGTATTGCTTGGCAAAACAGTGACAGAGCTAACACTTGAGTTGTCTGTAATAGCCAGTAGACCAAAGCTAAGTGGTTCAAGCTCAGTTATTGCTTGTTGTGCAACAGAGCCTGCGGTCAATAAAAGAGCACTTAATAGACAAAAATGCGTACGCATAAGTTATGCCTGCTAACACTTAGCAGGCACTCTATGTTAGTAATCTAATTGCAGTGTAAATGTACCGCTATAAGTACCATCAATATAATCGAGAGCCGGAGTTGTGCCATCTGTTGTTAATGTTCCACCCACATTGAATGTTGCCTCACCATTGGCATCTACTTGAATTGTGGTTGTGGCTGCAGAGTTAGGGTTCGCGCCTGTTAATACATAATAGGTAGGCGAAGCTAACACAAAGCCTGCAGTGCCAGCTGGTGCTGAATCAGGTGCTATGGCCGTCTCACTTGGGTTTGTGATGTTTAAGGTTGCAAAAGGTGATACACCTGAAACACTGAATGACGCTGGTGTACCAGGTACAAGGATAGCAATTTCAGCTAAGGCAGCATTTGTGCTGGCTGTCGTCGCAGATGTTGCTGGGTTAGCTGATAACACTAGCGTTGCTGTTTCTGTCGACGCTGTATCTGCTTTGGCGCGAATTGTACCAAAATCTAGGTCGCTGTCTTTTTGCAGTGTAAATGCGTTTTGTACCGTTACACCGGCTTGAAAAGTAGTTTGCTCAGCAGCAACGTTAAACGTTAAAAGTGCTGATGAGGTCATGAGTGCTGCTATCTTTATTGAGTTTTTCATATGCATTCCTAAGATATGATAAAAGTTTCAACCTTTTATTCAGGTTAAATTAAGTATCGGCAAAATGCATTATTTTATTAGGAAAAAATGTACTTTTTTTATTGTTTTAAATCAAAAAGAGTAAAACGATAAATTACAAATCAACGCCTTTAAATTCTGTGGTCTCACAATGGCTATAAATAAGTTCAAAAACTTGACAGAGTTTGTTCGCTTCTTGCTCTGTTTGTAGTGGCCCAGCGACAAGACTATAAAGTGTTTTAGAAGTTGATGATTGCGTACTCATTTTATAATTAAGCATATTATACAGATTAGGATAACGATTTTTAAGTTGGCCTAATTGGGCTCTCACTCCCCGCTCAACTAAGTAACTGCCAATTTTCACACCATGAGTAGGTGATGCTGTGTTTGTGACTTCATTCAAATTTTGATTTACCGTTGTTGATACCTGCTCTGTGCTACCGTAGCTAACAACTTTAGGATCGCTTTGTAGCTTTTTAGGCAGTTTATCAACGTCAACTTGTACAGCAAGTGCTTGTATCAGCATCAACAAATCAGCTTCAATGGTATTTAAATGATCTATTTGTTCTTTTTTAGTATCCCACTCAACTAAAAGCTGTTGAAGCTCCTCACGATTAATATCTGACTCTTCATAAGAGTTTGAATCTGAGAAACTACACGCTTGTAGTAAAATAAAAAGTGTAAAGACAATAAACCGACTCATTAAAAAGCTCACCCTAAAAAACGACTCTACTTCCAAGCAAAAAAAGTGCCATTATAGCACTTGTACCTGTCGAATTTCAGATAGAAAACCATTCTTTGAATAAAAACTAAAAGTTCACTCGGTTATCTGTATAGCTACTTACCCAGCAATCAATCCCTTGGCGCTTAATAGCTTCACAGTCAGCTTTCGCATTCTTCAAATATTTATAACCGCCAAATTTCAAACGGTAGTAGGTGTGCTGATCTATATCTGCAACTTCCATATTCAAAATTGGGGAGCCCTGAAAAATATGGGGGGCAAGTCTTTGCATTTTTCTAAGTGCAATCGCTAAGCTTTTTTCGCTATTAACTGACGCGAGTTGAAGAGCAAATAAGTAGTTATGCTGGGCGCTTATTGACCCTGAGCTCTGAACATCCCTCGTCTTAACTGCTGATAAATGTGTTGGGGGATCAATCGGAGCTGAACCGCTGGTGTGCATATTTGCGTTTAGAAAAAAAGGCGAATCAAATTGCTCACCCACAAAAGTAACCACCTTGATAGAGGCACCCAATGCGGCTGATTTATTATTTTGAAGAGATACTAAAGAATCACTGCTGCAACCAGACACAAATAGTAATGCCAACAAACACACACTATGTTGCAAAGGCTTTATGCAATGTTTAATAAATATGATTCTAAAATATACCATTGTCAATTTGCTTGTTCACAGGGCTGACTGCGCGCATGTGTTTTTCACCTTTAAGTGCACTAAAAGTTAAACTTAATTTAAAGAATCTCGCGTACTATTTTTGTTATATTTTAGTACCGTACTTTATTAGCCATAACAAAAACTTATTGCTTAAGTTTTCATATTAGATGACCTAAAGCAATAAAAATTAATTTCGTTAAAGGTATTTTTACAAAGTATAGCTTAATTTAGCTACCCTTTGCTGCTTGGTAAGTGCTTTACTTAACTTTCATATTAACAACACGTTAAGATAAAGATATATCAGAAAAGTCCTCAATTGAGTAATAATCAACAATTACATCTGTTATGTAAATAATAAAAAAGTGCCATATAGGCACTTTTTATTAACTTTGATTACTTATACTAAACAGTTATTTAGCTAGCGACTTTATAAACTCTGTCAACTCGCCTTTAAATTCATCACGGCGTAAGGCAAATTCAACAATCGCTTTCAAATAACCAATTTTGCTGCCGCAATCATGGCTTTTGCCTTTCATTGAATACGCATCCACGGTTTCTTTTTCCATAAGCATAGCAATGGCATCCGTTAGCTGGATTTCATCGCCTGCCCCTGCTGGCGTTTTAGCAAGCAATGGCCAAATATTCTTGCTTAACACATAACGACCAACCACTGCTAAATTTGATGGTGCTTGATCGACAGGCGGCTTTTCAACCATATTTAGAATTGCAGCACTTTCACCTTGCTTAATTTTGGTATCACCTAAGTCAACAACACCAAATTTATCAACTTCATTATGCGGTACTGGCTCAACCATTATTTGGCTTTCACCGGTATTTTCAAAGCGGGCGATCATTTCAGCTAAGTTGTCTTTTTTAAGGTCGCTCGCCACATCGTCAATAATGACATCAGGTAATATAACAACAAATGGCTCGTCACCAATAATCGGTGCAGCACAGTTAATTGCGTGTCCTAACCCCTTTGCTTCCCCTTGACGTACTTGGATAATCGTAACGCCTTTTGGGCAAATAGACTGTACCTCAGCAAGTAGCTGACGTTTTACACGTTTTTCAAGGGTTGCCTCTAATTCAAAGCTAGTATCAAAATGGTTCTCGATCGAGTTTTTACTCGAATGCGTAACAAGAACAATTTCTGTAATCCCTGCTGAAATCGCTTCATTTACAACGTATTGAATCAAAGGACGATCAACAATAGGCAACATTTCTTTCGGTATGGCTTTTGTTGCCGGTAACATGCGCGTACCAAGTCCAGCAACTGGGATCACTGCTTTCATGATTTCTCCTTAAATTTATTATTCTTAAACTGAAAACGGATATTTAATCGCATCATGGCATTGATAGCCAACGACTTCAAAATCATCTTTAGTAACCCATGTTTCTATATCGTCCAGCGATTTTATCTTTGGGTTAATCTTCAGTTCTGGCGATGCAAATGGCTCACGCTTAAGCTGTACATCACGCATCAACTCTAACTGGTTCTCATAGATGTGCGCATTGGCAATTTTATGATACGCCTTACCAGCTTTATGACCGGTAATTTGCGCAACCAAAGCTAACAATACAAAGCATTGAATTTGATTAAAATTCAATCCAAGCGGCACATCACAGCTGCGTTGGTATGAGGTTAAGTATAGGGTATCACCTAACAAAGAAAAAGTGTGGGTATGCATGCAAGGACGTAAGCAACCAAGTTCAAACTCTCCTGGGTTATAAAAAGTGATAATTTCACCACGGTCGTCAATGCCTTTTGATAAGTTATCGATGACCTTTTTAAGCTGATCAAGGTGGCTACCATCAGGGCGTTGCCAACTGCGGCCTTGAACACCGTAAACACGCCCCATGTCGTCTTCGCCACGACGATGTGGGTTATCAAGCCACGCTTTGTTTTCGTTCGCATTCGCGTTCCATGTCATGCAGCCAATGTCACGAAACTGCTTAGCACTGTCATAACCGCGTAAATAACCTAAAAGCTCAGCAATAGCCGCTTTATAAAAACTTTTACGCGTTGTGATGAGCGGAAACTTATTATTTGCCACATCATATTCAAGGTCGGCATTAATTACGGTTAAACACTTAGTGCCTGTGCGCTTATTTTCTACCCACACACCTTCATCAACGATGCGTTGACATAAATCTAAATACTGTTTCATTGCTATGCTCTTGTTATGCTTTGCTAGGGACGCGTTGCTGCGGCTTTTTATAGGCCCATATTATCAAACCTAGACCACCAATTACCATTGGTAGCGAGAGTATTTGACCCATCGAAATCACACCGGCAAATAAACCTAAGTGAGCGTCTGGCTCACGGAAATATTCAACAATGAACCTAAACGTGCCGTAACCCAATAAGAAAACACCAGCAACACTACCCGCTGGACGTGGCTTTTTAATAAACCACTGCAGGATTAAAAATAACACCAAGCCTTCTAAAAATGCTTCGTAAAGTTGTGACGGATGACGCGGCTCTGGCCCACCCGTTGGGAATACAAATGCCCAAGGTACGTCAGTCACTCGGCCCCAAAGCTCACCATTTATAAAGTTACCAATGCGCCCTGCTAATAAGCCTAACGGTACCAGTGGTACGACAAAATCACCTACCTCGAAAAGTGACTTTTTACGCGTCCATGCAAATATTGCTATTGCAGTGATAACACCAAGGGTTCCACCGTGAAAAGACATGCCTCCTTGGTCGATTCTGAATAAATAAAGAGGATTTTCAATAAAGTAGCTAAACTGATAAAACAATACATAGCCTATTCGGCCACCAAGAATAACCCCTAACATCCCGTAAAAAAGTAAGTCGCTAACCTGTTCTTTAGTCCACCCTGAGTTTGGTTTTGCAGCTTGACGGTTAGCAAGCCACATCGCTAACGCAAAACCAATTAAGTACATTAAGCCGTACCAACGCACGCTGAGGGGTCCTACTGAAAAAATAACCGGATCAATATCTGGAAATTGAAGAGCCATAAAAATAAAAACCTTTAACTAAACACCATTTTAAGTGCAATTATTACAAGTAATAACGCGAATACTTTTTTTATTGTTGTCACCGGCAGGTAATGAGTGGCTTTAGCACCTATAGGCGCTATTAGCGACGAAGTAACCACGATGCCTAGTAACGCAGGCAGATATACAAATCCCGCAAAACCATCACTCAAAGAAGTCACCTGCCAACCTGCTGATACATAACCAACTGAGCCAAATAACGCAATGACAATACCACAAGCCGCAGCACAACCGATGGCCTTTTTTATATCTACAGAGAAATAATGCAGTAACGGCACAATGAGTGCACCACCACCAATACCGATTAAACCCGATAGCGCGCCCATTATGGCACATAAAAAACCAAGAATAGGACCCTGTGGTAAAGGTTTTTCACTTGCCGCTTTTTTTCGTGTTGATAACACCATACGCAGTGCAATAAACACAACACTTCCTGCAAACACAAAACGTAATAATTGTTCGGGAATTAAACTCGCTGCAAACCCACTGATAAGGGCACCAATGCCCACCCCTGTCATAACCCAAGGCGCTATTTCCCAAGGGACGTTAGCATTGCGATGATGAGCAAACGCTGAAGAAGTTGATGTAAAAATAATAGAAGCAAGCGATGTAGCAATGGCAATCACTAATACATGCTCAGAATCAGCCACATTAAAAGCCACTAGTAATGCGCTCAGCGCAGGCACAATAATTAAACCACCGCCGATACCAAGCAGTCCTGCTAAAAAGCCAACAACACTGCCTAAAATTGCGCAGTAAGCCATCAAAAGTATTACATCATGCATAAAACACTCATATATTCACTTTGTTATATACATATATTAAACTAATATATATACCCAAACCACCTCAAGATGCGAGTTTCAGTTGGAATTAAAAGCGATTTAGGCAAGGCATTGATTGTAAGTAATAGTGGTTCTATTGTTAAAATCAATAACGCAGTATAAATCGCTTTTAAACCAACCCTTTGGGCATTTCACAGGCACTTACTCTCATCGTTGTTACTTCTTAAAAGGGACTGCCATTGTTGCAAAGTAACGCCTTGATATTAAGCACCTGTGAAACGCTGAATTCTACATCTTGAGGTGGCTTGGGTATAGGTGCTTCACAGCACAATTTCCGATCATGTATGCTCTTGGCTAGGTGTGTAAAATAACTCACCGAGTTGATGTTCAATCATAAAATTTCGGGTCAAGCGTAATACGTGCTTGGCGGTAGGTTGAATAAGACACTGCTGAAGTAAGTGTTCCATATCACTGACTTTAAGACGCCGTAATACAAACTTAATTTTACTAATCGATGCATAGTTCATACTTAAACGACGATAGCCCATTGCTATCAGTAATAAGGCGCCTTCGGGGTCTCCCCCAAGCTCACCACACAAACTAAATGGCAATTCATGGTTTTGACACTCTTGCGCTACTTTAAGCAATACTCTGAGCACACTTGGATGATACGGGTTAAATAACTCTGCAACACGTGCATTTGAACGATCAACTGCGAGCATATATTGCGTTAAGTCGTTGCTGCCCACAGAGCAAAAATCGACTTTTTGCGACCATTCTTCAAGCATAAAGACGCTAGAGGGTACTTCTAACATCACGCCTATTTCTGGGCGCTCAATTGCTTGCTCTGGAAATTGCTCTTCAAGCTCAAAATAAGCCTGCTCTAAAAGCTTAAGTGACTCTTCAACCTCTTCTGTACCGCTAATCATAGGCAACATTATTTTTAAATTACCCAAGCCTATATTCGCTTTAAGCATAGCTTTGAGTTGATCTAAAAAGAGCTCAGGATGATCAAGCGTTACGCGAATACCACGCCAGCCTAAAAATGGGTTTTCTTCACTGATATTGAAGTAGTCTAAAACTTTATCGCCACCAATATCTAACGTGCGCATCACCACAGGATTGGGGTGATAACATGTTAGCACCTCTCGATACCAATGTTCTTGATCTGATTGAGACGGGAATTGGCCTTTTTGCATAAACCAAGCTTCAGTTCGATATAAGCCAACACCGTCACACAAGCGTTTATTATCATGCTCGGTATTCATCTCAAGGCCTGCGTTTAAAAGCAAGCTGATATGTTCACCGTCTAAGGTAATGGCCTCAAGATCTTGCTCGGCTAAAAAGCGATCATTTAAAAGGGCTTCTTGGTATTTAAGCTGACTGTATTTATCGTGCAGTGATTGTGATGGAGAAATATACAAACGCCCTGCGTAAGCATCTAAAATCATCGGTTTTCCATCGAACTGCAATAATGGTAGATCTTCAATGCCCCAAATAGCAGGGATCCCCATTGCACGAGTCAAAATAGAGGCATGACTATTTGCAGCCCCATTAACACTCACAACCCCTGCTAAATGCCCTTTGGGTACTTCGGCAAGCATAGCGGGTGTTAACGTACTGGCAATTAAAATCGTATCTTGGGGGTATGGTTTAGCTGCATATTCAGTGTTGACTAGATGATGCAACACGCGTAAACCTATGTCTTTTACGTCAACGGCCCGTTCTTTGATGTAAGGGTCTTGCATGGCATTAAACTGTGCAACTAATTTTTCAATCACAATTTTCAACGCGCTTTTTGCGCTCCAGCCCTGTTGTAACTGAGCTTCAACATTCTGCCCTAAGCTTTTGGCATCAAGTAATTGTTGGTAAACATCAAAGACTGCTAACGCTTCTTTAGGAATTGAATCGCTTAACGTCATAGACAGCGTATTAAATTCATTGCGGGTTGCTGCAACAGCTTGCGTGAAAAGTTTACGTTGTGTGCTTACATCCTCATCTTTTTGTAACTCTATTGAGCTAAAATCAAGCTTAGGTAGTACAACAAATGCTTGGCCTATAGCAATCCCTGGGGCGCTCGAAACGCCTTTTAATACCGAGGTTTGATGTGAAAACTCATCGAGCCTAAGCACTTCTTTAATTTCAGCATGAGCAAGTTGTGAGGCAAGTTGTGCAGACAAAGTAATTAAAAAGGACTCTTCATCTGGACTAAATACACGGGCAAGCTTTTGCTGTACAACAATGACACCCAAGACCTTTTTTTGATGTACAACAGGCACTGACAAGAAAGCATTGTAACCTTCTTCATTGACCTCTGGAGAGAGTTTAAAACGCGGGTGAGACTTTGCAAACGCGATATTTATAGGCTCTTCACGCTGAGCAACAAGGCCAACGAGCCCTTCTGTAAAACCGATACGAAACTTACCGACTGCATCAGGGTTGAGACCTTGCGTGGCCATTAATACAAAGTTGTCTTGGCTATAATCAGCAAAATAAATTGAGCAGCACTGTGTTTGCATGGCTTCTTTTACCATTTTCACAAAACACGCCAGCGCACTGTCTAAGTCCGCTTGTTGCGACACAGCCTCAGCAATGGATCTGAGCGTGGCTAACATGATGCTGCTCCTTGTATTTAAATAAAGTGACCTTTATCGTCTCTGTCGCCAATTCTCTTTATGTTGTTCTCGTTTGTTAAATGGCATAGCTAATGGTGCAAACTCTTTCATTACACGGCGATAAACATCGCGCTTAAATGATACAACTTGTCGCACAGGATACCAATAACTCACCCAACGCCAATCATCAAACTCGGGATGATGGGTTTTAAGTAAGTCTACATCTTCATCTTTACAGCGTAGTTTGAGTAAAAACCATTTTTGCTTTTGTCCAATACACACAGGACTTGAGTCTCTGCGAATTAAACGTTTGGGTAATTTATAACGTAACCAATGTTTTGAACTTGCAACGATTTCAACATCTTCAGGAAGCAAGCCTACTTCTTCGTGTAATTCTCTGTACATGGTTTGCTCAGCCGTTTCACCATCGTCCACACCACCTTGGGGAAATTGCCAAGAGTGCTGACCGTAGCGACGAGCCCAAAATACTTGTCCCTGATTATTGCAAATCACAATTCCGACATTGGCACGAAAACCTTCGGCATCAATCACCTTAGTGCCTCATTTGTAAGTCGATTTTTATTGATTGTTCCACATAACCTGCGATACAGCAAACACTATTACATCTAACATCCTGCAAGATATAAAATAATGTTTTTAACAAATCCACATAATCAATACCTTACAATTCTATTCTTATAAAAATAGGTCTTTTACACAAAATAGCTATTTACAACAGCATTTCAACCACCTTACCCACAGCTTGTGCATAACTTTTATAAAACATGGCTATTTTGCAAACAAATCCACAATAGGGCATTCTAAAATGCAGTTTCTCCACAGAAACTGTGGATAAACGTGTTTATATATCTGTATTTATACAAACAACTTATTCATTTCTTAATCCCACATGAGACTTCAACAAACTAAAGCATATAAATTTCAATGGGTTAAAAGTTAAGAAGTATTTTTCTTAGTGTTGGTTTTTAGCTCACTTCAACCATGAGCAAAAAACACCCAAACACAAAGATATCCACTAAGGCGCGCATTTGCTATCATGATATGGTTAATTAGACAACCAAATAAACGCCTTATGCGACCAATAAAACCTGCCTCTATAAACGAATTAATGCAACGAGTTGATGCCATAGCAGGCCTCACACTAGGGCAATTAGCTGAGCAGTACCAGTTCAAAACCCCTGACGATTTACTACGTGAAAAAGGCTGGACCGGCCAACTAATCGAATATGTACTTGGCGCAACGGCGGGCTCTAAACCAACACCTGATTTTGAAGATCTCGGCATTGAGCTTAAAACTCTGCCAATCTCATTTAAAGGAAAGCCACTCGAAACAACCTTTGTTTCTGTAACACCGCTACTGAATGTAACAGGCGTGACTTGGCAGCAAAGTACGGTACGTAAAAAGCTCAATCATGTTTTGTGGCTACCGATTTTAGGCGAGCGCGAAATACTGCCTTTTCACCGTACTATTGGCAGTGGCTTTTTATGGCAGCCAAGCGCAGAGCAAGATGCCCTTTTACAACGTGATTGGGAAGAACAAATGGAGCTAATCGCCTTGGGTCGCGTGGATGAAATTTCGGGTCATTTGGGCGATGTTATGCAAATAAGACCAAAAGCTGCTAATAGCAAAGCACTGACCGATGCAATTGGCCCGAATGGCCAGATAATACAAACCTTACCCCGTGGTTTTTACTTAAAAACCTGCTTCACCGGCGAGATCCTAAAACAACAATTTCAGCTATAAAAAAACCTCCCGAAGGAGGTTTTTAAAGTCTTGATAAGCTAAGCCAGATTACTGACCTTTAACCTCTTTAAGACCGTTGTAAGGTGCTTTTTCACCTAATACTTCTTCAATGCGAAGTAATTGGTTGTACTTAGCAATACGGTCAGAACGGCTTAATGAACCCGTTTTGATTTGACCTGCCGCAGTACCTACTGCTAAATCAGCAATTGTTGCATCTTCTGTTTCACCTGAACGGTGTGAGATAACAGCTGTAAAGCCTGCGTCTTTAGCCATTTTGATAGCAGCAAGCGTTTCAGTTAATGAACCGATTTGGTTGAACTTGATTAGGATTGAGTTAGCAATACCGTTATCAATACCACGCTTTAAGATCTTCGTGTTAGTTACGAAAAGGTCGTCACCTACTAATTGTACTTTGTCGCCAATTAGTTGTGTTTGGTGTGCGAAACCATCCCAATCAGACTCATCTAAGCCGTCTTCAATTGATACAATTGGGTATTGCTCAGTAAGGCCTTTAAGGAAGTGGTTAAATTCTTCAGACGTGAATTTTTTACCTTCGCCTTTAAGGTCGTAGATATTTGCTTCTTTGTCGTAGAACTCAGATGCCGCGCAGTCTAGCGCTAGTGTGATATCTTTACCAAGCTCATAACCTGCATTTGCAACAGCCACCTTGATTGCAGCAAGTGCCGCTTCGTTTGATTCAAGGTTTGGTGCAAAACCACCTTCATCACCTACTGATGTAGAATGACCTTCAGCTTTTAGCACTTTAGCTAAGCTGTGGAATACTTCAGCGCCCATGCGTAACGCTTCGCGGAAGTTTGTCGCGCCCACTGGCTGAATCATAAACTCTTGAATATCAACAGAGTTATCTGCGTGCTCACCACCGTTGATGATGTTCATCATAGGTAATGGCATAGAGTAAACACCTGGTGTGCCGTTAAGGTCTGCAATGTGCTCATAAAGCTCTACGCCTTTAGAGTTTGCAGCTGCTTTAGCCGTTGCTAAAGATACTGCTAAGATAGCATTCGCACCTAATTTTTCTTTGTTTTCAGTGCCATCTAAATCTAACATTACTTGGTCAACAGCTTGTTGATCAACTGCATTTTGACCTTTAAGCGCTTCAGCGATTTCGTTATTGATATAGCCTACCGCTTTTAAAACACCTTTACCTAGGTAACGTGCTTTATCACCATCACGTAATTCAAGCGCTTCGCGAGTACCTGTTGATGCACCAGAGGGTGCTGCAGCACGGCCCCATGAACCATCAGCTAAATGTACATCAGCTTCAACAGTTGGGTTACCACGCGAGTCCATGATTTCGCGACCAATCACTTTTACGATTTCTGACATCTTGATTCCTCTTT